>Ga0065711_1048347_pt1 | contig 11856 bp, 5 predicted proteins | sample Hoacrofraction12_FD_59098 | JGI IMG/M metagenome (GOLD analysis project Ga0065711, IMG submission 59098) | Hoatzin crop microbial communities from Cojedes, Venezuela - Epithelial fraction 12 v2 (version 2) | ecosystem: Host-associated > Birds > Digestive system > Esophagus > Crop | place... | reverse complement strand
CAGTCCTGTAAACTTTAACCTCAGAAACATGCGATATCAGTGTTAATTAAAATTTGGCTCCCATTCATTAATGGGCATTCTTTCCTTCCTTTAAATTTCTTTGCGTCTTTGTACTAGAAGTATTATTTTAATGAACATTTCTGACTATCTGTCAATTTAAAGTCAAGATCTGCTTCTTGGAAATTTTACCCAGGATACATCATTTAGCATTCTTCCTTTGCTCGAATTCAGTGAGCTCACCCTCTGTGACTAGAAGAGCTTATCTGTATTATTCCTGTGTTTGCTTAAAAGGAGGAGCTGAAATTCAGAATGAGCAGTTGCACAGCCACATAAACCCTGCTTTCACCCGGCTACTCGGCCCTGCAGGAAGAAAAACTCATGCACCAAAGTGCATTGCTCAGTGCTGTGCTTTTCAACCTTTCAGCCTGGTTTTATTTTAACCATTTCTGTACAGCTTTCATGCCTCACACCGCAACACTCGTGTCCCAGGACAGAGGCAGCCTTACGCCCCTTGCATGACGTTTTAGGTGTCTTGTCAGAGAAGTGTTTCACAGCAGAGCAGTGCAAGGTTAGAGAAGCAACCCTTAAGCATTTCTGAGACTCTGCAAAAATCTGAGCTGGAAGCCTCTAAGAGCTTTTGCCTTTACCATGAGCATCATTTTGAAAGCTTCAGCCCCATTTCCTCCACGTATGAACCAAACTTCTAACACAAGTCTTCCTTATGCACACATTCCCAGAAAACGAAGCACAATAGTTACATACCAACCAGTTTACTTTCTCTGGGGAGAAAGTCGTTATTATCATAATGGAGAAGAACACGCTGTGAGGCTGAAAAGTGAGACCAAATCTGCTTCCCCGCTCAGGCTTCACAGGGATCCTCAGCCTGCACTGTGGCCAGGAGCGCAGCACTACGTGTGCGGGCCACCTTGGCAGGGCACTGCCCACCCGCCTGGCAGAACCTGCCCCATGCAACCCGACGAATTATTCGGGCAAACCCGGCATGGCTCTTTGTGGAAAGGATGATGTAGTATGTATGGGCCATCCTGGGTGAACAATATCTGCCTGCCTTCCAGTTTAGCAGAATCAGAGGCGAGATCTTTACGCTTCTGCAATCTACCAGTGGGAAGAAAACACCACTTTCCTGAAGACTGTACAAAATTACAAAACTAATCAGTACAGAACTATCACATAGTAAAAAATACTTTAGGCTACCCTTAAGACCATCACCGGTTTTCTCTTTTTCTGAAACCTATGAGAGTCAGTCATGTCCTTATGTATGAAGTGAAATAAAGTGCCACACCTCACAGTTTTTAGTAATTCTGTAATACTGTGCAGCTTTTCTGCAAGATACATCACACGTTTAGTACAAAAGTCTATTCAACATGAACCTGTAAAGCGCAGAATGGTATGAGATGCATTTTTGACACTATTAACTCTTTTACTAAAGCTTCTGCTCTGCTTTAATTAATGCATAAGAAAATAATTTCCACCAAACAACTCTGAATCAATGGACTACAAAATGACTTTGAGTTTTGGTCCTGACGCTTCCCTTCACAGGAATACAGATTCCTTCAAAGTCTTCAAATGCAAATTTAGCATAGAGGTAGAAGAACATGCTTGTGTTACCTACTCTGTTTTAAAACCTGAGGCTTCTAGTTCTTCTAATTCTTGATTGGGAGCATAGGTAGCAATCGATAGCACACACGACAATCACAAGGAAGAAAATATAGCGGTAGAGCAATCTGCATCTTGTTAGAGAAGACAGTAGTTCAGATTATTTACACCTTGAAAGTGCATCTATAAAAACTGCAATATGCAGGAAAACAAAATTAAAGTCCAAAGATGAATCCATAACTTAAGTCTGCATTTTATTCAGCTTTGTAGTTCTGTAATTGGGTGTCACTGTACTAAGACTTTGTCCACCAGAGACCAGTAACGAATTACACTTGGAGATCCGAAGACATGGATACACACACACTACATGAATTTTTATATATCTTTTCATATGTGTATGTACATGAAAAATAGCTATTGTGTATACAAATCTGTATAACTACTCTTACATATAAGAAAATGGTGTCTCTCTCTTTTTGAGGGCCACCTGAAAGTTTCCTCAAGTCTGTCCCTCCGCAGGTCAATGCTTAAACCTACTTTCTTGTGCCTGCCCACAGACTAATCTTCCAGTTAAGCCAGCAGCAATGACAAGGACATTTCTAGTCCTCCTTAACAGCATGGAGTGTCACATGCACGGGGCAAAGTGTGAAAAGTATCTTGGTGAAAAAGGAAATAATGGAAAATCTCCAGCACAGAATGCACGAAAACAGGATAAAAGAACATGAATTACACATAGTAAAACAATTTACAGGACTGCCCAAAAATTACTAAGAAGTGAAAATGTTCACTTTCAGCACAATATGCAGGAACTCACAAAAACTTCACACTGATAGTTCCTCTTAGATTGTTACGATCAAGGGCAGAAAATAAGTATTTTTATATTGTTGCTGACAGGAAATGCACAAAGAAAATTTAAACAGTGGCATCACACCTTTCTGTAAAAAACCCCCCACAAACCTGTTTACATGAACATTGCTTAATAGTGATAAACTTCACTCACAAGCATGTCACTAGAGTGTTGGTCAGATACTTTTCCTGAAACTGAAATAACTGGGAAGAAAACAAGCAATGTTATTTACTATCAGAGAAACAGTGAAAATTTTGGAATAAGGAATTACCAGGGCTGGCTAAGCAAAGCTGCAATCCTTACATTATTCCTGATGGGGAGTGGAATTTAAAACTACCCCTGTTACAGCCCTGGGTTAAACCTCGAGCTGATCATTTTTATAAATTTTTTGGCTTTTAAAATCCCATGATTGGGATTATAAGAAGATCAAGACATTGACTGATACAACACCAACTGTACTTTCTACAGCCTCATCCATTACAGAGAAAGTGAAGAAAGACAACTTGGCATCGTGTGTCTAAAACCCTACCTATCACTGTAATAAACAAAAACAACACTGGATGATAGGCTGAACAGGACTCTTGGGTGGGCCTGTTTCACCTGGTGAAAAGAAGAAAACTTGAACGAGGAGAAAAAAAGTCTGCATGTCCTGGGAGCGTCCGAATGCTTCACAGCTTCTGCTAACCGCTGCTTCTACCACCATCATCCCAGGAATACCTCCAGCTGATCTAAGGAGAGCGCAAAGGGGAAACATCAATGGAGAGGATCAACAGAATAGACCAAGGTGGGAAAAAACTATACTGAGGTCAATTTTCTGCTGGATGCTGTTGCACATTTAAATTAGTCAAGACTTGGATCAGTTCTCTGAAGCCAGTCAAGTAATATCTTCTCGTCCATCAGAAGACAGTTGAAGGCCACATAACATACCCGAATCTCCATAATAACAACACCACCACCCTCCCTCCTCATCTTCTAAAAACAGCGGCTTTCCGAAAAAAACCACGATCCTAATATAACCCCTGGGTGGTACTTTGAAGAGAAGTGGATAGTGTGACTGGAGAAAACAAACAAACAAACAAAACAAAACCCAAAACTTCCTGATTCAAGCACACAGTATGGTTGGTCATTTGACTTTTTTTTTTTTTCCATTTCTTTCCAGATTAACAAAAACAACCTAACTGATGAATTGAAAGAATTAACTGTCTAAGGGCAGTAAAGAATTATCTCAAATAGTGATGAATTCTTATTCTCGCATGGCATAAAGGATTATCAAAACTTATAAGAGCTTAGCATCATACAACCTGGCAAACCTCTGAAGACCTCCCCAAAATTTTTTCTTCAGATGATAAAAGCAACAAATATTACTGCATCATCAAGAACATTACAACCAGAGATCTGAAAGTCCCCCCAGCAGTATTATCTCTAAAAGCAGAACCAGGAAGGAAGCCAAGTTGCCTAAATGCAGCAGTAATTCCTTACGTGCATGCTTGCAGACACATACATACATATGATGCACAATTTATTGTATTATTACTACTAATCCTGGTGCACATCCTACAAAAATGAAACTACAAAATGTTGAAACACAACATTCTTTACCCCTTGAAACTTCTGGAAAAACTTAACACATAGTTAAATATGTGACAATGCAGCTACTGGCAGAGTGGCTTCAAAACTCATGTGGCAGCTGACAAGGAAGATACAGGTGACTAATTAAAAAAATAATTCAAGCCTAGAATCCTAGGCAGACGAACTTTTGTTTCACATGGGTGCAATGCATACCTGTACTTGTTTTCGCATTTCTCTGCATTGTAGCTTAAATAAATCTGAAGTATAATATGTTGAGCAATCAAATGTAAGTTTGTTTTTAAACTAAAGCAACAAAGGTACCATTCTCTAAGCAAAATCCACGCTGGCATCTGTTAAGAAACGAAATGCTGCTAAACTGTACCTGATTCTCCATGTTTATTCCTAAGTTTGACCTATGAAAAGGCAAGGAAAAAAGGCTGTATTTTACTGTTTGACATTTCATACTTAAATTAGATAGAAAAAGACACTCTTAAGTATGCAAGAAAAAAAAAAAAGCCATCGACATCCACTACCCTGTTAGTCACTATCCACATGTATTTACTAAGAACCATTAAATCAATCATGTGTATGTCTGCAGAAGACTGGCTTTTAGCTTGGGACTCAGTGGCAGAAAGAAGCCCAGAGGTACCTGGAAAGTGAAGGTTCATGGATCCGATTGGAGTCAACATCCTGCACAGGCTGGGCACAGGCTGACACTTTTATCTGCTGACTATTTCTCTACTTGCAGTATTGCTATACCTACACTGTTTCATTAAACATTCACGAAGAAAAAGCAGTCTGTTGTGCACTGTCTCACAGATTTAAAGAAAAGTGCAGTAATAAACCTCAACAGGTATTATGTAGTCGAGTAACTCCTATGAGGAGTAAGAGTGAAAACAGTATAAGAGAGGTGACACGTGAGAAGAAAAATATTTTATTTCAACTGAAAAGTTATATTTCACTTGGAACAGAGTTTTACGTCCTCTCTGCTACTACTAATTCAGCTACACAGAAAACAAGAAATATGGTTTCTTTTGTTGCTGTTCCAGCAGTGGAATGCAGCAGGATCACATTTCTGCTGAAACCGAGTATGGCCCTATATGAAAACATAAGAACTGCGCAGAATTCAGGCCTTGGATAGGCCTGGCTTTGTAAGTGCCAAAATACCCAAAACGTATTACAGAATGCATGAGATCATCCCAGGAGCTGAAGCAAAGGAGCCAGTCGGTCCTACCACTCCCAACAGCGGCTTTCAGGCTCGCTGTGGAGGGATGTCAGAGTGGCAGAGCCTGCAGCAAAACTCCCCAAGACGGCAGCGAAGCTCCCCGACTCACCCCCTAACATCCTCATGTGAGTTCTGGAGCAGAACTGGAGTATCTCTTCTCCACGGAATGAAGGCAGCGAGGCTAGTGAAACAAGCTGGCTCCTAAACAAACAGCTCTGTCCATCTGACGTGGTCAAGCGCCTACACAGACAAGTTCCTCATATGGACGCCTTACGAATGGATCCTTACCTCCACTGCCTTGAACATCACCTCTGTCAACAGTGGCCACAACTAGAAAGCTGTCCATCAGCTTTAAACCGGTACAGCTATTGCCTAGCACTCCTTTAACTGAGGACTCTTAGTACTCCATGTAGTTGTTCTTCCATTGCTTAAAAAAATACTGTCTCTGTGACATACTGTATCTCTGTATGATACCCATCCAAAGATCCTTCAGTACCAACCTAAACCTCCAACCATTTTACACAGTTATAAATTAATTTTTGGAATTTACCATTTGCATCTTGGTCATAAAAACTGAGGTGTAACACCAAAGAATTTAAATCACAATTCATCCACAGACAGGAAATAATATGAGCCTTGATAATGAATATAGTAGGCATATTTATATTTTCCATAAAATGAACAGTAGTACTGTAGTATCTTCCGTGATTTTCAAACTCTTTCACTAGCATTAATAAATTACACCTCACAAGCATCACTTGATGTCAGGAAATATTTTCAGTGGCATTTCAGTTAGGTTAAGGGAAAAGGCTATTGAGTAGGAAAGCATCTGATTTCAAGCCAGGCAACAAAACAAGCCAGAAGGGGAGCAAAGGTCTCCTGACATCTGTTCCTACACCTATAGCACATCCTTTTGTATTTACATTAAAATCTGAATAATTAGAAAAATCTGTTAGGAGAGAACTCGAGCGATGGCCTTTGAGATTTAACAAAGTACAGGTTTAATTTAAGAGCCATTAATAAAAAACCTGGGAGAGATGTACACACTGGTCTACTGCCAAGTCTTTGCTCCACTGACAGAATCTTTTCAATTTAAAATCGCTACATACTCATCTCCTTAATTGTTTTGTTCACAATCCACATCTGCATATTCCACTTGCTTTCAAAAAAAGCAGCATACAATCATTTTGCCATTCACTAAATTACCTCCTCTGTATCATTTTAGTAATTTATAAACATTTAGTTAGGATGACTATCAATATTCTGTGAAAGAAAACAAAGTATCATTTCATGAATGACTCATGTAACAACAAAAAAGAGCCTGGCACCATTAAGTGAAGATTTCTTCCAAAGAAAGGACCCATAGAATTTAGGAACACAGCTCAGGAAGTGGAGCATTATATAGAGTAAGTAACATGAAGCATCTACATCAATCTAGAGTGAATTGTTTCAAGAATAGTCTTGAATCCCTTACATGTTCATGAAAAACTAAGTAAATATCATATTGTACTAATGAACTTCTCCACAGCATAGTATGGGAGTTGAATTTTCTCACTTCCTTAAAAAAATGAAAGAAAACCTCCCATTATGTAGACAGCTAGTCTGAATGCTTTCTAAAGCAGAGAAATCCTCTTACAAATTTAATCTGGTTGTGTTTGAGCAGATAATAAACTTTGCTTGTCACTCCAGTGCAGCCACTGAACTCAAAGAAATAAAACTAATATCCACCCTCATTGTACCAGAGACACAATTAAAACAGTCCAAGTGACTACTACAATAAAGCTTAAATTAGACACTGAATTGCCGACAATTGGGAAGATAGAATTTAAATTTAAAACTCAGCTGATGTTCTGCAGCTTCTTAAATGAATATTAATTCAAGCTTTTTACTGAAACAGAACCTCTCAAACTCTTTTACAAGAAAACTAGTTAATCAGGTATAGCTTCGTGCCAGATAACCAAAACCACACTGTACTACTATGCAGCCAGGCACAACCCATTACTGGAAGTCAGTCTTCCCTTCTCTACCTTCAGTTCTGAAAAAAACCCTCCAAACAAAAACAAAACAAAAAACAACAGAACAACTCCCCTTAAAAAACCCCATCCAATAAAGCAGTAGAACCTCCTTATCTTTCCAAGCTATAATCAGATAATTTTGACAATGCTAGAGCTATCTTCTTATGGTTTGGGCAGAATTCAGAGGCAAGAAAGTGAGAGAAGAGATAAACTGGCTGCTTTCACAGAGGAAAAGTAACTCCTCAAGGATCTCACAGAGCATTGTAAATTGTTGCAGAGGAGGACAGGACCCCACCCTGTGTGATCTCCTCCTCCCTACTCTTGAAAGGGCCCCTCTGCAAAACTCGGGACTCCCTGAACAGAAACCATTCTTTACAGTCTGCACTTAGCTTTCCGTTTTATATGGATTGGAGCAACTTCAACAAGTTCTGCCTAAAGAGCTTATCTGTGCAGAAAAAGTGCCACAAATTAAGTTTCACCCTCAAAAATACTTTCTTTATGCTACTCACAGCTCTAGTTTCTCTGTTTCTTAGAATGTGAAAATACTTCAAAACTAATTGTTTTGGCATACTAAAAACCAGTATAAATGTGTCTCCATTGAAAACAAAAGTCATAGAATAGTAGCACTTCCATTACGAAGCAATATTTACGTCAGGCAGCATTTCTGATATTACTGAATATCAGTATCTTACATTAAAGACTAAGAACAGCAAGTGCTTCTTGGCATTTTGGTACTTCTTTTGTCAAAAATGATTGGCCACTGCTTCCAGAAAAGATATTCACTCAAATTCTGGGCTTTAGCCTAGATATCATGGAGCATTCCTTCCAAGGGAAAAAAAAGCAAAAAAACCCAAACAAATTAATAAACCCCCCCCTTGGTTTACAAGCTTGTCATATGTCCTTCATTCATGCCAAAGGAATAAAATTTTCATATGGATTTAGATGATTAAAAAATAAAAAAGAAAAGCAGATCATGCTGGTTCTTCTAACAGATAAAGAGTTAAGAATTTCTTTTCCACAAAGCTATTTGAGGTCTTACTGTGTTAGGTTACGTACTCCTGGGGAATACACTTAAGCTGTCCCCTTGGTCTCTCTGCTCGTGCTTTTTTGTTGTTCACACTTTAGAGTGCTCTACGTCCTCTGTACTAAGCTGTTTGACAACACGTAATTAGACAAGAGTCAACCTACCAGTATTATTATCAAACTTCCATTAGAAACATAAAGGAACTATGTATCAAATGTTGATACGGAGATATCTGCTGGGCAGTTTCCAGCAGGATGCTTTCAAGCCTCAAACACACCCCTAGCACTAAAACAATAACGTAATTTTTGCTTCAGCCCACCTACAAACAAACAAGCAAGCTCAAAGTGCCAAGTTGTGCAAGCAGAGCCCTGTGCTGACTGCAGTAAGGAATCTGCCAGGGTGATACATGATATTTACAATAATATACCTTACAATGTGTATTATACATTATGTATCTTCACTCGTTTCCAGCGAAAACACATCTTGCCAGCACCATAAAGGCAATACTGTCTTAATAGTGTAAGCTAAACACGAGGTCTTAGAGTAAGTATTTTCATCCCTTATTTAACCCTATTCCTTCACGCAGAGTGAAGGGGATGCCTCCGCACTCCTCCTCCTCCGTCCCAAGGGAGACTGAAGAGGTGGTGGTGGTCCAAACCCACACCCACCCGGTTTCAGGCCCACTCACGCCCACTCCTTGAACGAGAACCCACATCAGTGCCACACACCACCACCCCGGCTGCTCCATCCAGGGCTGGCCTTGATGCCACCGCAGCTGACCACAGCACTGTACCCCATGGCAGGTGCGGTGCGGGGTTTAGGTGTTTTGTAAGGAACAAAGAAGAAACACCCTAACGGAGAACAGCGCAGGGCAGGGAGCTTCAGCAGACATAACCAAAGCAAAATGGAAGCGAGCTGGGGGTGGGAGGGCAAGGCCGATGCAGACCCCACTCTGCAATCAGCAGCCATGACAAGGCCTGGGAAGTGCTCTCCCCTTCACTTTCCACCCAGCCCTCGCCCCACACCACGCAGGGCTGTGCACAGCCCACGGCTGCTCCTCCTGACAGCCGTCTTCAAAAGAGAAAGTCTCACAGAGGATATCAAGCTACGCCGAGAAAGGCTCTGTCCCCGAAAGACCTGTCCCTGACAGCAAGCAGTGCTCCTTCATCCCTTCTCCCCCAGGACGTGCACAGAGCCCAGCAGAGCTGACGGCCCATGATAAGGAGCTCTGGCACGGCAGCAACACAATAAAAAACACAATACCCCATTTTTATTTTCATCCTTTAAACAATCTGAGAGGTTCAAGTGTTGGATTTGTGCCCCCCTTGTTCCTACATTTACCGGGTCACTCACAGATCCATGTGTTTCTCAGCACAGACACTCATGGGCATGGGTGTGTGCAGGCACACACACACACAGTGAAACCCAGGCTGGCTCCAAGGCCGAGAGCATTATAAATCCACGCAGACGGAAGCACAGTTCCAGATATTGTGGCACATTTCCTGTAGCTTACTGCAGATCGTCCTTAACTGCAGAGTGCTTTTTAACTGCTGCTTCCCTGGAGAGAGTCACTAGCTTTTTTTTTTTGCCGTCCTCTTGCAGTTTGTGTCTTCTCAGCCACTGCAAGGAGCCATACGCTAATTAAGTAGCTCCTCCGAAATGAAGCTAGCCCCTCTGCACTCCTTTTCCCCCTGCAAGACGAGGGGAACAGGGTCAGCCAGCTAGCTAGCTGGACAGGAGCCACACAACTGCTATTTATTGTATCTCATGAAAGACAGCCCACGCCTAGTTTCAACCACTTCATATCTAGCATGATTTAAATACTACTCATGTTTTACTCATGTTCCTTGCTTATTCTAATGTAAATATACCTAAGCACATACTTTCGTGTGCATACACACACACACACACACAGAATCATGGAGACTCTATAGACACAAATATACCGCTGGCACTCTCCGAGTTTAAGAAATCAGGTCAAGGGTAATATTACCAAAGAACAATTTTATAATTAAAAAAATTATAATTAGCTTCGCAAAAAACCCCACCACCACCTGGTTTTTATTAAGAAAAAAAATAGAACATAAATTGAATATCCAACTTCTGAGAGGACATCCTTGGTAGCCTTATACACTATATCATATAGGCATTTTCACGCTAAGTACACAGTTACAGAAATGTAGCATTCTTGTCAGATGCAGCATTTGCTCACGAAAATAACTGAAAAGTTGAAACAATTTAAGTGTGGTGAAACTGAAAGATGAAAGTACTACTGGGCCCCTAAGAACACGGTGTTAGAAGATACCAAGGACAAGCGGGCGGATTTTACTGGTCAAAGCATCCAGTCACATCACTTTGCACTTGTAACAGCACAGTGTGCCACCACGCTATGTCACTTAAAGCACCGCTTCCCCATGGCTGGAGAGAGGAACGCGTTCGTGCTCTGCATCTCCAGCAGTGAAGGAGCCTGGAGGCAGCATGGCGGAGCACTGCACGTGTCCCTTCAGGCCAACCTGCCTGAGTCCAGCCTCAACGCCACGAACCTCCCCAGCTGAGCTGCTTCAGTGGCTCCAAGGATAACAGTCTCCAGCCACAGCTCAGCCCAGCCAAAACTGACAGCTCCAGGACTCTTGTACTCTCATCAAGAGAAATCGATGATCCCCTTTGTAATTACCTTGTTATAGTCTGAAGGTACATATTTGTTTAGACTTGATTGTGCAATATACCAGATTTACCTTCTCCTTTCAGGGAAGGCAATAAATTTTTGAATTTTTCACAATATATTTTTATTTACTTTACACATACACAAAATATCAACCAAGAATGACTAATGAATAACTGCTTTCTACTCATAAAGATAATGCAAAACATAACATAATATTAATCAGAACACAATGGAAATTGTGGAAAAGCAATGTGCCTTGCTGCCTCTCAGAAGAAGTATCTGTTTGCTGGATACTTATACAGCATTAGAAGTAATCTTCAGAAATGCATGAACTAGATGCATTTTGAGCTACACAGCTACTGTTTTACTCGGACAACATCAACTCTAGCTAGCAATATGTACCACCGAGACACAGCTATGTACCTTAGAAAAAGCCACCTCCTTTCTCTCCTAGAGCCTCATCATAGCTCTGACCTCTCCTGAAATGACATGTGGCTTCCTGTTTAATGAAAGCCTGCATGCTGCCCACTGGCACACAAGTAAGTTATTGGCATTATAAATCCTGGTTTACCTCTGCACTGGAGGGAAAGTTCTAAATTCACTTGAGTCCCTGGGTAATTAGGTTTTCTGTTGTGCTGGGTGTTTGTTCTACGAGCATTCACATAATTCTGCTTTTCACTAGTCATACTTGCATCTAGTTTCACTGAGATTACACTGAATGCATTTCTAGCCATTTTGAGTGCTAAGGAGCAAGACACTCAAGAACACGCTTATGTTGGGAATCTGTTCCTATTCTGATTTTGTTCACCAGAATGCGTACAAATTAACTGTCAAAGCAAAGAACCATAATGCAACTGCAGCTCACACAGGGGTGGGGGGGGACACGCGGACGGGGAG
>Ga0065711_1048345_pt1 | contig 11856 bp, 6 predicted proteins | sample Hoacrofraction12_FD_59098 | JGI IMG/M metagenome (GOLD analysis project Ga0065711, IMG submission 59098) | Hoatzin crop microbial communities from Cojedes, Venezuela - Epithelial fraction 12 v2 (version 2) | ecosystem: Host-associated > Birds > Digestive system > Esophagus > Crop | place... | reverse complement strand
TTTTTTTTTTTTTTTTGGGGGGGGGGCGGTGTCAGAGAAAAACCTATTGGCTGGACCAACAGGGCCAGCCTGCTCTTGTTACAGCAAACGTTTATCAGATTCCATTTATCCACTGGGGAATAGTGATCTATAGAAAGCAGTGACTGAGATTATTACTAGTCATTCTGGTTCAGGTCAGTACTTCTAACAACAATCAAAAACTAATTGGAATACAGGTCCCCACGTGCTTCGTTCAAGAAACATGACTACACAAGAAAGCAGCTTTATTCTGCAGCTTAAAATTTCTACCAGGTATTTTAAGAAATATTAAGAATAATTAAGCAATGTACTGACCTGTAGGTGAAAAGAAGAATGGATGCCTCTAGGAAAGCTTCAATTCACATGAAATGTGTGCCTTTACTGATTACTTTTTTGCACAGACTGCTAAACTTATTTTCGCTCCCTACTACGTTCTATGAGAAGTCCTACAACTTCCGTATGTGGAGAGCAGGGTATGAAATGGGTTTATCTTACCCCTTCCTGACCATCAGCAACAACTCCATATTCTGCCAATAACGTCCACAATGTTGGGAAGCCCTGTTTTGACTCATCCCAATTCTCAAGACCTTTCAATACTCCACTTCCCCTCTTCAAATTATACAGCACACTCAACCACCAGTACTGAAGTCCTGGCTACACCCTATGAAGGTCTCTCACTTGCCTTTCACCACAGATTCCTATTCTCATGACGCTCCTGCCACCCATCCATTACTGTCTCTTTTGGTAATTTACAAGATTGTCTTAGTGTAATGTATAGTAAAAATCTTTAGCTACCGATTTCTTTTATGGTAATGACTACCACTCAGGAAACAGAAGCTGCATTTTTATTTCTACAAATATTAGAGGCAGCTCAAAACTTTTCAAAGAGATCTTACTGACATCTTCCTCTTGAATTATCTCTTAAATGAATACTGCTGAAGTTGTAACAATGGAATATTTACTGTTTTTCACAGTTACACTTCAGAGGACATAGATTTGATTCTCCCTTGTCCTAAACTTTTAAGTATATATGACAAGATTGTTATGATTTGGTATTAATTTGATATCTGTCTGTGCTGAAAAAGTAACACTGCAGCAAAAGACAAGGTGGTTCTTTTTATCTTTGGGTAGACTTGAGGAGGTCAGAAGGATTTCAGTGCATTCCATTGAACGTACTTAGAATCCAGTAAATGAAGAAACAAAAGTAAAGTTATTCCTCTCCTAGGCAGCACTACGAATAGGTATTTTAAAGTATCTTCCACCTGAAGGAAACTCCTGAAAGGTGTTGATAGTAAGGCCTGTAAGCTGCATTTTAAGAGTACACGTTCTGGCAATAACTTCACGTATTTCTGAGACGTCTAATGATGGTTAAGCCTCTGGCAATGAGAAGGCTTAGAAGCTACAATGCCTATATATTCAGGTGAAAAGAAACTGAAAAAGATGCAGCATTCTGGAACAGTTTCACTCTACCACAGACATTAGCAGTTTTGAACAGGTATTACATATTGAACATGTACCACATTTTGTCGTATGCTTAGACTTCAGACAAAACATCACCCATTATACAGAGAGTTGTGCCTATTACGGTTGAAGTCAGTCTGGAATATTTCCTATGGGAGAAGGGTTGAGCCATTACATGTTTGAGAACAAAGCTCTTACAAGACTTATTGATAACAGAAGAAGTGTTTTTGTGGAAAGAACACACAGACAGACAGGTATGATCTGTTTGCGGAAGCAGTCGAGATTCCAAGGTTGAGAAGGTTTGTTCTACAAAATGTTGTCAATGGAGTACATCATACGATGATCCTCAGAAATGATCTTTGGGAATGCACCAAACTTCAGAATGTTCTTTTAGAACAAAGAAATAGGTAGGCAGCTTTTGAGTCTAAATCTAGGGCTGTGCGGTGAATCAGGAGAATAAAATTTCACTTTCTGTAGTTGATCTTCCATAGTATCAGTAAAAGAACTTCATGCAATCTCTTTTTATATGGCAGGAATATGTAAAACATGTGACATAAAAGAGATTCTCCACTAATCTGGGAAGGTTATTGTATCATTACAGAACAGCAAATACTGATGATCAACCAGGTAACACCAAATGTAGCTGAGAAGCACATAGCATCAATAGGAAATAAAGCCTCTACAGAGGACAAATACGTTCATCAACAATACCTCCACAGTCTTTCATTAACAGCCATTCTGACAACCCGTGACAATCCTGGGACTGGTTCTCTACATGAATTAGTTTTCCTACTGATTCCTAGTGTAGATGGCACTGAGTATGGAAGAAGTTTTATCAACTGCTGTAGCAATTTGTAAACACCTTTTTTCTGTGACTCGACTGATTTCTTATTAAATTGTTTATAATGCAAGCAACTACAAAATGCATTGTGTTAACAATGACTTAGCCTTCTTAAAAATGTAAAGTTTCAAGATCACTTCTTGTTGTTTACCCCTGGAACGGCTTCACTTGCTCACTGTGCATCAGTAACTTGGGTAGCAAACGTGTAAGCTTCTGTCCGGGAGACTGCACACATCACTGACATCTCCATCTTATGGTTTTTGTCTGCACATTTTCTAAGCACACTGCGGTACTCGCATCTTATTTAAGCACTTGTGATACTTTCTCTGATCATCTCTGAGCCTCTTCAGAGAAAAGACCACTCGCCTTTCAAAGCTGATGCACCAAAGTCGCAACACTGATCACATTCTTTGTTGTGATCCACATGGATAAAAAACAATTATTTACATTACCAGGAACTTAGGATTCACATATTTTACGGCATTTTGAAGAATTAGCCTTCCACTTGCATAACAACAACTTCCAAAGAGTCACTGAAAACAGTATCTTCATATTCCCTTAAGTCCCTTGCAGGCAAAGGTTCTCAGATGTTGACAGAAAGTCTTTCACCCATCCTATATCCTCTTTTGTCCAAACTATCGTTCCCTATGCACAAAAGCTGGAAAAAACTGCTAGTGAACAAATGAAGGCTAATGTCTAATACTTGGTTCATAGCTCATTGGAGAGAAACTTCAGAAACATTCAAGTGTTACGCCTTTTTAAATCCACGGCAAAGTAATCCTCAAGACTCCAGGGACATTATTAAAGTGGGCACCAAATTGTTGTACAAACCTGGACACAGCATTCCAGACTTTTTACTGGAAAAGTCTTTGGAAAGAGAGGCTTTAAGGAATGTATATGTGCTACATGTGGATTATTAGACTTCACATCTGAGTAGTTCTACTGTAAATAAGTTCCTAAAGGCAGAAGCTGGAGGACAAAAGAACCAGAGAATCCATATTGCATTCATACTTATGTTTGTCTGTTGGAGAAGCTAAGAACCTGATGATGACAGAACCTGAGGAACACCTTACTGCCAAAATGCTTTAAGAGACTGCAGTACAATGTGTAAAAGGAAGTGTCTCACTTTTTACATTTAATTTGATCCTATTTACCACTTTCATATAAATGGAAAGTTTTCATGAAAATGGGATCAGACAAACCCACTCTGGAACTCTTGCTAAACAAATCTCAGAACTGGCAATAATCATCTTGAGAATTTGTGCCTGCAGCAGACTCAAAAAGGGAAAAACAGTCCCTTCAAAAGGATGGTAAAGGACTGTTGAGAGCATTACACATAGTCTGTATGATTTAAGTACATGCTAGAAGAACAATTTCACCATAAGAATTGAGAAAATAATAAGGAGGTAGTAATCCAAAATGAATTTGTTAAGAATAAGTATCATCAAATTAAAAAATTTTATTCCGCAGAGCAGTATGTCTTGTGGATTAAAGAGAACTGAGTGTCATATCTGGACCTTAGCATAGCTTTCTAAATAGCTTCTCATAACAATTTCACTAACAAGCTGAGGAATTATGATCTAGACAAAAAATACTGTAAGATTGCAGTATACCCTATTGCAAAACTCTGTTCATAGACTTACTGATTGTTCTTGATAAAAATGGATGAAGGGAGCATAGGTGAACAAGTGCAGCTTTCCAGAGCACTGTCTCAAGAATAGTAGTTTAAAATATGTCTCATTAATAACATCTCATGTAACAGAATTGGAGAGTATTTTATTAATCTAAAGATCATAACAGCTTTTGGTGCTCAGTCTTTGAGAGACAAGTCCACAACTTTTTAAAAAAATAGAATAAAAAATTACATTTTTCCTGACTAATTTGAATAACCTCTTGAAACAAAAGAAACTCATTGAGAAGCACAAACTTTTTACTCACCTAAGAAAGAGCAGCTGTAACAACATGAGAGGAAGATAGCTACGCTCTACAGAAAGACAGTGACATGTTTTAAACAACTTGCAGTATGAATCTGTATTAGCAGACACACTCTCATATACCCATCCTTCTAAGTCTTCAAATAGAGTTGTATCTACAAATTGGGACAGTACAACATCAAGACAAATGCAGACCATTTAAAGTTCAGATAAAAACATTGAAGACAATTAGAAGCTTAAAACTGATGACTTACGTACAGATGATAGAAAGAAACCTTGCTTTTCAGTCTGTAGAAGATTTTGTCAGTGCAAGACATGGTAATGTTCTTTGATATGTAAATGACTGCTATAAAAAAAGGACGTAAATTGTTTTTCCTTGCCCACTGGAAAGTAGGCACAAAGTGTCATGCTTCACTGCAACAAAAATGATTCAGGCTAAGCATTAAGAGAAGAGCTTTCTAGCACTAAGAATCTGAACAGGTGGCATGACAAGAGTGAGCAAACTCCATTACATAGAGCATAACAGTTTAAAATTCAAACTTAAAAGGACAGTATATGAGACAGACAAAGAAGAACATACATTTGGGAGGATTTTAGGGACTGATGGTATTCATTTTCCACATACTCTTTCAATAGTTCTCAGGGAAGAGTCCCATCACTTTCTCCAGAGCTTCAAATGCCTAATGAAAAACTCAGCTTTGGCTCTTTTCGCTTAGAACTACTGTATTCAGAAGCATCCTTGCATAAAAAACCTGAGACTTGAAGAAAGAGACAAGAATGAATGTTTATTTTGGCCCTGTCAGAAAAAAAATCTTTGAATAGATTTCTTCCACGTTTCTTTTGAAGGAGAGAGGGTGAGATGATAATTTTTTTTAACAAGCACCTTTGAGAGCACTGAAGACTGTACTACAGATTTGAGAAGATTCCTCATTCTTCTTGCCACCCACTGTACATTCAGAGACTACGTGTAGAGGAACGTCTCTGGACAAGTCTTATAAATCCCTAAGAACATAAAAGTAATCTTTTCAAACTATTCAGAAAAAACTCAAAATACTCATTAACAATTTCTGGAGGGAATACAATTTATTTCTGGAAAAGAGTGCAAAATTATATAGTTTCATAAGGATTGTTGCTAGTCCTTACAGATGTTTTCCCAGGAGTTTAGGAAACTATACGGAAACAGGACTGTAAATGACATGAACTCTTCTCTTTCAAAAGCAGTGAACTAAAAACATTGTGGAAAGCTTCCCTTTGCACAGATCTTTAGAAGCTGTCTTAAAAAAAATAAAGATCTTTTCTGAGGTTCCAGAGCAGTGAGAAAGTAGAACAAATGGATAAAGGATTTTGATGAGTAACCTGTCTTGGGTAATGGAAACCACAGAATATTTTATGAGATCAACTAAAGGTAAACACTCCATCTGGATTCTTCATACATGAAGTCATAGAAATGAATTTTTCAAGAAAGTAGATATGGTAACAGATGATAACAGGAAAGCAGAGCCATGTTTGCATAGCTAAAAATATAAAATTTACATTAAAAAGAAAGGAAAAAGACCAGCCTAGAATTTGTGGATAAAGCATCAGCTGCTCTGGTACCTTTACTGGAGCAGAAGTGAAGCAAAAATTTCTGTAACAAAGAAATTTTACTCCACTGAGTAAGTGAATAACCAACCAAACTAACAAATGTAACTTCTGCCATTTCTCAAATATTTGCCTGATTTCCAAACAAAACTTCTTTCTCATTCAGATTCTGTCAATCAGACAGCTATGTTCAGTCTCCAAGTAATTGAAGACCGTGCAATCACATTCTGCAAGTCTCCAGAAGTCCTTGCCACTTCCATGTCAAAAGTACAGAAAAGCAGTCTGCACCCGCACCTTTGGCGATTGCCTCAAGTTTCTATGTTGTGTAAGAAAGCTTAGGATATTATAACATACTTCCTGAGATCTCTCTCTGAACTGATGACTTTTTGTCCTCCCAAACAAACAATTAAGTATTTTGCTAATTTTCTTTATCAAAGTTTGAGATCTGTCAACCAAACTTTCAAGGGCTAATGACAGTAGCAAAAAAAAGCTTAGCACAGATACTTGCTGTTTGTTCACCACTGGAAAATTTATCAGCACAGCTTTCATTCCAAAGCATAGGCCAAAACCTCACTGTCAGGGATCCCATGTTCTAAACAACACTGTAATTATCCACACCTCTTCCACAAATTTCTAAAATACAAGATTAGAGGAAGTAAATGTCTGGGAAGATTACTGCAGCATCAAGAACTGCTTCTCTCAATCAGCATTCACTAATCTTTTTAAGAAGGCAAAATGGTACCACCACTAGTAACTATTTCAGTTGCATGCTTTATCAGTATGAAAAGTAAAGCTAACATACAGATAAATATATCAAAAAGCTCCACTTCCCCTTTTTTAGCCCCTCTAACGCTGAAACATCTGAACTGTACAACCAGATTGTTGTCAAAAAGAAACTGAAAAGGCATCACTTCACAATGGGGATCTGAGACTGCCAACTGAAACAACAGCAGCTTTAGACAAAAAGTAATTCAAATATTCTTCTGGCTGAGATGTATTCATGTATCTGAACGGAAGAAGCTTAGATTCACAATATTGTTAAACTGATAAGCTCAACAAAGAGAAAAACCAACCACGTTCAGCCTTTGCCATTTACACAAGTCTTACAAGTCCTTTAGCTCAAGGTCTCCTGAAATACTGATGCTGCTGGCATGCTATACACTGGGAATCACAGAATGCTTTCGGTTGGAAGGGACCTTTAGAGGTCATCTAGCCCAACCCCCCTGCAGTAAGCAGGGACATCTTCAACCTGATCAGGTTGCTAAGAACCCCGTCCAGCCTGGCCTTGAATGTTTCCAGGGATGGGGCCTCCATTACCTCTCTGGGCAACCCATTCCAGTGTTGTTCCACTTGCCTCTCACTGGCTGCCTGAGCCACATTTCTTCTATCACCGTTTAACACAGTACACGCCTACAGAAGACGAACCACAGAGATCACTTAGCAGTCACAGGATCATAGGATAATTCAGTTTAGAAGGGACCTCAGGAGGTCTTTAGCCCATCCTCACGCTCAAAGCAGGGTAAGCAAGGCCACATCATGCAGGGCTTTACCCAGCCTGATCTTGAAAATCTGCAACGATAGGAAATGCAGATTCTCTGGGCAACCTTTTCCAATGCTTGACTGTCCCAATAGTGAAAAACTTTTTCCTTAGACCTAGTTAGAACCTCCCATTTCAATGTAAGTCCATTGTATCTCATCCTTCCTCCACAACACTGAAAAGCCTGACACAAGTCTTCCTGATAATCTCCTGATAGGTATGGGAAGGCTGCTTTGAGGTTCATCCCTGCTGAAGAGTCTTCTTACCCACGCTGCACAAGGCCAATACCTCCACCTTCTCTGGAATCTCCCCCCATCCCCTGTTCTCCCTCTCCACATAACCTCACCATCCAGAAGGACTGAATTTTGTTTCGGGACTAAAGAGAAGAAAGCACTGTTGCACCTTTCTATTGCCATGTAAATACATAAGGACTGAAACAGTAAATTAGCAAGAATATGCCCCAAACCCTACCTTGCTAAGTCTCATATATCTCAGTCATTGCTTCTTAGGGATAATATTAAAAACAGAATTATGCATTCCAGATTTTAGCATTAAGAATTATTTTGAGCAGATTTTTTCTGTTCCCTCTCAACTGACGGACAGTTCACCCTATTGCTTCTCCACAGCTAAGGTTTTCAGGCTTCATTTATGCTATATGTACTGAGTTCATTGAACTGCTTTTGATTTCGTGTTTATAAAATTTCATGACTGCATTTAAAACAAACTTTGCAAGTTAAAACATTTTTGAGCTGGTTAAGAGTTCAATACTCATAACGCTGCCTTTAAACCATTTCTTATGCAGAGCAACTGAAACCATTCTTATATAGAATTTAATCCTCATATTGCAAAGGATTTTAAATCCTTCTGTCCTCCATGAATTTGAGCTTTGTTTTGAAGGATGATCAGTCAATTTTTGGACCTTCAGAAATGTCTGCCAGATCAGGGCTCAAAATAATTTTGTATCAAAAACATAATTACACACTCTCTAGTACTACTGAATACAGAAGTCAGAAGAATTAACTAAATAACTCTTTAAACTCCCTGTTCTTTAAAGCTGGGAAAAAACACATTGATGTATATGACTGCTAGACTACCTTTAAGGGTTCCATCACTTCCAGCTGGAGAGCAGACTGACTGTGGTGACCTCAAGGAAAAAGATGCAGCATTCCTTATTGAAGCATCGCCATCCTAAAGTGACAACGATAAACAATTAACATTATAAACATGAACACTTCATAAAAATAAAGACAGAAATCAGTACATATACTGATAAAATTGACTGGATAGAAAAGCATACAAGAAATCCTAGAAAACTATTTATCTACATGAAAATCTTCGTAATTTAGACTGCTATTTAGACTACTATATAGGCAATATTCCAAAGCACAATCAGCCCTAAGAAGACTCCATAACCAGAACATGAGCACAAAAATAAATCTATGTACATGTCTTCTAGCTAAATAAGCACTTTTGGTTTACGCAAAGATTCCATTTAGAACTTTTTTATTACACGCACTCATAGTAATGAGATGAAAAGCAGATACATGACCTCCACACAACACCAACCGAAAAAAATTCAGCATAAAATGTAGATTTTAAAAACAAACTCACCGTTTCTTCACTTAACCTACCCTTACAGCTTATCTAGAATGCCATCTTACTTTAACAGTTAAACAAATTAACACTTTGTATTTATGTCCTCCAGCATGCATGTACCAGGACTGAAGAAAATCTCTAGTACCCCCATCGCAGCAGCTGAGACAGTCTCGTGTAAAACACAGCTGGAGTACTCTAGGTTGTTATTTGCCTATGTCAACAGTTGGATAGGAAGCAACTCAACAGCAATACGAAGCATTTCCCCAACACAGCAAACAAGTTCAATTGCCTTGCCCATTTGCACAGAAGATCCTGCTTCAATGGAATTTGTATTACACTGTGAAGAAGTTTGTCAGAAATTATGGCTTCCAGTGTAAGGATGTCCTTGCTCTATCCTGAAGAACGCAAATGTTCGAGTTTTGCCACTCCCACGAAGCCCTCTGCTGGGCACGAGGACCCTCCTTCACTTGATGCCCTACCTAGACTTACAAAATTCCACAGAACAGCATCTCCCGTTTTTAGCACCAGTTTTTATACAATATCTGCAGGAATGTTTTGAGAAAGAACAAATCAACAACCCCCATGACTATGAAGAGACGGTTTCTATAATCACAAACAAACTGCAAAAAGTCCGTTCTTTTAAAGACAAAGTCATACAACAGAAGTCACCAAAGAAGTTCTAAGGTTTATTTAATCTGTTTCCTAACTAAATTAGTTATTTCAGTAGCTAAAGTGGCTCCTGTTGAGGTATCTGAATACACACTGTTCATTCATAATAGCTTCTTTTTTTTCAAACCTGCATTATCTCTCTGATAAATACCTTTATCCTTTTGACCAACTGCAACCCAATTAATAGAATTTTAGACGGCTCTTCTGGAATTACATTTTTACATGTCTGTATGAAAAAAAAATCACCTGCCAGTAGTAAGTTAGAAAGCTAAATTGGCACTTCAACGAGATAGAAGCCTGCATAGATGGGCAAGTACACACTCCCTCTGACAACAGCCAAACAGCCTACTTCCACATTCACAGCCATAGACTAGACGGTGTGCACACTGCACCTTGTGAAGGTGCAGTTGACACCGCTTAGGGAAAAGGAAAGAGTGTGAAATTTATGGACAGAAGGTGCTTACAGGTCAAAGAATATAAATCCACAAGAAACCAGATTTCATCAGTTTCACCAGCTATAGGCACTTAGAAAATTATTCTACCAGATTTTTTTTCCTCCCACAGCACATTGAATCTAAAACTCACGCTGTGCTATTAATTACACTTAATTTTGCACTAGTGCTTGCAAAACCAGTTGTTGGCTCATGTGAAGAAAGCCTTGTGCAAAGAAATCTAATATTCAGATTCAATGCAATAAAGAGAAACGTATTTTTAACTTATATGTTGTTATTGTAAGTCAAACTGAATTAATTTCCTGATGAGTTACTCATTTATCTACTACACTGAAATTATGAAGCTGACTTTTTTCAAACTTGACTTACATTTGACTTGTAATAAATCTCAGAAAAACCCCTCAAATATTGAAAAAAAAGCTTAGTAACTTTTTAGCATCCTCTACTCATGATTGCCAAAGACATAGACAAAGGTGAACATTTACTAAATTAACTAAACAGACTAACTAGGTAGATGACCTTTTGGGTACACATGCCATTCCTACCGTAGCTGACAAATTTTGAGAAGTGCTCATTTACAGTTTTCCACTTCAGAGCTGCATGGTGATATGTAAGCACAAACTTATATTCTAGGAGTGCTACCAAGTTTACCAAAAAATCACCCTTAAATTGAGCGTATGTGTAGCGAGCTTTCAAGGGTGTATTTGATGATTTTGTAGAATCATATATTGTAAAAACACAGTATCTTGTAATTATTCACATTTTTAAAAGCAATAAAATTCTAAAACTAAGAAAAAAATTAAGAATAATTACAGTTTTTAAGGTTTATGATTTAATAATCCTCATTCACAACTATCGTCGCCAAAGGTCACACTGCTTCTGAAAAGCTGCAACATTATGATTAATGTAGCTTATTATTCTTACATAGATGCAAAATTTTAATTCATTCAAATTCTTCAAACTGTTTTCTGCATGATAGCTTCTAAAATAAGCTTTTAAAGCTATAATTACAAATAAAATATATGTAACACATATGCTCCTTTAAGAAAATGCGCAAAGGGATAAAACTGCAAGTTTACAATGTTTACTACTTTTTATGTTTAGTATTTCTCCAATTAAACCAACTAATGAGGGTATGCTTTATGTTTTCATAGTCTGCCCATTTTGAAAGAGTTTCATTTCTAAGTTTCATGAACTAGAATGTGGCTGCATTGCTTGGATCACAAAGTAAGGGACAAATATTTTGAAATACTTAGTCTTTAAAAATCGTGAAATAAATTAACCTCATACTAAAGTTTTCCAAAAATCCTCTCTTAAAACCAAGAGCCTCTTGATAGTGTACCTTTAACATACTTGGGGGACATCTGTACATTTAATGCCAAGAACAACTTCCTGTTTTGAAGAAATTGCACTGCTGAAGCACAGACTGAGAAAAACATCTGATGATTGTGTATTATGATAGATTCTTTCATTACAATATTCCCTTGTTTAAGATACTACTTCTTAGCTAGTATTTTTCATCAGCATAGTTGTTGCCTTTCCACAAAAAAAAAAAAAGATGAATAATAAAACCAGCAACTCTCTAGGAGTTCTACTGTACTAAACCTGGCAAGGGACTTAGGGAGCCTGGTGTTAATAGTACACTTGTTGAGTACAATACTTTATTTCTTCCACAAGCTAGTTTAGGAAGACAAGAATTGGCCATGTATTTTGTAAGCTACATAAAACACACATAGAGTCACCAAAAAAAAAAAAAAAAAAAAAAAA
>Ga0065711_1048344_pt1 | contig 11856 bp, 8 predicted proteins | sample Hoacrofraction12_FD_59098 | JGI IMG/M metagenome (GOLD analysis project Ga0065711, IMG submission 59098) | Hoatzin crop microbial communities from Cojedes, Venezuela - Epithelial fraction 12 v2 (version 2) | ecosystem: Host-associated > Birds > Digestive system > Esophagus > Crop | place... | reverse complement strand
TTTGCCTATATATGGGTTGGGGTTTTAACCATTCAGATGCTGTAATAGTTTTGCTATATAAACCTTGTTTTGCTGACTAATAAAGGTGTACGATCATACTCATATTGGGGTCACATCGTTACAACGGTCTGTTACCCACGCCTACAACTATATTATAAAACTAATTTTCTTCTATGATTCTATTTTATGTTGTATTTACACTTTTATGAGTCTCAATAAATAAGTTGCTGTGTCTAGTAATGAAGTTTGATTCTGCACATTCTGCACATTTGATTCTGGATTAGTTCCCTAAGTGTTTACTTCAGCTAATTAGTCAGGACTGACTAATCAGTCACTACAAATATATAAGGTATTCTCAAGCGATCAATATATCAGAATGTCAGTGATTTTTTACTTTTTTTACTATTAGTGGGTTTTCAACATTGTAACAGAGTTGCGAATTGATGCACCTTGTCATCACTAGTCCTGTCTCAGAGGTGTCACTTCAAGAAAACCATTTAATTTATACCGTAACTTAAAATGTAAAAGCACATATTTCTGCAGATTGCATTATCTGTAAGTAGTATTTGCATTCTCTGAATATGTATAAAATACTAACTATAATGTGAAAGGTTTAAAAAAAAATTTAAGCTACCTAGTAATACATTATACTCAGTACTTAAGTAGTCAATGTGGTCTAATTCACCTCATCTTGCCACATGTATGAGGTATTTCTAAATTATTTAGAAATATTTATTTTATTAAGATATTTTCAACATTTACAATAAAGTTAATGATAACTAGATAAAATACTGGCATTCATTCTTCATCACATTGTATATCAGAATATACACGAGCATATTGTGTCTGGTCAGACATCGGAACAGGCTGTACAGGGAGGTGGTTGAGTCCCCGTCTCTGGAGACGGTTAAAAAACGTGTAGATGTGGCACTTCAGGACATTGTTGAGTACGAATGGTGGTGTTGGGTGGATGGTTGGACTCGCTGATCTTAGAGGTCTTTTCCAACCTATGATTCTATGATTCTGTGATATCAGAACCCTAATCTCCTGCTTTTCAATATTCATGCTGAAACAATATCAAAAGTATACTGCCAATTAATTTATCTCAAAGGATATTTCTGACATCAGAGAAAGCATTTAGTAGCTTTGGCAGAACAAGACTAGAAAGAAATACTGCTGGTTTCAAGACAGAACTTGACATCTATAAACATGATTCTTAAGGTGGATGAATATGAGGGTAAAAGTTGAACCAGGTCCAGAAAAAGTCTTCCGGCCCTCTACATTTAGTGTTTTTAAGCTCTAAACTGTAAATAATGAAGTACTATCTGTAAGAATGTCAGATGCCAAAAACTTAATGCTACAGAAAATTTAAGAATGTCATTACTTTAATTTTACAGTTTTTCAAATCTTCATCTTTTATGTTGTTATCAATAAATGAGAAATCTAAAGCAACTAAAACAAGTTAAGGTGACACTGTTTAAAACTTTGTTGTGGTTTTGCCTCAATTTGCAACAAAAGAACCATGCAGTTAATCTCTCACTTCTTCCCCCCTCCCTGGTGAGATGGGGAGGAGAATCCGAAGGAAAAGAGGCAAAAAAAGTCATCAGTTGGGATAAGAACAGGTTAGCAGAGTGGCAAGGGGAGAAGAAAACAACAATCAATAATACTGATAAAAGCGTATACAACACACAGTGTTCTCACCATCCAATGCTCAGCTTGCTCCTGAGTAGCAAAAGCCTCTCCTTCAGCCAACTCCCCACTTAAATACTGAGCATGACATCACATGGTATAGAATATCCCATTTGATTGGCTGTTTGGGTCAGCCCAACAAGGTTGTTGTGAAAATTAACTCTATCCCAACTGAACCTAGGAAAAATACATATTTCAGAAATATTTCAAAAGACAATATAAAGTTGGGTCAGTTTCATTTTAAAACAAAATGATATCCAGAAAGAAAAATTCTGAAGATTTCCAAAGGTGGTGGAGAGACTAGGAACCTTAACTTCATTATAGTGAAACTGGATGTAATTTGAAGGCACCGCATGACAAAATAGGCGAATACTTAGTTAAGAAATTTTAATTTGTAAGTGCTACTTATTTTGTATGTTGATATTTCTGAGCAAATTTGAAAGAATACTGATTTTAGTTTACAAGAACATCAGTTACAGTTAATTCTGTAATATATTTGAATACATATGACATATATTTCATGGTAGCCACTGAACATGCCACAGGATTTTAATTTCTTCTTGATTTTTTATTGACATTCCTTAGCGTAAGTGGACATTCATTAGAGACGGTACAAAGCTGATGCAATATTCCTGAATACTAACATCAGTAATAATTTTCACTTGTTTGGTCGATATGTCTTCTTTGTGGACCTTGACTTGGAAAACCGGGTGGGTGGCAGTGTTAGCATTCACAGAAAAAAGTGGTAAGGAAGAAAAACTTTACACTGTATTTTTATCAGCACGGTCTCATTTTGCCAATTCATCACTGGGACATTCATATTTCAGAGAGACAAACAAGGGAAATCTGTAAGAGAAGATACAACTCAAGGGCAGGCAAACAAAATTGCAAATAACCTTATCAACAATACGTGTTGAAGATATACAAACATATTTGACAAGTGACTTGAATGTTAACTTCAAATTTATACATCTGTAGTTTTGCAGAAACACTTTTAGCTTTACTTCCCATGAAGCAGAAGTATTCAGGACTGCTTATTGAAAAATACACAAAATAAAAGTAGCCTTATAGAATTTCCACAAACAAAGCAAATTACAGGAAGCCTTATTAACAGAATTTTGATTTTTTGTTGTCATGAAACAAATAAGCTGTACACAATTTATTTGGTGTCAAGAGGGGAAGAAAAAAATCGACATGTAGTCCTGCAGCTTAGAATAACGGCTGCAGAAAGGTATACTCCTTGTCATCTTAGAAAGAAGAGTAATCTGAAATTCCCTAAAACTGAAAAATGCTGAAATGCAATCAATCAGAAAGGTTCTTACAGTAAACATGAAGCAATCTTGGGCAAGATTACAACCTTACTCCCTGCAAAATCATCTGAACATATTTTCCAACTGAGGCAATATTTTTCTTCGGCAAGGCACTTTATACTGTCTGTTTATATTCTCTTTATCTCAAGCCTGCTTCTATTTAGAGACAAACATACCTTTCTTTGGCAGTGTAGAGGGGCAAAAAAGAGTCTTAGTAGATATAGCTTTGCTCATTTATACCAACACAGCCTGCTGTTTTACAAAATTAAGCATAATACTTTACAGAAATGTTCTGTAACTGTCTCATAACTACCTACAGAGTACAGCATACAATGACTATAACCTTAATTACTTTGCATCTAAAACAGAAGTCTGTAATGTGTTGTTATTGAAATTGAAATGAAGGTCATCATAGACCTCCAGAAAATTGACATTAAGGTACCTGTGAATTCATTTTGAATGTCATAAACAAACCTGCAAATTGAAAAAAAAAAGCCCCACAGTTAGATCATGTCACACTTTGCCTTATATAGTAGTATAAATATATTAGATGGGAAAAGCCTTGGTCTTGCTGATAGATACAGAAACCAGTAAACTCTGCTGTATTGAGATTCCCTACCATACGCAAATTTAAAAATGAAGTTGTCTTTTATTAACATTTTCTCCTTTAAACTGCCTACATGATTCAGTCTAATGCACAAAACAGAGCAGTCTTAAATTAAGTCTAGAGGCTTAGTACTTCTGAGTTAGAGCAGAGGCAATTTTAGCCTGGCTTATTCTTCATATCCGTTCAATTAACCTCTCAGAGCTTTAGAATAAAAGTCAGCATGACAGGTGTCATTTGAATTGAACAATGCCATCTAACTGTCAAAGTATTGACTTACATCAGCCACTCCAAGCCAAGATCAGGGTTTGAAATGAGGTGGACAAACTATGAGGCAGTGGGAGATAATTGTTGGTATTTCTGAAAACTCCCCTCACAGATTACATGAAGGTTGGCGTTTGACAAGCTCCTCCAGCTCGTATGAAGCTATAGCTCTTAATATGCTCAATGTTATTTGCAAAATAAATATTTTTTGCCATCTGTCCCTATTTGCTGGGGACAGCACCTTGTTCTGATGACTGACACCGATAGTTCCTCACTGAGCAGAACACTCCTTACTTTATGTTCAAGGCATCAATGTCTACCATTCAGCACAGACCCCCAACCACAGCTTTGTGAATTCATTCCCATTCAGCAGTTTTGCCTCTGCCCATGCACCATTTCAGTTAAAACCAAACAAGGGCTTTTCAGCAGAAGTCAGGTTAATCCCTTCACAGTTTTGTCAATGCCAGAATGTGACATTGCATCATTCACTCTGCTTTCAGAAAAGTTGCAGGGGAGGAGGTGATTGAACACAGACTTTTAGGTTCACCTTTGTTCTAATACATATATGATAATCAAAAGTGAATTTGGACATACTGGAGAACAATGGTAAGGCTCACAATTAGTCAAAGGGGACCAGAATTTCAGATTTTATGTTTCTTTGTTTAAAGTTCTGGAAGAAGTGCCTCATTTTATGTGATGTCTCAAAACTCTTGTGTCTGGCACCAAAGATTCATGCAAATGTTCTGGACTCCCTAGATTCTTGGTGACTTGTTGCTAGAAACAAGAGGTGGGAATAACGTAAACCTTAGTGAATCACATCCAAAGTCCATCTCCAGCATGGCCAGCACTGTCAGCATGCAGTCTCAAATGCTCTGGAGAAAGTGTCAAGAAACTCAATACTGGACCCATTGTAATTCTGTGAGACAAAAAACAAGATCGTATAGACTTAATGAATTATTTAACTTTTCCCCTCATTCTTCTCATAATGTTTTATCTATAAAGAAGTTTTTATATTTTTATGTAAAAATTAAAATCCTATAAAGCTTGTACTAGACAGGGAACAGCAGGAGTGGACTCCACCAGAGAGGAAAGCAAACTGAGGACAGTTCTCTTCACCATCAAGGGCACAGCCCCACAGGACCTGAATAAGAAGAGCAGAGAAGGTTTAGCAATGGTAACTGGGGTCAGTCAAGAGTCTATATCACCAGACAAGCCCACAGCAATAATGCAGGTCCTGGTCAAGCCAAGAGGTCAAGTTAGTTAATGAAAGTCAGGATTTGGTCCAGCAATGGGAACAAGGGTCAGCCAGTGTCCCCACAGCCACCAGACAAGCACCTAGTAACAAAACAAGGCCAAGGCTAAACCAGATAGTGAAGTTGATAGTTAGGGTGGGAGTCAGTGGTTACAAAGTCATCCCCCAGCTCTTTCTCACATGGCTTTTTCAAAGTACCCAGATTCAAAGTTTTATGGCTGCACCTTAGACAGAGGCACCAAAATCCCTGGAGCAAGTGTTACCAGGGCCATGACAGCTCCCAGCACTCTCTCAGGGTATGTAAGCTGATAGCTCTTTCTGAGTACAGTTGAGTTGGAACAAAAAAGAGTCATTCTATTCTGAAATCTGCTTTTCTTCCTATTCCACATCAAAATTATTTAGAACAAAGTGTTTAAGCTTTATTTTTATAGGCTTTTGACACTATTGGGTGCCTTTTATGTTTCTCAGATTGGTCAACCAAATTGAGGCACATGGAATTATGTATAATTTTGGTTTCTTTTTGTCTGTGAGCTGCAATATTAAAGCTTTGTAAAAATCCCATCATTTGCTAGCTCTCACAGAGAACCCACAAGGTTAATATTACAGATGATGTTGACAATGATTTTTTACGTATTCACCATCAGCAAAAAGAATTCTGAGAAAGGATGGCTGAATAAAGAAAAAAGAACAGCTGGGTTAAAGTAAAACTTATACTGTCTTAAATCACTTCTATTTTCATACATCTTTCCAAAGGGTGACAGTGGAAATTTAACTAAAGATGAAAGAAAAAATAAATCATTTCACTGTGAAGCTTCAGAAAACTTGAACTGCATATCCAGAGCTTCTCTAAATGCCTTTATAATGGAAATTCAGCAACAGCTCCTGTAACAATACAAGCCAAAAAGTCCCAACACACAGACAAGGCATCACAGCAGGAAATCGTGTCCCAAATTTTTGTTCTGGAGTGCTAAACAAAACTCTAGATTTACTGCAGTTTCTCCTGAGAACAGCAGCTAGAGCTCCAGATACGACTTCTACTAAATTTTAGGAAAGTGTTGATAGATATTGGTTTCATTTTTTCTTAAAATGTCAGATCATTTTGACATTACAGAGGGTTATATGTTTCTCTGAAATTTAATAGGCAGGGAAAATTTCTGTGAAAAGTTTTGCTTTTCCAGACTTACAGAGTGTTAGACTTCAACAACTTGGAGTAGTTAGAGCTCAGCTAAAGCTTCAATAAAATGGTAATACTGATTGAAAACTCACATGGAATAGTACTGATAGATTTTATTAGGTAATTCTTAGTATTTTGACTTAAAGGGACACTTACAATGACCATGCTTTGTAAAGTAACTTAGAGCATCAACAAAATATAAACACATAATCTTATTGTACTTCTATTTGTAAACTACCATCTATTAAAAAGAAATAAATATAGAGTAAATGATGGTTATTACCAGTAAAATTGCTGCGACTACTTGAGGTTCACATCTTTGTTAATGCTGAAACTGACTTCAGAATCAACTTGCTTGACCTTATGTCACTCTACCATCTAGGAAATAAATTCGCACCTTCTTTCCATGGAAGTGAAAAGTGACGGTCTCCACGTAAGGAAAAATGTTATCTTCATTCCTGCTGACTTTGAAAATACTGGTGCTTCATATATGTATATGATACTTGTTATTGTACAAATATTGCAAATCAAAATTATAAGACTTGGTCAGAAAATTATGCTAAAGCTACAAAAGTGTGGAGAATATGCAGCAATATGTCATAGCATAGCACACAAAGTGTATGAAAACAGGACAGCACTACAAATGTCCTTTTATATCAAATTATTTTTCATTAATCTGGAGAGCAAATTGCAGGGTCATTTATAAACTGAGATTACTAAAATTTTTGCCTTTTCTTTACAGAGGAAGCACAGAAATCCCTAAAGAGATTTCCTGTTAACATGCAGTACTCCATCTGTGTAAGCAGACACACAGAGCTTGAGAGTCTAGCATATACTTATAAAAAACATATAAGATTCACATCGAAGGACTGAAAAACAAAAATGCACGCTTAAATAACGAGAACATGCTGTAAAAAGAAATGCTAATCCTACCATTAGGAATGCTTTGTTCACAGATATTATGATTCCTAATATTGCTTATCTGCAGTCTGTTTAGAATTATGATACAGGTGCCACGACTTTCAAGAGCAAGGATCACTGTCTGGATTTTGTCATGAGTCCCAGTTCTAGGTACATGTGCCCAGCACAATAAGAAGGGTGCAAACAGATTTGTGACTGCAAACTGTGGTTTCCTTCAATTCCAGTTTGGCTTGCTTAGGATATTCCTGTTAATTAAAATCCATGTTAATGGATATTCTTTATCAAGAGAAGCAGTCTATAAATTAGTTTTATCCATGTATTACTCAGCATGCCATATTTTTCACATTCTCTTTTTTCTTTTCTTTATCCCTGTAAATCTCATCTTTCAAAACCTGGCCTTCAAATACTGTAAGCCTTGCCACTGAGACCATACAGGAAACCCTGGGAGAACTACAAGTTACTGATTAAGCAAGATTCGTGACTGTAACCTGAGGCAATAACTCTGTGTGTGTGTGTGTTTGAAATCACAAGCTCAAATTTTGGAGGAGAAACTGTCATTGACCTGATAAGCAGACTGTTGTTGATGAGAACAGGTGATGGCAATGCTCTCCAGAGAAACAATCAGCTCTTCGCCAGAGGTTCAAGCTCTCCAAACTAGCCTCATGGTGCTTGTTGGGTTTAGCATGAGACTGCTGTTTCTGCCCCACTGCAGGCACTCTTTAATGAAAGCTAAAGCAAAAACAATTCAAGGTCTATGCTTGAAATTGAACTTTTCGTGAAAAACTATTCCTGCAAGCTCATGGGAAATTCATTCTCTTGTCAAGACCAAGCAAATACAGCAAGGTAAAAAGTAATGCTCTGAATGGAAATACGAGATTGGACCTGTGTGCAAGCACTTGTTTCATTTTATTTCATTTTCTGTTATGGATACTTGCAGCACGTGAATGTTATAAAGAAGACAGGAAAAAGAAGAATCAGTACATGAACAGAAGAACACGGAAGGCCAAATTTTAAGAAGTGACTGCTAATTTTATACTTCTGAGTAAAAGACAATCTCTTTCTACTTGCTTCAATGTTTTTATTCTTTCACAACAGAACTACTTTACTTACTTGTTTGCTTGATTGATTCTTCTGCAAGTATAGAAGCTATTGCAAAATCAATAGGAAATTTTGGCCTATGTGAAAGATTTAAGTGACTCTAGAAATCTACAATATATAGGGTAACCAAAAAAAAGAGAAGGCATCTAACAATAAAATTAGATTAATAGTTCCCATATCTGCAGTGCAGTATTTTACAATTTGATAACCATAATTTTATTACAGAAGTACAGAACAATAAATGTACAAATTTTCCAAATAAGATTTAAATTAACTTTCTTGTGTCAAATGGAAAATAGTATCACATGTATTGAAAATTCTAACATCACTTTTGTTATTTATTACTCCACAGATTTCTCAACACAGTCTCAGGACTTCTTCTCCCTTTACTTCTACCTCCTGTTAGTTTTAAGATAACAGTGGTCTAAAAAAGTATTCTTACTATGATCTTGATGCTTTTTAAAATGGAAGAAGACAGATATTATCAAACGATAACATATTTTGTTGTTATTTAAATTATTTGCCCCCCAAGATAAACTTCCTGTGCATATCAGAACAGAGATTATTCAGAAAACACAAACACTTTTCTAGTTACTTAACACCAAACTTCCACAATTTCACAATTGCTTTGTTTTCTTGAAAGCAGACAACTTGAATTGTTAACTGGTTGTTTAAGGGAGGTAGCTTAGTGTCACTTTTCGATAATTAGATGCCACCTATATAAGCAGGTTGTGGTGAAGCTACCAGAATTGGCTTGTGGGCAGGCTTCTGTTGTACCTGAGAAATCATCTCACAATGAAAACAAGTTGTCTCCCAGAAAGGATCAAAGTTTCTAATGAAAATTTGAGGAAAAGCCTATAGAAAAAGTATGTGGTGGATTTTGAGTAGGGTTACACATTTTAGGAAATGAATATTTGAGAGCTTGAAGTGCAGATGAGCAGTTGTGGAAAAGAAAAGCTGAGTGTGTGTATGATATATTGAATGCTCATTTATATTTCTGAAAAATATGAAGGTCTATGCACAGTTTCTGAAAACCTGGGAAGGTGAGGTTCCAGTCTAATTCTACGATTCTGTGATTCTAGGTGTAAGAAGACAAGCAAGGAAAGCAAGAGACTGACACAGCTGAGTTGACACCTGCTGGTCAAACTAAAGGGCAAGAGGGAAGTGAACAGGCAGTGGAAGCAGGGACAGGTATCTTGGGAAGTGTACAGGGATGCTGCCCGATTGTGTAGGGATGAGATCAGGAGGGCCAAGGCGCAGCTGGAGCTGAATTTGAAAAGGAATGCTAAGAATAACAAGAAAGGCTTCTACAGGTATGTCAGCCAGAAAAGGAAGGTTAAAGCAAGCGTACCCCGCTGAGGAACAGGACTCGCAACCTTGTATCAACAGATGAGGAGAAGGCTGAGATACACAGCAACATTTTTGCCTCAGTCTTCACTGGCAAACTCTCTACTTGCTCCTCGTGAGTCAACAGAGCTCAAGATGAGGACCAGAGGGGCAAAGCCCCTCCCACTGTAAAGGAAGACAAGGTTAGGGACGACCTGAGGAACCTGAACATATATAAGTCTATGGGACCTGATGACATGCATCCCAGAGTCCTGAGCGAATTAGCTGATGTCATTGTTAAGCCACTCTCCATGATATTTGAAAGGACATGGCAGTCAGGTGAAGTTGCTGGTGACTGGAAGAAGGAAAACATTGTGCCCATTTCTAAAAAGGGTAGGAAGGAGGAACTTGGGAACTATCAACCTGTCAGCCTCACCTCCAACTAGACTCAGCGCTGCTGATGACAACCCTCTGAGTTCTGCCATTCAGCCAGTTCTCTATCCACTTCACCGACCACTCATCCAGCCCACACGTCCTCAGCTTCCCTAGGAGGATATCATGGGAGACTTTGTCGAAAGCCTTGCTGAAGTCCAGGGAGACAACATCCACGGCTATCCCTTCGTCTACCCAGCCAGTCATGTCATCGTAGAAAGCTATTAAATTGGTCAGGCATGATTTCCCCTTGGTGAATCCATGCTGACTACTGAATCCATGAGCAGCTCTGCGGAGAGAGACCTGGGTGTGTTGGTGGATGAAAGGTTGAACATGAGCCAGCATTGTGCCCTCGTTGCCAAGAAAGCCATTGGGATCCTGGGATGCATCAAGAAGAGTGTGGCCAGCAGGAGGAGGGAGAGTCTCCTCCCCCTCCACCCTGCCCTATTGAGGCGTCATCTGAAGTACTGTGTCCAGTTCTGGGCTACCCACTTCAAGAAAGATGAGGAGCTACTGGAGAGAGTCCAGCGGAGGGCTACGAGGATAGTGAGGGGACTGGAACATCTCTGCTACCAGGAGAGGCTGAGGGAGCTGGGGTTGTTCAGCCTGAAGAAGGGAAGGCTGCGAGGGGACCTAATACATACTTACAAATATCTGAAGGGCGAGTGTTAGGAGGATGGGCCAGACTCTTTTCAGTGGTGTCCAGCGATAGGACAAGGGGCAATGTGCACAAACTGAGGCAGAGGAAGTTCCATCTGAACATGAGGAAGAATTTCTTCCCTCTGAGGGTGACGGAGCACTGGAACAGGCTCCCCAGGGAGGTGGTGGAGTCCTCTACTCTGGAGATATTCAAGACGCACCTCTACAGCCTATTGTAGACGAGCCTGATTTGGCAGTAGGGTTGGACTAGATGACCCACATAGGTCCCTTCCAACACCTAACATTCTGTGATTCTGTGATTCTGTGAGTACCAGGCCCTGTGGGACACCATTACTTATAGGCCTCCAACTAGACTCAGCGCCAGTGATGACAACCCTCTGAGTTCTGCCATTCAGCCAGTTCTCAACCCACCTCACTGACCACTCATCCAGCCCACAATTCCTCAGCTTCCCTAGGAGAATATCCTGGGAGACAGTGCTGAAAGCCTTGCTGAAGTCTAGGTAGACAACATCCACTGCTCTCCCCTTGTCTACCCAGCCAGTCATGCCATCGTAGAAAGTTGTCAGATTTCTCAATCATGATTTACCCTTGGTGAATCCATTCTGACTACTCCTGATGACCTTCTTTTCCTCCATTTGCTTATTCATGACCTCTAGAATGAGTTGCTCCATCATCTTTCCCGGGATGGAGGTGAGGCTGACCGGCCTGTAGTTCCCTGGGTCCTCCTTCTTGCCCTTTTGGAAGATTGGAATAACATTGAACTTTCTCCAGTCCTCGGGCACCTCTCCTGTCCTCCAGGACCTCTCAAAGATAATGCAGAGTGGCTCAGCAATGACATCCACTAGCTCCCTCAGCTCTCGTGGGTGCATTCCATCAGGGCCCATGGATTTGTGAATGTCCAGATTGCTTAAGCGATCCCTCACAGAGTCCTCCTCCACCAAGGAAAGGTCACCCTCTCTGTAGGCTTCCTCTCTTGCCTCCAGGACCTGGGATTGCTGAGGGCCAGCCTTGGCACTGAAGACTGAAGCAAAGAAGGCATTCAGTAGCTCTGCCTTCTCCGCATCCTCCGTCACCAGGACACCCGCCTCATTCAGCAGTGGCCCCACATTGTCCCTAGCCTTCCTTT
>Ga0065711_1011764_pt1 | contig 11857 bp, 5 predicted proteins | sample Hoacrofraction12_FD_59098 | JGI IMG/M metagenome (GOLD analysis project Ga0065711, IMG submission 59098) | Hoatzin crop microbial communities from Cojedes, Venezuela - Epithelial fraction 12 v2 (version 2) | ecosystem: Host-associated > Birds > Digestive system > Esophagus > Crop | place... | reverse complement strand
ATCTAGAGATGCCCAGCATGCAGCAGGTAATGGAGGTGCTGCAACCTTGTTAGTGTAGGGCTTTAACGGGGGTCACATCTTCCCTTCCCCAGCAAGGTTAATTAGCCAGTGCATCCAGGTTCTATCTGGTAGTCTCAGGTAACGTGTATACTGTATGTGTAATGTGTAGATATTAAGTACAAGCACACACTAGTAAATGTAGAGTTTCCCCAAGACAATTCTTGAGCCCTGCCACCAACTGGCATGGGACAGCCAACAACCACACTGGTAAGCTCACCCCTCCAAATCAGCCCGATTGCACCCAGACCTCCCTTGAGGAACGGTCCCTGGCCCACACGAACTCCTAAGCCGCGGCCAGGCTTTGCTCAGGAGCATGCTGGTTGCTACGAACGAAAGGTGCCGCCAAGGACCCCTCTGATGGATGACTGGGGTAGGTGACCGTTGCCCCATAGCTGGGGAACATTCCCTGGCACTGCTCAAATCGCTAATACAGGCGCAGCCACGCTGGCTGGTCTTTGTAGTGCTGATGGGTGCTGAACTGACAGAACCGCTGAGCCTCTGACCCTGAACGGACCTGCTCCTTAGGTGCTACAGGCGACAAACAACAAGCAAGGACACCTTTCCACGTAGCCATGGGACGCTCACAGCTGCAGGAAAGTGCTGTGTAAGATTTGCAAAGAATCTAAAGGCTCTTGAAAACAACTCTAAATATGTCTTTAGACGTTTAGGTGTATAGTAAAAAAATGTCCAAGTGATGGCCAAATCTAAAGAAAAATCACAGGAAAACTGAAAACTTTAAATGCTGATTCTAGTTTTGTGCAGCAAGCTTAATCTGTCCTACGCAGCACTGGCTTGGTGATTTCCTATATGCCTGAAAAACACCACTGCCTTTTAATCCAGAGTGAATGCTGCTTTCATCTTGATGTTGTCCTCTTCTCTTTCAGCTTTTTGTCCACTCTAACACATGTTCCTACATTGATTTGTCACATTTGTATTTCCTATCATTTCAGCCGCCAAAGAAGAGAGTGTTGGTAATATTTTCCAGGTAAAACGCTGATTACTGCTGCATCATCCTCACATCAAGTTTCTGCGTCTCAGGACAGTCAAGAGATTTCCAGGACTGGTTTGCAAACAATTACCACGGTCTTGTTCTTCATCAGTCACCACAGCATAGTAAAGCATGTGTGCCACGTTTTATTTTTTGAAGATATCTGATTCAGACCAAAGCTTCCAGTTTTGCCTTTGTTAGTCAACGATACTTAATATTTTATGAGAGAAAGGTTTGGAGCTTTAAGGGGTTTTTGGTCTTGAGTCGGTGGTCTAAGGTAGTTCTTTCTGTTCATTCAGCCTTCAGGGAAGTACTGAGCTCCGCCGTGATATCATCCCTCCGTGGCCTCACTGCACACCAACTGTGCAATGCTATTGACTAGAAGTATCACTGCTCTACACGTGAAGATTGGACTTTCAAGATGTTGTTGGTCTCAACACTAATGCAGAAGAGGGTGGAAATTTGCCTCCAGAAAAAGACACACACTTCTAAGCATCTGTCAGTCTGCATGTGTGACTAAACTAGCCTGAGATAACAGGGTGTTGAAGACATCTGCCGGGGACTGGTGGATATAGCACAAGGTCTATGGGAGACTCAGTGACTTTCTGTAGCATTGGCTGAAAAGCTGGTGGATATGGCAGGACATCTCAGATGGCCCTAGGTGCCTGGCCTTGAGAAACTGAGTTGCACTGCTAGTCAATACGGCCAAGGGAGCCTAGAGAGCAGTTCAGCTCGCCCTAAAGCAGACACTTCACGGCTGGTGAGCTGGGTCACCTTCTGGGATCCTTCCTATGATCTAGAACTATGTTGACTACGGAGACCGAGGGAGCACAGACATCATGCACACTTCCTTGAACTCAGTCCCACCTACGGAGCCTTGTCACTGGTCCTGCTCTAGTCAGATGGAGCTGCACATTGTGCAAAAGGCCCGTGGCAACCAGCGTTGTGAATTCTGCCTTATAATCAGAACTAATGGTTAAACAGAAAAAAAGCTTGACAAAATCCACACCATGTATTTTTTTGTTGGAAACGCCAAAACTAACTCATCTCACCCCCCCTTTCTGTTCCTGATCCCAGCACTCACTGTCTTTGCACTTTGTCTCTGCAGGCGTTCAGAGCTGGAACTGAAAGCATTCTGGAGCTGGTAAGATCATGCCGTAGTGGTATGTAACCCCCAAGCAATTTCCAGTTTCTTCCCAAACATTAGAGTACAGTCCGCTTGGAGAAACACATGCTCCTATATTTAATTTTTAAGACTGTTGTTGTTTGTTAAGCTACTATTTGGAAAACCCAAATCAGTTAGCTGCCCTTTCCTCAAGGCAGAACTATTCCAGAATAGATGGAACAGGATTAAACTAAACATAAAGCCTTAATCACTTGTGAATTGCACGTCAGTGACAGGTTTTTGTAGCAGGGACTTGTGCCTTCCAATAAACAGCTGCCTGCATATCGCAGCAAATAATAATCAAGCCTAAAGTCTAGGAAAACTGTCTCCAGCCAAGACCACAGGGATTTTGTCATTAAGCACAAGTTGTGAATGCGTGTCAGTAGTCTCAGTCTGGAAGACAATATTTCTGTGTGGTCAGTGAAAAACACCATTTCGTGAAAGTGAAGAAAGAGCTGAACTGGCATTTATTATTTACTTTTTTAGGAGTATCAGCAATGAGTCGTTAAAATGTTAGTTACTGTTTTAAAGTTTTGCCACTTCATATCAGATCAATAAAATTCATTATTGCAAGCACAGTCTCTTTTATATGCTGAGACTGCTACAACAACCTTGCTACTCCCTTTTCGTAAGCCATTTGCTTTTCATTTCATTTACGTCCTTACTTCCAGTAACACTGCAGAAGGTCTCTGAGGCAAACTGCTTTTTACCAAGAGCTGAAGGATGGAGTTGCTGAGTTGTTAGCATTTGTGAAACAGAAGAAGAGCACTGACCAAAGCCAGGAAATTCAGAATTCATGTGCAGAGCAAGCCTTCAATAAAAACACCCCTTACTCAACCTATGCTCAATCCAAGTATCTCATTTGACTGATCTTCCTCTAGTTGCTAGAGGTACAGAGAAGTTCTGTGTCTTGCTTTAATAACATGGACAGGAAGAAGTGCCAGAACTGGCAAATGCAATGTTCTTAGCTTGGTGTGTGAATCCGGGAAACTGCTTTGCCGCTTGTGTAGTGCTCATCCTCTGTCTTTTTCTATACCTTTTTTGTGTGACTGGCACTAACTCTGTTTGGTAGTGTCTTATCTGGAGTTCTACTCTTCTGGTTGAGTCCCTCCAAAAGAAACTTCACTGGCTTCAAATTAGCTTCTGTAAACTGTTGAATCTGGAAGTCCAAAAGACTAAACACTCTACAAACTTTCAAGTTAAAATTTTGGACTCTTCCACTATCAATTCATGTATTTTATATAAGGCATCAATTAATCAACAAATTAAATTAGGAACTGACTTCCCTACCACCTTCCCTGCACGCTTTTGGCAGTTGGCACAATGTGCTTGTAGGAGGTCTGGCTTTTCTTTCTCTGGAGGATGGTATACCAGAGGCACCTTTAGGCTCCTACTAACAGAGCCGGTTTTCCTACTCCATTTTCAATATTCTGGTGACTTTCACTGGTTTCTTGGCATGCCTTTTGTTTATACATGCAAATCAATAAAAATGTTTCTTTTTTTTAATCTTCAGCTGGATACCTTATAAACAGATCTCAGAATAGTTACCAGTTATTCCTGCTTTTTTTTTAAAAAAAAAAAAGTAAAGTAACTGTCAAGCAATATTTTGGAGCCATCTGCCTCCCATGTGTCTTGAGAAATCAAGTATGCACTGTGCTGCATGGCTGCTATTAATATAGTCCAGTATCACCCCAATGCAGGTAAGGAAAAACAACCTTTTATGATATTTACGGGCCATTACTTCATCTGGAGCAATATATTCAATTAATACACAACTCAGTTATCTGATAAAAGGTTAGCCAGCAATATATCACACCATATTCAGTGAAAAAAGACAACACTTCTTCATCAAACATCCCTTTCAAATATGCATTTATTTGTAAAATTTCCTTGGTAATAGCAAGAATTCTACTTCCCTTCCACCTGACACTCCTTCAGAACCATGAACTACAGTTTTTCAGTCTCTTTTTTTTCAGATCTGAACTAGCCTTTCTCCACGTTACTGCGTGCCCATCTAAAATCCCAGCTAGGTTCCTACAAGCTGCGTGCAATGATGTTTCAGCTGAGTCCTTGAGAACCACGATCCGAGACAGACATGCAAGCTGCTCTTCTAGGAGCTGGCCAGGGGGAAAACAAGCAGGTGAAAAGGAAAGCCTTTGTCATCCAGATTCTGAAGATCCCAATCAACTCCAGGCGAGGCTTTGAACTTGACATTAAGACAGACACTTCACCTACTTTAGGCATATCCTCAGCTGATATAAACTGCTGTAAACACAGAGCATCAGTGGAGCTTTACACCAGCTGCTGAGCTACTCTTTTCCCTCTGAACTCCCTTACATAAAGTGATGGTTTGTTTGCATTTACTAGGGCACTGCTTGCTTTCTTTGTCCCCAGGTACGTTTTTTGTCTATGAAGACTGTACCCTGCTAAAGGGAAGGAATTCCTCTTGCTCTGTGTTTGTACAAGGCATGGTACAACAGAGATGTGATCTCACCCGAGGCCTCTAGGCTTTGTAATACTGATTATTCTTGAATAATAATTAGACATTCTGAGCTTTGCAGAATGAGCAATAACTCTTATTTAGTTTGTTTTATGTAGTGGGCTGTAGGAAAAAATGTCTGGAGTCTCCTCTCCCTGCTGCCCGGAAGCCTGGAGGACAGCAGAGTGCAGGGTTTGCAGTAGAGCAGCAGTTTCTAGACTACCACATTTTTATCTGCCACTGTGTATTGACATGATGTACACCACCAAAGGGTATTAAATCATTTCAGGAATAATGTATTGGACATAGCACACTTCAGTGCAAATAGTTGCAAAACTCCCTTTAGTGATGGAGGACCCAAGCCCCAGTCAAGTGAAACGACTTACCAAAATCACGTGCTGGTGATCTGTCTAACAGAGGATGCAGCCCAGTGCTCTTCAGGAAATCGTTAGAGTTTTTGGTGCAGTAGGAACCAATCACATTTTCATGGTTTAGACATAAAATACTCAGCACCCCTACTCACCAGAGCACATGAATTACTCAGCCCCGTTTTGGAAGCACTGGCTATCTTTCCACACAAGCTTTGTGCCACTGAGCAGAGGTGTTGGCGCTACCAGAACCGCGGCCTCACCTCAAATCAGGATGAACTTCACAGGATGAGTGAATTAATGCGAAGTGTTTGAGTTCCATCTAGTGGTTACGAACTAGAAGAAGCATGAGAAGCAGTATAAAAGAAGCCAGAAAATTTATAACAAGAGGGGAGAGACCTTGGACTGGAAACAGCAGCAGCCAAATCCCAGTTTGGCACTCTCAGAAGTCGCCCTGCCAGCATCCTGACTCCTGCTCAGGCCAGATTATCTGCTTACTCCTCAACATAAGTGCAAGTAGGGGAACCCTTACTTCCAGAACAAGGGGGGGAGGGTGTTTGTCCTGTGAGAGGAGAGGTTTGTGCATATACCTGTATAACTCTGTGTGCGTGTGTGCAATTAGAATTTCTTGAAATTAGTAATAGAAGAAGATTTAGTAGTAGAAATGTGTAGGTAGTTACTGAGATTTCATAAGTGCCTAGCATTGTGTTTGATCTATTGCATCACCAATATTGATCCTTAATGCATAGATCACTGATTGCCAGTTAAATATGTGCCGTTAATTTATAAACCCCTTTGAACCTGATTTTTATTTAATTTATTTGACCTGAGCACTTCTTCCGTGAGATAACCCTCACAGAAAGGATTAGCCCAGTTGCATCGACCTTCTAACAACAATCTCTGCCTTCTGTCATAGAAGGTGTCCCAAGCAGCAGTCAGGCCACGCATGTTAGTATGCGGTTAGTAAATGTGGTGATGTGCGTTGCTGCTGGGCCTCTGCGGCTGTCTTTGGCTGAAAGAGGGAAGTGAAGACCCCAAAACAATAACACTAGAATCCAAATACAGTGAAACAGCGGTGGCAGAGGTGGGAGAGTTGAGGAGGGAACTTCATCTGACAGCTCACTTCAGGGGAACACCAATCAAACTCTTTTAGCTGCCTAACTTCACAGAATGGGGAGCTTCAGTCAGCTCTCCCAGGCTCCTTGTGTAGTCCACTGAGTGTCCAGCCAAAGCACAAAGAACGATGTTTTACCTTAGATGGTGTGCATACCTCCTTAAATGTCTGCTGGTTTGAAGTATTGATGGTTAATAGCTCTGCCCATAACTGGCCAAAGACTGGAATAGCACACAGCTGACAAGAAGAAAAGGACTCGTTTATAAGATGTGGCATTGTCTGTCATCCCCTGTCAAACCTTGGGGCAGAACATCAGTTGAAGCTGTAGACAGTCCATTGCCTGCATAATTAATACATCCCCTGGACATCGTGCGTTCCTCCAGAAAACCTTCTCCAATACAAGTACTCCCCATAGTGGCCAGCAATAGAGAAAAAAGAAAGTTTCATCGTTAGTGATTGCAAAGGATTTCAGATTTTACAAATGGCAATAAACAGGAAAAAGACCACAACCTTTCTGACCTAAGAAAACTTGTGGAGAACTGCTAGTCTAGAGAGAAATGAACACATGAATGAAAAGACTGGTTGGTATGCAATGCACAAAATAGAGGTCTCTAAAGACAGCTATTAAAATCCTCTTCCACCATGAAGCCAACAAAAACAATGACAGGAAACAGTTCAAAAGAAAGCCAGAGATTTCTGAAGAGACTTCCCCATGAATCGTAGGCTTAAATTTGCAGTCCTTGCTGACGAAGCAGAGTTTTAGCTACAGTGACTCAAGATTCTGCAGAGAATGATCCCCATGGCAAAGGGATAGGATTTTATAACTAACTCTGAGTAAGGGTAATCCCCCACCCACTAGGGAAAGGCTGGAGTGATTTAGTGCCAGACTTGGCTGGTCTGCAAAAGAAGCTTCTAATCTGGGACTTCTTGCTAGTACAACCGGGGGGGTGGCTGAAAACTATGTCAAAATTGGTTTTGGTGGTTGCTGACTCTGCTAACCTTTTCAAAAAGTGTATTCTTTGCATGGCAGCGTGCTTACTTTCGTGGAAAATTGAGATCACTGAAAAGAAGTCCTCTTCTCTATTGAACAATAATACTGAAAACCGAAACCCAGGTATGACTGCCAAAGCATCTGATCAGCCTGGTACTTCGGGGCCATATGGTTAAATTTTCCTCTGTTGGTGGATTTTTTCATCGGGACTTTATTTTGCATATGGTACAACTTCCTTTTTTTCTTGCTGGGTACGCACTGCATAGCCATGGTGGACATGATGGCTCCTAGCTCTAGAAGCCTAGTACAGGCACAGTGACAGTGCTCCATCAGGCACAGGAGATGTCCCAAAGCACGGGAGAGAGGCAATAGGCAGCTTTTTCAAGAAAGAAAAGGGAGTGGATTTGATGGAAGTACCCATGGACCAGATCCAGCCTGGGAGCTGTCAGCAGCATAGGTTTGGACTTTACATCAGAAGAATGTCCCTGAATGGCTCAATGGTGATCCACCAGTCCTAAGACTGTGGTTTATTTTCATTGCTGACTGTTGGGACCAACCCATAAAAGCTGCATTACTAAGAAAACCATCCCCTGTGTTGTTCTGAGGCATCAGCATTAGCCAGACGTGTCCTGTTCTGCTCCCACAAACCAGCACACCACAACACGTGTAAGAAGGGTGGCAGCTGTGTTGCTTCAGGCTTGAAGCTTGGTCGTGTCACTGACTACAGAAAGAAGGTGGATCTGGGCTTTCTGGAAAGCTGTTCAAGAAAATCCAATGTTAAGCAAGACCTCCAGGCAAACATAAGCAACGAGCAGTGCCAAAGGAGTGAAAGTAGCTTCGGAGTAAGAAACAAGTGGCGGCAACAGAGATTCTCATGTCATGGGCTAGTATGAGGCCACACTATGCAAATGTACCTGAACAGGGGGACACCGTTGCTTCACCTCATTCCTTTTAATTTCCCTTCTCCTCCAAGTAAGGAAGAGCACAGATAAACCCTGCACGTCAATGGCACAGACTGCTGGCACAGCGCTGCTATGGACGAAGTTGCTAGCCACAGCGTCATGATGTCATCCCCCTTCTAGGCATTTAGTTGGTCATGGGAAAGAGTTTAGCTGGCTGAGTCCAAGGCCAGATCCTTTGCTGACCAGAGCCATTGTGAAGAAAGCTGGAAGTGAGAGCCTGTCCCTCCTCTCCCTCAGGAACTTATTTTAAGCTGAAGCTTTACCACGGGCCCCTGCCTGCTTTGCATTGCAGCTGGGCCGCAGCTACGTCCATGCTCAGTCTTGGACCTTCACCAGTCTGGCCCTGACCCTGACCCAGCAGCTCTGCTTCCTGGCTTGACCGCGGACCTGCCCCATCACTCACCCGGAGCTGTGTCTGACCTTGACCGCTGTCTCCAGCCCTGATCCCACCTCGGACTTGCCGCGCTGCCATCAGCCAGCTTCCCTTCCTACGGCTCCTTGATGCCTGCAATGCCACTCAGCAGCTGGACCATGACCACATGAGTAGCCACCACTCCACACCACTTGCCAGCGGCCAGGCACAGGCACAGCTGGATGCAGCTGCAGCCCGGCACAGGTGGGGATGAGGGATGAGACTCTTGGCTTAAACACAGTTCCCAAGAGAAGTGGGAGCAGCCCCCACAGAAACATCTGCCAGGTTTCTCTCAGAAACCTCTGTTCAAGGCCAGGCAGCTGCTTATCAGTGTTGACCAAGAGTCCAGGCAGCTGGGCTTCGCAGGGTGGGGAGGTGACCGCTGCCAGGGCCCCTGATGGTTACTTTTAACCCTGCAGTCACGGCTGCAGGAAGAGTACTGCGTAAGGGAGGGCATGGTTGGATCACCTAGTACAGGGAACGCATATACCACTTACTAATGGCTACGCAAACAGAAACCAGTTTTGTTTGAGAGATGCTGAGCTGAAGGATCTGCAGAGGTCAACAGTCGACAGGTTACCGTTGTTCACTCATACAGCTGGGTGCTGAACAGAGAGCAAAGTGAGCATATAGTGGTTTAAGGTAAGAAAGGTTGCATGGTCCCTATTAAAGGAGCAATAAGTACAGTCAGCCAGGCAGAGTTTGTACAACAGGTTCTGGAGATGCCTTAACATCAAGTGTTCTTCAAAGGCAATAGCACAATAGGGTGCGTTTTCCAAGGTATCCAAAGGTTTGGCCTTCGACAGCACCTTGCCTCTAGTGATAGAATAACTGAAGTGCAATGCTCCCATGTTGCTGTATTCCCACAGAAAAAGATTTATAAGTCTACTGTGAAGGAACCACTGCTGGATTTGGTTTACAAACTCACACGCATAAAACATGCTTAGAGAGGCAACCTGCTTTCCTTAGGAGAAAGCTCCAACATACATGCTATCAATTACTTTTGCCAAGTCTGACACAGTGGTCAGAAGATCTGCTAAGGGTTTGGTTTTTCATGAAAGCTTTCACAGTGATTTGAAACTGTGTTAAGCTTACGTCTCATTATTTTATCCCGTAAGTATAAATACAATAGTCTTTACAAAAATGAATATTGTGCATATGGATCTTACGAAAACAAACAGCTAAATGTCTCTCTTTACCTTCATGTCACAGTGTACAAGTCCCACCTTTTATTGTGCTGAGACTACTAACTTTCACCAAAATATTCAACGCTGAAATTTTAGTTAAGCTGATGGACTCTTAATTCGGAGCCTGCTGCCTGCTATGGGTAGTGAACAAGAGAACGAAAGACATGCCCACGAGAATTGTACTACAGGCTGTGGAAAAAAGGAAATTTCCCTCAAGACAAACAAGAAAACTGATATCTAAGATGTCAAAGTAACCTGAGAGGGGAAATTCCACTCCCTCCTATTCCCTGACCACTCCTCAAACCTGAGAGTGTATGCAGTGGTCTGTAATTCTTCTAGGAAAGAAGATGCTCTACTTAAAAAAAATCATAGCATGACAGAATAATTTAGGCTGGAAGGGACCTCCGGAGGTATCTAGTCCAACCTCCTGCTCAGAACAGGTCTAATTATATCAGGCCACCCGGGGTTGTGTCCAGCTGAGCTTTGAACACCACCAAGGATGGAGATTCCCATAACATCTCTGATCCAGTTTGCCCCAGTGTCTGACCAGTGTTTCTCTGGTAAAAAAAATTTAAAAAATCCTAATATCTAAATGGAATTTCTCGTATTCCAGCTTGTGCCTTTTGCTTTTCATCTTTTCCCTGTGCACCTTGAAGAAAAGTCTGGCTCTGTGTTCTCTGCATCCTGCAATCGGGTAGTTTCAAAGAGCAAAAAGGTCTCCTCTTTGCCTTATCTTGTCCACGCTGGACAGACCCAGCTCTCTCAGCCTCTCCTCGCAGATCGCATGCCAGAGCCTCAGCTAGCTTGGTGGTTACTCACGTGCCAGGATACTGATGAGCTGCTTTGCCACAAAAGCACGTTGTTAGCTCATGGTCAACTGGTTGTCCACCAGGAACTCCAGGTCCTTTGCTGCAGAGCTTCCTCATAGACAGTGTGCCATGGCCTGTATTGTTGCATGGGGTTGTTACAGTCCTGGTGTAGGATTTTGCATTTGCTTTCGTTGAACTTTAGGAGGTTTCTGTCAGCCCACTTCTTCAGCTTGTCTAGGTCCCTCTGAATAGCAGCCATGCCCTTCAGCATACTGATCTCCACTTCCAATTTGGTGCCACCTGCAGTCTTGCTGAGAGTGCACTCTGTCCTACCATCAAGGTCCTGAACGAAGAGTTTCAACACTATGGTCCCAGTACTGATCGCTGTCAGAGTCCAATTCTCTCTGATCAAGTTCTTTTAGATATTCCGTGTGTGGAGGGTGTAATGTTTAATATCAAATTTACTTATTCAAACATTGCTGATGTTACACAGGATTTAGCAGGGAGATAGATACAAAGTACACTGAAAACACAATACAAATGTAGGGTACCTTTAGAAAATCATAGCAATTGCAATACACAGTTCAATCACAACAGCAGTGTGATTCCCATTACCGGGCTCTGTATCATGCTCACCGTCGCGACGCTGGGTGTCCCTAGTGCCCGGGAAGGAATATGCGGGTTGAAGCCAGCTCAAGCCCATTTCTCTCCTTGAAATTCTTTTGTTGTTAAATTTTTATACTCTATATCAGGCTGAGCCACATATTCATTCCCCCAGCGCTGGTCTGGCTAACTCAGGCAGACACTCCGGCCCTTTTAATGAACTCAGAAGGAAACATTTGCACCACCAGCTGATCCTTTCAGCTGACAATAACCTTTTATCTACACCAAAAGACACCGTCTTGTCCCCTTTGTGTTGGGACAAAGTCAACATCTTTGCAAGTGCTGTGGTCTGTCACACCCTGTGTGACGTTCTGAGCTTCATAGGCACGTCGCCCTTGGCCATCTCCACTCAGCCTTCTTCCACTGTAGGGGTTTGTGGTCAGTAATAGTCCCCGAGGGACCCCACTCATGCTGGCTGCCAGCTGGACTTTGCACCACTGACATCAGTAGCCCAGCCAAGTTTCCACTCATCTTACCATCCACTTACCCAGCCCATATTTGTTTGTACGGAAACTATAGGCGACTGTGTCAAAGGCCTTGCTAAAGCGTCAGAGAGAGAGAAAGAAGCAGCAATATACTTTACGGATATAAAACAGTGAGTTAACAAAGTTTAATGGTAAGTGTGACAGCGGTTTAACAAGATTCGACGGCAAGGTACA
>Ga0065711_1048342_pt1 | contig 11858 bp, 11 predicted proteins | sample Hoacrofraction12_FD_59098 | JGI IMG/M metagenome (GOLD analysis project Ga0065711, IMG submission 59098) | Hoatzin crop microbial communities from Cojedes, Venezuela - Epithelial fraction 12 v2 (version 2) | ecosystem: Host-associated > Birds > Digestive system > Esophagus > Crop | place... | reverse complement strand
GCTGGAGGATTTTCTGTTTTGGAGGCTTGTAAATTGGCGAAAAGAGATTTTCTTGGGTGCGACATAACATACAAAAAATGAGGGGAAATATGTCTACGATTAGAGATTATCTTTCAATTGGAAGTGTGGTGCTCTTATATGGTTCGGAGCACCCTGTTATGATTTTTGGCATAAAGCAAACGGATATTGATAATCCGGGGACAGAATATGATTACTTGGGCTGTCTCTATCCGGAAGGACACATAGGTCCTAAGTATCAATATCTTTTCAACGTAAAAGACATTCGCGAGGTGTTATTCGAAGGATACAGAACGGATGCGCTCACGAAGTTTCTCGATATAGTAGCTAAATCTTACGGAGAGTGATAAAAGATGCAAAGAGCAAGGGATGAAGTAAGTTATACCGAGGATGACTTAAAAGGCTGTCTATTAAAAAAGCGAACGGAAGAAGAAATAGCGAAAGACAAAAAGGCTTGGGAAAAGAAGCTGCTTGCGCCGAGAATATTTACGGCAGTCATGGTAATAGGTATTATCGCGTTAGCGATATTTGCAAGAGAAGTATTCGTAAAACACATATCTTCATTAGTTGCGTTTATCTTGAGTTTTTGCTATGTTCTGCAAGAATACACGAGAAAAAAGAATGTGTCTTTACTGACAACGGAGTATTACATCGAAGTTGTTGTACTGGATTTCTTAGAAATCGAAACATGGTATTATCCGGGGATTGAAAACAACTCTATTTCCTTTTACCCAATAATCGGAGAAGATACTACAACGGGCTATGAAAGCAAGTTCTACCTTGACCGTGATGAATATTATCTTGCTAAAGAAAACGAAACCATAAAGCTATCTGTACCTGACAAATCTGTGGATTTGTTCAACCATAAGGGAGAAGAACAATGTTAACAAAAGAATTGACTGTAAATATAATCAACTATTCGATGATATTGTACTTATCTTTGAGACTAATAGCTTTCATTTTGTCTCGTGCGATTGAGAAGAAAAAAGCGAAGAAAGAAGATGTTCAGCCATCCATAAAAGGCACCATAAATACCATTGACAATACATCTATAGTCATTGTTTTGGGAATAATAATAGTTGTCACCATTAAGACAATTATAATACTTTGCGAAAAAACAGGGAATGTATCTCTTTCTTTCATACAGTATTCCAATGGATTGCTTGCGTCTGCGATTGCATATGTGTGCTTTAAATTATCCGCTTATCTTATCAAAGAGAGCGCTGGATTTGGAAGGAGAAAAAAGACAAGCAAAGCTGAAGTGGTGGGATATGGTGAGGCGTATAGTTACAGTAACGCAAGAGGTGTCGGAGAGAGAAGTTTTGAAGGGTATCGTTTGCGCCTTAAAATCTTTGATTTGGAAGACAAATACGATTATATAGCAACAAAAACTATTTATGCGTTTAAATCACCTCCTGTTGGAACGATACTGGAAGTAGAATATAAAAGATGGCTGTTTGGTTATATAGTCTATTTAAAAGGTGATTGCGACAAAGTGATGATATCTTACTCCAAGGGGTTCGATTTCTTTGCTAAGATTATATTCTTACTGGTCTTGTTCTGTTTCTTTGGTTTGCTCAAAAGCTAAGATGCAGTTGCCAAGGACTTGTTCTTGGCTTTTTCTTTGTGCCAAAAAGTTGAAGTTGATACATAAAAATGGTATAATAATAATATATACATTTTGCTAGATACCCACTAACTCTTTAGCTGAGTGGTAGTTCACTAAATCAAGGAGGAAATTGATGCCCAACGCATTGTTAATAGCAGAAAAGCCTGACCTCATGCGCAAGATTCAAGAGGTATATGATAAGCACAAGAATGAAATCCCTTATACGGCAACATTTACTTCTCAGCGTGGCCATTTGGTAACAACGCTTACGCCGTCAGAATATGATGAAATGCTGAAAAAATGGAATTGGGAAAGCCTTCCGATTGAACCGGAAAAAATGGGAGGTTGGAAATACAAGGTTATTAAAGAAGAAAAGCAAGGGAATTACCTAACATCACAGGAGAGATATGAAGAAATTAAGAAAGAACTGAAATCCGGCAAATACGACTTTGTGATCCATGCCGGAGACCCAGACCAAGAAGGTGAACTTTTGGTCAGATTAGTTCTTGGAATGGCTAATAACTCGCTCCCCGTATACAGATTTTGGACGAACGATCTTACGGAAAAGCATATCCTAAATGCGCTTATCAATCTTAAAGATGACGATAGAGACCCTATGCTTACAAATCTTTTAGACGCAGCTTATGGCAGACAACATTCCGATTGGAGATATGGAATGAACATCTCCAGAGCTGCATCCTTAAAGATGAACGGAAAGGTTAATTGTGGACGTGTTAAAACACCGATTCTTGCGATTGTATGTAAGAGAGAAAATGAAATCAGAAATTTTAAACCAAAGACAACTTATGGAGTAGAGGTCTCATACGAAGAGGGTTTTACCGGAAATTTGTATGATATGATAGGAACAAGTGACGACAATGGAAATGACGCAGAAAAGGGTTTGATTTATTACGATACTAAAGAAGAAGCAGAAAGTGTTATTGCCAAATGCTCTGGCATTGGAAGCGCAAGAGTTGTAAGTGTCGAAAATAAAAGAACAGAACAATATGCTCCTAAACTCTATAAGCTGGCAACACTGCAAATTGATGCCGGTAAATTAGGATACAATGATTCTCTGGCACTGGCTACGCTTCAAAATCTTTATGAGCAAGGATATCTTTCTTATCCACGTACAGACTGTGAATATCTTTCCTCTGGAGAAGACTTTAGCGGAATCTTAAGAGGGCTTTCGTCCATCCGTGAATTTGCTCCGTACATTGCTACGGTAGAAAAAGAAATAATTGGCAAAGTTCGTACTTCAAAGAAATGGGTTAACGACAAGGAATTAGAAGAACATGGACATTCAGCGTTAAGACCAACAACCCAAATCCCGGATTTTTCAAAACTCTCGGAAGTGGAGAAGGATATTTACATGATGGTGTCAAGACGATTTGTGGCGATGTTCCTTCCTCCGATGATTCGAGATAAAAGAATGCTCCTTACGGAAATGGGAGGAAATATTTTCAAGAGTACAGGAGTTAAAATTCTTGATCACGGTTTTGCAACATTATTCCAGTCAAGCAGCAAGGACAAAATTATTCCTGACCACAAGCAGGGGGATTTAATCGCAATACAAACGATGGGAATTAAAGAAAAAACTTCTACGTGCCCCAAAAGATATACATCTCCTGACCTTATTGCCGTATGTGAAAACCCAATTAAAGAACTCAATGATGAATCACTTAAAAAACTAGGGAAAAGACTTAAAATTGGAACTCCTGCAACGAGATCGGCAATAATCAGACAGTTGATTGAAAAAGATAAATATCTAGAAGAGAAAAAAGAAAAGAAAACGACATATATCGTTCCAACAAAGACAGGAGAAGCCATTATTAAAAACCTTGAGGGACTACAGATTTGCCGGGTAGACATGACAGGCGAATGGGAAGAAAAACTTGAAATGGTAAGAAGTGGAGAAATGTCTCTTACAGATTTGGAAGATGAAATGCGACAAGGTGTAAGAGAGATGATTGAGGAAATTTATAATAAAGAAATGAATCTTGTTGGAAATGCTTCGACAAAGAAAGTTCTTCCTTTTACCTGTCCCAGATGCGGCAAACTAATGTACGAAGGAGAGAAAGGTTATTACTGTAGTGGTTTTAAAGATGGATGTAAGACGTCTATATTTAAAGAGTCCTACGGTGCTTCTTTTACTGCCAATGACTTCCTTTCTCTTGCTCAAGGAAGCCATCTTAATAAAAATGGCCGTGAATTTTATTATGACTTTGCGAGTGGCGTGTTAAAGGAAATGGGAAAAGTTACAGATATTCCGTGCCCTCTTTGCGGCATTCAGATGGAAAGCACTGGAGATTATCTAAGAAGTGCTTGTGGGTTCAGAACGAAGAAAATGGTGGCGGGACATACTCTTTCCTTAAATGACTTTATGAGCTTAAAGCAAAAGGGAATGACTGAAGATATTGATGATTTTGTCTCCAGTAAAGGCAACAAGTTTAAAGCAAAGCTGACATTTCAAGATCAGAAACTTGTTTTCTATTTTAGTTCTCAGGAAACGGATATCTTATGTCCATGTTGCAAGAAAAAGTATCTGAAGGAATCCGATACAAGATATTCTTGTGAATGTGGATTCGAATGCATGACGCATCCGGCAAAGAGATATCTTACGCATGATGAACTCAAAGTGATTTCTGAGCAAGGGATATCCGAATGCCTTGATGGGTTTGTATCCAAGAAAGGAACAAAATTCTCAGCTTACTTAAAACTCAACAAGAGAAAGAAAACACTTGGAATGGAGTTCAAAAACGGTTGACAACAACTCGAATAGATAGTATAATAAAAATAACATGAGAGGTTTCGACGTGGTGACATCTACCACGTCTTCTCATTTACATATAAACCCCTTTGCGGCCTGTCTCTTCTCTTTCCGAATGTATCGGTAGAACAGATTGTGGCCGTTTTTGTTTAGGGGGGAATACTATTAGGAGGAATTTAAAATGAAAAATGGTGATTATTTCGGTAATGACCTTGCGAACATGAAAAATAACTGTTCGCACATTGTTAAGGAGCATCGTGATGAATATATCGCTTTGCTTGAAAAGTTGGAAAAGAGAATGGAACTTCTTCAGGGGGGACTTGAACTATCTAAGCTTCCGCCCGAAAATTTCGCAAGGACGGCCAAGATTCTGTTTGATGAATGGCCCGCACGCTTTGAAAAGTATAGTCCTTCGAGTCTCTGCAAGATGGTAGAGCACTTTGACCCGAAAGACGAACTTCCCCATCGGATTGAGTGGCCTAATGCTATTACGATTGTCGATACCGCTTTCGTAACAACAGAAGAATGGGAAGCGCTCAGACGCTTTGGCATTGGGGGGAGTGAAGCTGCTGCCATTCTTGGACTTAGCCCGTGGAAGACGGAGCTGGAAATCAAGTACGACAAGATGGCAAAGGACGACCTTGTACCGGAACCGAATGAAAAAGCGAGATCACAGGCGATTTTCACTCGTGGTCACGTTTTGGAAGATAAGGTCATTGAAGCATTTTGTGACCTCTTCCTTGCCAAGAGAATCCCCGAAACTCGCATGTTTCGTTCCAAGGAATTCCCTGCGGCGATGGCTAATATCGATGCTATCGTCCAGATGCCCAACGAAGATATTTACATCTTCGAGGCTAAGACGACTGGGGAGATGAAGAAGAAGGACTGGGATGACGGGAAGACGCCTGAGTATTATGTCACTCAGACTCGTCAGTACCCGGCGGTCTTAAATGATGATCGCATTAAAGGAACCTACATCGGAGTGCTTTTCACGGATGACATCATGCTTCGCGACACCTATGTGGGAAGCTACTACGATCGTGGACGCTTTGTCTCACATCTCATTGAAAGAGACAAGGGTGAGGAGGACTTCATTCTTGGCGTCGAACAGGACTGGTGGGATACGTACATTCGTGACGAGAAGATGCCCCCTGAACCCGAAGAACCGAAGGTTGCAGCAAAGGTTGTTCGCAAGTACGAAATTGGCTCCGTTGATACGAGTAAACTGATTAAGGCTGACGGTGATGAACTTAAGAGCTTTTGGAATGAGTACTCCAAGCTTAATGCTGAGAAGAAGTCCGCAGAAGCGGAGGTAAAGAAAATCAGTGACAGCATGGAGGAAATCAAGGCGAAGGTTCAGAAACTCGCTGGCAACGCAAGTAAGATTTACGTTGAAAACAGCGATGAAACGTACGTTGTCGCAAGCTTCACGGAAACCTCAAGCACTACGATTCCTGTTAGCGATGTGAAAAAGGCTGCGCCTGAAATCTTCGATGAACTTGAATCGAAGGGGCTTGTGAAACACGGCGATCCTACCTTTAGATTCTCCTTTAGTGAAAAGAAGAAGAAAAAGGACTGGGAAGCAAAGCCGTAATATTACTTGGGGAAGAGAGCCAATCATATTGGTTCTCTTCCTTTATAAATATATATGGAGGGAACTTATGACGAAGGAAAAGAACCTGACACGAATGGATGGGACGCACTCTTTCACGGTATCTGATAACGACTTTATGGTTGTTAAGTATAAAGGCTTTGATGGAGTAACGTTCACGGCCTGTGGTAAAGGACTTCCTATTGTAAAAGGAATTAAGTATTCGTTGTATGGCAACTGGAAGAAAACAAAATACGGCAACTCGTTTTTTGTTGAATATTTTGATCAGGAAATGCCAACAACGGAGAAAGAATTCATTAATTATATGATGAGCCTTAAATGTGGCATTGGAAGAACAAAAGCCAAGAGCATTTATAAGGTTCACGAAAAGAATGTATGGAATGTAATTGAGAAGCAACCTGATGATCTTAAGAACATTCCGGGCATCACCGAAAAGCAAGTAAAGAGACTGAAGAAACGTTTGCAGGAGACAAACGTTTTAAGGGAACTTTATAAAATTCTCGGAGACAGAGCTGATGTTTCCGAAGCAAAAGCAGGAAGGCTCGTAGAGGTTTTTGGAGGAAGCACAATTGGAGTGATTAGAAATAAACCATATAACATTTGTGGTATCGCAGGCTTCTCGTTTTCAATGGTTGATTCAATCGCACTTGGTATGGGTTTTAGCCCTTCAGACCACGAACGAATTAAGGCCGGTATTATGGCAATCATCGCTCTTGAACAAACGAGAGGAAACGTGTGCGTTCCTTATGAAAAACTTGTAAATGATTCTGAATGGAAATTAAACCATGGTTTCCAAAGCAAAGTCGTGTCAAAGCAAGACGTTAAAGGAATGCTTGTTGAACTTTCAAAATCTGGCAAACTTGTTTACAGTTCGGGAATGGTTTATGCAAAGGAGATGTTTGACCTTGAAAAAAGAACGGTTGCTGACATAAAAAGGCTGATGTCTGTACCCCCGGAAAACATCAACGAAAAAGAAGTTGATAGGATGATTGAAATGTATGAGACAGAGAATAATTTCAAACTTGCCGATTCTCAAAAGTTAGCGGTGAAGAAATCAATGTCTTATCCTGTTTCAATCATTACGGGTGGACCCGGTACCGGAAAGACGACCGTTATAAGATGCATTCTGTGGCTCTATGAACAGTGGTACGGAAAGAATTTCAAAATCATGCAGCTCGCACCAACCGGAAGGGCGGCGGGGCGTATGACAGAACAGACTTCGTATCCGTCTCAGACGATTCACAGTGCTGTGGAGTTTATGGGCGAAAAGAAGGTTGCTAACCCGGAGACAAAATTGGATGCGGATCTTTTCATTGTGGATGAATGCTCTATGATGGATCAATTCATTGCAAGCACGCTCGTCCATAAAATAAGAGAAGAATCAAGAGTAATCTTTGTTGGAGATCCTGATCAGCTTCCGAGTGTTGGCGCTGGCAATGTTCTCGCGGATATGATTGCTTCTGAAGTAATTCCAACGACAAAGCTAAACGTGATTTACAGACAAGCGGCAGATAATCCAATTGTAGGTAATTCGGCGCTGATTAACTTAGGTGACCCACATATTAAACTTGATGACCGTTTTCAGTTTGTAACCGCTTTGGAAGAGGAGAACTGTTTTGAAAGATCGGTTCAAATCTATAAGGAGCAAGTAGCGAAGGAAGGCATCGAAAACGTAATTCTTCTTTGCCCAATGAGAAGATATAAAGAGGAATATAAGTTTCTTAATGTAGATGCTTTAAACAGACGCCTTCAAGAAGAAGTTAATCCTCCGAGAAAAAATGAGCCTTCGATTAAAGTTGGTGGTATTGATTTCAGACGTGGTGACAAAGTCATGTGTATGGTCAATAAAACCGCTGATATTAAAAACGGAGATGTAGGATATATCAAGAGAGTTTATCAAAAGCCTGATCCGGATGATGCATCTTCTTATAACATCGTTGCAGATATTATTATGGAAGGAAAAATCCATACATTCGATGAAGTTGAATTAAAGGATTTCGATTTAGCTTATGCTACGACAGTACATAAGTCACAAGGATCGGAATACAAAGTAACCCTTATGATTATGAGCAATGCTCATAAAAATATGCTGCGTAGAAATCTTCTGTATACGGGAGTCACAAGAGCAAAAGAAAAGGTGATTTTAATCGGTTCTAAAAAAGCAGTCGTCACATCTATTGCAAATGACAAAGTAGAACAGAGATATACGTTATTGGCAGCAAGACTTAACAGTGCACTTGTAAATGAAAGGAGAAGCGCATGAATATTAGCGACGAATTGGTGTTCGAAGCGTTACTTTTAGGGGAGGGCAATCATTACGGGTTCCCTTCTTTTGAAACATATATCGTTACTCAGTACTATCCGGCAACGCTTGAAGAACCCGATGACTATGAAACTCAAGAAATTACAATTCCTTGGGAAGAGCTTCCTTATGGAGTTGCCAATGATTTTGAAAAGATGCTTATGAATTGGGTTCAATGGACGCTTAAATACGAGGAACCCCTTTCTGGTGAATCTGCATACGAATACGCAGAACGTGTGATGAATGATGAGGAATGGGAAGACCTTGTTAAAGAGTGGCACGAACGCAATAAAGACTTTATGCAAGAGAGAACACAGGAATGCGCTCCTCGTGTACCCGTGAGATTTAGAAGAAATTAATTTAATTAACAAGAGCGAGCCAGAAATGGTGCGCTCTTGTTTTTTCTGATTAATGGTTGACAAAAAGAAAAAGCGTGGTATAATAAAAACACAAGTGCGAGGGTGAACGAAAGCGGCAATGCCAAATTCGTAGAATTCGCATTAATATTCAACGTCCTGTATCTGAAGCCAAATTGTTGGCCAGAGACAGGACATTTTTTATTATACAAAAGGAGAAATCAAAATGAAAAAAGAAAAAAATTTAGGGCAGCGGTTGCAGCAGCTGCCCAAGGACATGTCCTATAAGGAGCTTGAAACTATCCTCAGGAAACTGGGGCTGGAGGAAGGCACTGGTGGAAAGACCTCTGGGTCCCGTGTGAAGTTTGTGAACCAAGCGACCGGACACCGGTTGTGCTTCCACAGACCGCACGGATCCGACCCGATGAAGGTCGTAACGCTGCGGGAAATAATTGCCTTTTTAACCGAAGAGGGGGTGATATAATGAAGGCAAAATTATTGAGTTATAAAGGGTACGTAGGAAGTGTTGAATATTCCGAGGATGATTCATGCTTTTATGGCAAGGTCCTCGGAATTAGATCGTTGATATTGTATGAAGGCCCCAATTTGGGAGCCTTGGAGAAGGACTTTAAGGATGGAATAGACAATTATTTAGAAGATTGTCTATTAAACGGAGAAGAGCCCGAAAAGCCTTCTCTGTAATATTTAAAATGATAAATCCGTCTTGCTCTTTAATGAGTAAGACGGATTTTTTATTGTCTTTCTCGTAGCCTTTGTGATAGAATATGCTAATGACTACAAAACAAGGAGGCTAACCATGGCAGTACTTAAATCAGAGAATGGGAAATGGGAAGTCCAACTGAGAGATGTAGATTTCGAGGGCAAAGAGAAAAGAGTCCACAAAAGAGGGTTTGCTACAAAATCAGAAGCGAAGAAATGGGAAGCGGAGTACCTTTCCAAAGGAAAATTCGATGAAAAGACAACGATGAACGAAATATGGGAAGCCTACAGAGATGAAGTGCTTGTTCTTAAAAAGCCAAACACGATTAAAACGACGAGCACGAACATGAGAAAGCACATTCTCCCTTATTTTGGCATGAAACCAATGTCGGAAATTGACGAAGCCATGATTCGTAAGTGGCAAGTCCAAATGAGGGATAAGAGAAATCGTAACGGTGATCCGTTTACAGACATTCATCTCAGAAAAATAAATACGAACTTCAATACAGTTTACAGGTTTGGAATCAAGAGATGTGGAATAGATAAAGATGTTTCAAGGGATGTGAATCTTTTGGGATCCTCTCAAACAAGGGAGATGAAGATTTGGACGTTTGAAGAATATAAAGCGTTTAGGAAGGCGTTGGACGAAAATGGGACAGAACAAATATATAAGGTAGCGTTTGACATCTTGTACTATACTGGAATAAGAGAAGGAGAACTCCTTGCTCTTACAAGGGGAAGTTTTGACTTTTCAAGGCACGAACTAAAGGTTAATAAAAATCTCCAAAGAGTAGAGGGAAAGATATACATACAGACGCCAAAAACAAGGAATTCTGTAAGAAGCGTGGCAATCCCGGAGTTTTTAGAAGACGAAGTGGATGACTTTATAAGAAAATCCGCTCACATTCAGACAGCTAGTGACTTGATATTCCCAATAGCTCCGGCAACACTTAGGAGAAAACTGGTTAAGGGGGCGATGGATGCTGGAGTTCCTGCAATCAAGGTACATGATTTAAGGCATTCACATGCGTCGTTTTTGATAGAGAAGGGAGTCAATATTGCATCCATTAGCAAGAGACTTGGCCATGAGGGAGTAGATATTACCCTTAAGACATATACGCATCTGTATGACAAAAATGCGGGTATGGCGATTGCAAACATGATTAACGGAGTTGTAACAAATGATGAAAACGGAGGAGAGAAAAGTTGAATTAGACGGAGACAAAATGGCGGCTAAAACACGAAACATCACTTAATAAAACCTAACAAAAGCTAACAAAATACGCAATTAGCGAACAAATTAAACGATTTTTGAGGGAATTTGAGGCTATTGGCACATCTGCAACACCTCTATCACCAGTTCGATTCTGGTTGGCACCTCGACCCCGAAAGTCGCTGAAATGTGGCTTTCGGGGCATTTTGCTATAAGGAGAAAATTTAAATGAGCGACGAAAGAGGAAACGAAGCGATTGAGAATTGCGGTCATGACTGTTCATCCTGTGGGGAGGCGTGCGCAGCCAGAGATCCGAAGAGCTTTCTGGAGGCACCGAATCCGAAAAGCAGTGTGAAGAAAATTATCGGCGTAGTCAGCGGTAAAGGCGGCGTCGGCAAATCGCTGGTGTCGGAGCTTCTGGCCGTGGAACTTCATAAGAAGGGACTGAAGGTCGGCATTTTGGATGCGGATGTAACGGGACCGAGTATCCCGAAGGCGTTCGGCGTGACGGGCCCGGTCATGGGTTCGGAGTACGGCATGTACCCCGTCACCTCCGAAGGCGGCGTAGAGATCATGAGCGTGAATCTGCTGTTGGAGAACGAGACGGATCCCGTGGTCTGGAGAGGGCCGGTCATCGCGGGGACGGTGAAGCAGTTCTGGACGGATGTGATTTGGCAGGACATCGATGTACTGCTGGTTGACATGCCTCCCGGAACAGGTGACGTGCCGCTGACGGTTTTTCAGGCGCTGCCGGTGGATGGAGTGGTCATCGTGACCTCGCCCCAGGATTTGGTTTCCATGATTGTCACGAAGGCGGTCAACATGGCCAAGCTGATGAACGTCAAGGTGCTGGGCGTTGTGGAGAACATGAGCTATGTGACGTGCCCGGACTGCGGACGTAAGATTTCCGTTTTCGGCGAGAGCCATCTTGAGAAGGTTGCGGCTGAAGAAGGACTGGAGATTCTGGGCCGTCTGCCGATTCAGCCTGAGTTTGCGCATCTGGTGGATGCCGGAAGGATTGAGGAAGCGAGTGGGCCGGAGCTTGAAGGAGCCTTGGCGGCGATTGAGGCGCTGTAATCCGGCGGCGAGCCCAGAACTGTAATCCGGCGGCGAGCCGGACACTGTAATTCTGATTGAATTCACCGGATGAGTGTGCTACAATGGTCTACAGACTATGTGACGAAAAATTAGAAATTGGGAGATAAGGGATGAGAGACGATTATTCGGCGGCCCTTGATCAACTGGCGGAGCATTTTTC
>Ga0065711_1010474_pt1 | contig 11858 bp, 5 predicted proteins | sample Hoacrofraction12_FD_59098 | JGI IMG/M metagenome (GOLD analysis project Ga0065711, IMG submission 59098) | Hoatzin crop microbial communities from Cojedes, Venezuela - Epithelial fraction 12 v2 (version 2) | ecosystem: Host-associated > Birds > Digestive system > Esophagus > Crop | place... | reverse complement strand
TTCCAGATCTATCGGCTGCCGACTGTTTCTATATCGGTGTGCCGAACAAAAAAGACAACCGAATGGCGAAAGACAATGCGTTAAAGAATATGATGACTGCTTTTTCCGGAAATCTGGATTTCGCGAATCTTGGAATGGACAACCGAATCATCTTCTACCACCAATTAGGAGTTATGCCAGTATTCGCTGTGGCATCGGTACCTGCCTACGAGGAGAAGTACGAACTAAGCACCGTCAGGATAGACGCACATTTCGACAAGAAACTGGAGACGAGAATGGAACGCGAGGAGTACAGTATCTACCCGAAGGTGGAGGAAGACGACAGTATGACTCTGTGGGTAAGTTGCTTCCTCCTCGGATATATCAAAAAAGAAGAAGGAAAATACCTCATCAAGAACAAGGAGAAAGGAGAGGCCATTTCCGGATATTGGTACGACTTAGGAGCTTATAGAGATGATGCATTTAACAGTTTCAAACAGGATTTGAGGACTTACAGAAAAGATATCCAGGAAAATCTCGAGGAGTTTCAGAAGACGAACGGCTCGGACGCATATAACAACATTCTGAAAGACGCTCAGACCGAAGGTGTCTATCTGCAGAAATATTCTCTTGTGGGATTTACTTTGGAACAACTCCATGAGAGAGCAAATTCTTCAATCAAAAATCTCATGAACAAAGAGATTGAAACTTTATCATCACTTCCAACCGTATAATAAAATTAGACAAATATGAGACATTCCTTCTATATCTTCCTCGATAAAGAGCTGGGCAGACTCGCAGAAAGTGTTGTTACCTACATGCATCTGAACAGCAGTGAGACAAAAGAGTTCTTCCATGCCGCCACGGTATCTGACGGCATGATGACTCGCTTGTCTATGCAGAAACGTGACGATGACGCCTTTTATTCCGACCAAAGACGCTTGTGGCAAATCTTCAGCGAGGAAGCTATCGCTTTTGATTCTGATGAGGAGATATACAAAGGCATCAGCGACTGGGTGACCGATTATTTCACTGTGGCAAGCAGCGGAGACGGTGGCATCACCATTAATGTCGTGATGCCTTTGTGGAAGGATGACTGTATCACACTCGCTAAGAGCATTGCCACGACATTACACAGACTTGCTCCGCTAAAGAAAAATATTGACTTGATCAATGTTGCCCCAGACCTCTATAAGGCTCTCGGCTTGGAGGAACAGCCGATACTGCCCGATGGATGGAAAGAGAACATAAAAAGCGTTGACTACCATAGATGCGTAATATTGTCAAACTATAACGATAAGGGTGCCGCTCTTCTTATGGAAGAAAACGATACCCTTTCCCACGTTATCTGCGACTATGCAATAGCAGCACTGGAAGACTATACAGCCATCTATCCTGCTGCCGAGGAAGTCGACAAACCGGAGCTTATGGGTATCGGAGTGTCGGAAGTATACTTCGACAAATATTTCTTCGGTGACTATCTGCTACACAGAGCCTATCTTACCATCATGAAAAGAGAAGGTATCGACAAGACGGGAGTGGACATTAATAAGGTGTCGTCGATAGCACAAAAGCAACTGCAGAAATATAAAAATCTCTCGGCAGATTTCTTTGACAAGGAAGCGAAGCCTATCATGGACAAGGAAAAGAATTCCGACGCCGTGGTGACGCAGGTGGATGCGAAGATCGAAGAGAAAATATCGGAGTTATCCATAGAGCTGCGCTCATCTCTTGCAGACCCGAATCTTTCGCTGCCCGAGAAAGAAGCCATCGTGGCCATGATTCTCGGTTATGACGATCCGATGCTCGTCAACTATCTCTACGATACTGATAAACTGATTTTTGACGACTGCTACAGTGATTCGCTGCAGCTGTTTATCGATGAAAACAACAGACTGCCAAGGGCTGAACGTGATAGCGATGGGAACGTAATCACACCAAGCAAAAGAATACTGACAATCGGCGGAGATAATGATGTAGACATAGTAAATCCATTGCCTCTTCTGAAAGAGATAAGTCGCGGTATTATGGAGGACACCACCTTCATCCGACAGAAAGAGAAAGAGATGGAGGTATTGCAGAAACTGATCGGCCAGGAGGCTGATACTCATGCTGTCTTAACTCTTGACGGAATCATTGTCGACGGTCATCTGGCACGCAATGATAATGCTGTGTACAAAACTCTCGAAGAGACATATATTCCTTGTGACAACATAAAAGAAAAGGATGTTGACATGAGGGCATTTTTCACACAGGTGAAAAATCAGGGTGACTTGGGTGCCTGCACTGCATTCGCAGTGACATCCATCTACGAGTATATCCTGGCGAAAAATGAAGTCGACGACAGCGATCTCAGCGAGCGCTTTCTTTACTATAATGTAAAATCTAAAGAGGACATTCATGATAACAAAGGCACAAGCTATAATGACATCATCCAGTCTGCAGGGGAAACTGGTATTTGTGAGGAAATATTATGTCCTTACGATACGAAAAGATATGACGAGAAGCCTTCGGAAACAGCTTACAACAACGGACTGAAACATAAAATCAAAAAGGCTCTGGATGTCAACGTAAAACACGAAGACTTCATCTCCGCGCTGACGGAAGGATATCCCGTAGCTATTTCCTTGAGGCTCTTCGACTCTTTTCTTGAGAATAAATATGGCATAGTCAATTATCCGACGGATGAGGAGATAAACAATCCGAAATATGAATACTCCAGGCATGCTATGGTAATGGTGGGATGCGATATCGCGAATAAGTTGTATATTGTAAGGAATTCATGGGGTGAGGAATTCGGTGACAAGGGTTACTGCTATATTCCATTCGACTATATCGAGAATCCCAAGTTGTGCTATGGTGCGTTCATCATCACTGAAATCGATGACGTGAACACCTTGGAAGTAAAGGGACTTAAAACTGACAACGTGGCTTCGTTTGACACCACTGACAACAGAATAAAATTTGCTGTAATCTCAAATCTCGTGGAACAGAGGAAGAGAATCAAAGATCAAAAAGAAACTATGAGAAGTGAGGTAAAAGAGCAATACGAAGAATTGTTACAGCAGTTGTGTGATAACGGCAAGCGGAAGAAGATTGCTGGAGTAACTGATGGCAGAGTTGCAAACACTGTCCGGGAACTTAAAAAGCAAAAATTTAATAAGCAGAAAGAGGTTGAAGAGAAAATAAAAGACACAGAAAAAGGGTATAAATCCCTATGCGGAATTCTATCTTTTCTAACAGCTGTTTTCTTATTATGGTTCGGATACCGCCTGTATGATAATGATTGGAACTTGAATTTTGACAGCAAGTGGCCATGGGCACTCCTCGCTCTGGCATTTATTTGTTTGTTTATACGCATCTCTGCAGTCATGGGACGTAGGAATCTTATAAAAGACTTGGAAGAAAAATACGGTGAAGAGATTGCAGAAATAAAACGGCGTATTACGAGAACGAACCAACAGAAAAGTGAGTATCCTATCAGATACCACATTGCCGGAATGTTTATTGACAAACTTCATAAGGTTGGATCAGATTTATCTAAATCCTACTATCTTATTAAACCATACGTGGCAAATCTCAATAAATGGTATCAGGAAGAACTCGAAACGGTAAAGAGCTTCTATCAGGCTCCTGCTACCGGTATCTTCAAACCGGTGATCAAGAACTCTGTACTTGATGCTTTCATAATGAATAATGCCGGTAGTCTTTTTGAGAATGTACATCTGTATGAATACATATATCCCGAGGGAGAAACCAAAGACATAAACGGTAATCCTACTGTATTGCTCTTCAATGCCAACCATAACACTTTAGAAAAATTCAAGACGGCACTAAGGGATAAGGTTTACGATGTTCTCATGCAATCAATCGCTTCTTTCTCGATGTTTGATTATCTGACCGGAGAACAGAAATATCCCTACCTTCCTACCGCAGAAAAAGCGTTGGGAGAGGAACTGAAAGATATGGAGCGAGCCAGTAGCTTGTTCTTGCAGTTGCGGAGCACAATCGACATGGCGAACAACTCAGCACTCTTCATTTCAATTAAGACAAGAGATGAAAAAGAAGCCAGCACATGGAGGGATACCTACACTAATTTCTTCATCAGACGTCCGGCGACATTCAAGACGACGTCACCGTTCAGAGTGCTGCTTATCCGCAGAGACTATGCAAATCTCGACCAGGCGCAAATATGACATTCAGACGGGAAAGACATTTGTAGCAAGAGACAATGGCACAGTGGAAGAAAATTAAGATAAAATTAGAGGACAGATCGTATGCCGATGCCATGGCACCGGTAATTGTGTCTGCAAGCAGAAGCACTGACATACCGGCTTTTTACGCTGACTGGTTCTTCCACAGGCTCAAAGTCGGTTACTCGGCATGGACGAACCCTTTCAACGGAGTGAAATCCTATGTATCATACGACAGCACTCGATTTATTGTCTTCTGGTCAAAAAATCCACGCCCGCTCCTACCCTACCTGCATATTCTCAAGGAAAGGAATATAAACTGCTATATACAGTTTTCTCTTAATGACTACGAGAGAGAAAAACTGGAGAAAGTACCGCCTCTCGAACAGCGAATCGATACCTTCAGGAAACTAGTTGACGATCTCGGGATCGGTCATGTCGTATGGCGTTTCGATCCACTGATTCTTACTGACGATATCTCTATCGACGATCTGCTGATGAAAATTCAGAACATAGGAGACCAACTGAAGGGATACACCGAAAAGCTTGTCTTCAGTTATGCAGATATAGCACTATACAAAAAAGTAAAACGGAATCTTGAAAGCAGCGGAATTCCTTATCACGAATGGAATGAACAGCAGATGGATGACTTCGCTGCAAGACTGTCGGAATTGAATATCAAACGAGAGTGGAATTTCCAACTCGCCACCTGCGGCGAGAAAATCGATATCGGGAAGTACGGCATCAGTCACAACCGATGTATCGACGGCGATCTGATCACCCGACTAGCATACAATGACAAAGTACTTATGGATTTTATGAAAGTCAAGATTCTGCAGATGCCTCAGCCATATCTCTTTGATGATACAGAACCTGCACTACCGAAAGGGGCGATAAGACTTCCCGGCAACAAATATTTCATAAACGCCCATAAAAAAGACCAAGGACAGCGGGAATTCTGCCAGTGCATGGCAGCAAAAGACATCGGGGAATATAACACCTGCCCTCATCTCTGCGAATATTGTTATGCTAATGCCACAAAACAAACAGCACAGGAGAACTGGAAGAGACATCAGGAAAACAAGTTCTCCGATACCATAACCGGTAAATAGGCTTATGAAATTCAAGACATATATTGAGCGATGCGATGAGGTAACATTGGAGAACATCCGGGATGCTGCAGTCCAAGCCTTGCCGCAACAATATAGAAGAAGGCCGTGGGTGCTGACTGATCAGGGCGGATCGAACGATGATAGCACAATCTACACAGAAGAACTCCAGTTAGACGCCTATCTGGCATCATATACAGACTGGCACAAAGGCAAACTCGAAAAAGCCTTTGAACTGCTTGACGACACCCTGCCTCCCAAGATAAACATCATCGACTGGGGATGCGGACAAGGGCTGGCAACAATATTTATGCTAGACTTTATCAGAGAGAATAAAATACAATGCTTTATCGATGAGGTTATTCTTATCGAACCTTCGAAAGTCGCACTGAAGCGGGCCGAATATTTAATAAATCGAGCAGATTCTGATATTTCCCTCAGAACTATCAATAAGACGATTGATGATGTAAGTGCTAATGACATTTTGTTTGAAAGCCAACATCATGTGTTTCAGTTGTTCTCGAACATCCTTGACATCAAAGGCATAAACCTGAAGCATCTGAGTCAGATCGTATATACAAATAATACTTCTCATAATACTCTTATATGCGTCAGCCCCTTTTATTATGAAGGCAACTGCCGACTACGACGATTCTTCAATTATTTCAAGCAACCGCTAACTTTTGATGAAAGCAGGGAACAGTCGGATAAGGATGCATGCGGATACACATACAATATAAGGGTGGCAAAGCTGGAGGCAAACGACCAAGGACAGATTGTTAATTATGAGTTCTATCCGGCAGTGCAGTTTAGAGCAATGTACGAATTGTCCGCACTTCTGAATCAATGTGAGACAGATGAATATCTCACATATTTTGACGTATTCGCGCCATTTGACTTAGGTATAAGTATTAGCGACGATATAAATCCGATACTCGCTGTTATAAACAACATCATCACGAGAGGATTACCAACAATACCCACTATTTTTGTTGAGAGGAATATACTAAAATATGACAACAACTTTCAAGAATATCACAATGGAGGATGTATAAATTTCAAATACGACCACAAAGAAACAGAAGAGTCAGACTCTGCATACAAAGCAATAATCGATGCATTAAAAGCAAGAAAAGAATTGAAATTCAGTGATAATGACTTCTATAACGAACTTGCTTATACTCCTTTAGCGATATCACGCATCCAAAAGCTACTCATTGAGGTGTTGATATCCGGCAGACTTAAGATAGATACAAGAGAGTGGAATATTCTTATCGAAGAAAAGGATATTCCCTGTGCAGCCTTGGCTTTAGAGGATTTCCGTCAGATTTTCGATACACTAACAAGTATGAGTGTGGAATATGAATCAGTCAAATTACCTAAAATAAATCTGACAATAATCTGTAACAACAGATATTTGAACTCGCCTCTACACCTCGGGCAATATCATACAGATAAAATAACCGACGAAATCAGGAATACTGAGTATGATTTGGTTATACATTATTCCACAAATGTAAAAACTCAGGAATACGACTTCACCACATTCAAAACTAGAAGAGGATGCTACTTCGCAATATTTTCATCAGATAACGAGAATCTAACAGCAGAAAGGTTCATATACACTACAGACAGAATTACATACCATCCATTTGTGAGCAAAGACATACAGGGTGATTTCGTAGAGGATGAAAAACTAGTAAAACAACTGACATTTTTCCTGAATTTCCTGTTCAGAAAGGAAAAATTCAGGAATGGCCAGTTGCCAATCTTGTCACGAGCAATGAGTAATCTATCTGTAATAGGTCTGCTACCCACAGGTAGTGGAAAGTCCCTCACCTACCAACTTGCGGCGATGTTACAGCCAGGCATAACGATTGTAATCGACCCGCTCATTTCATTGATGAAAGATCAATACGATGGCTTACTTAATGCATCCATAGATAGTTGCACCTTCATTAATTCCACTGTAGACGATAAAGCTCGCCGTGAAGAAATGATGGAACATTCGAAAATACAATTTGTATTTTTATCTCCTGAACGTCTTGCGATACTCAGATTCAGAAGCCGGCTAAGAAATATGCAGGATCTGCATGTATACTTCGCTTACGGGGTAATTGATGAGGTGCATTGCGTTTCCGAGTGGGGACATGATTTCAGATTTGCGTATCTTCATCTTGGCCGTAACCTATATAACTATGTATTACCGAAACAAACAAAAACGAGACAACAGCATCTCACTCTTTTCGGCCTGACTGCCACGGCATCATTTGATGTTTTAGCCGATGTTGAAAGGGAATTGTCTGGCAATGGGGCATTCCCTATTGACAGTGATGCCATAGTAAGATACGAAAATACGAATAGGCTTGAGTTACAATATCATGTAATTAAGGTTGACGGATCCAGATGTGCCAATAAATGGGATGTTTTCAGAAAGAAAAGCGATATGCTTCCCGGAATTGTGGAAAATAGCATATTGGAACTTGATGAATTACAAAAGCCGGAAAATATTGCTAGGATAAAGCAACGTTTTATCCAAAGAGAATCGATTACGAATAAAGCTATCCTGCAAGCAATAGAGAGTTCCAACCTCAAGGTTGATGTGGCAAACTACTGGTATAGTGAGATACCTAACAAGGCTTCTTCCATTGTATTCTGCCCTCATCGCCAGGGGAGCTTAGGCGTAAATGATACCGATAGGAATATTGGCATCGCGACTTCCCTTAAGAACAACTTGGCAGGTGCAAAAATAAGCACTTACGTCGGAGGGGACGCCCTAACCGAACAAGAACGCTTTATCTCTGGAGAGACTTCAATTATGGTGGCTACAAAAGCATTCGGAATGGGAATAGACAAACCAAATGTAAGATTTACATACAATGTCAATTTTTCCGGATCTCTGGAAGCATTCGTCCAAGAAGCGGGTCGCGCGGGTCGCGATAGGAAAATGGCTCTGGCAACTATTTTGTATTGCCCGAAAATCTTCACGGAAGTCAATCCAAGGACACATTTACCGGAAAGAGTTCCGGTTGACTACGGCATCCACAAATTCTTTTACGACAACAATTTCATCGGTGAAGAATTCGAGAAAAGAGTCATGCTTTATCTAATGACAGAGTCTTGTATCGATATCACAAATGAAGATTTTTCAGAAATCAAAGAGTCTGAGTCTGGATATCGAAGGGTTTCCGGCTTTATGAAAGAATTGCTGGCTGCTGAGGAAGGTTCAAAACTTATATCATATATCTCATACGATAAACAAGTCAATGGAGATACTCTCAACGGCATTAATAGATGGCTGGTATCACATCAATATCCTGTATTGACATTTTGCGAGGACAGATCCCCCAAACAAGGCGAAGTGGATTTCGTCGCAACAATAGAAAAGGCCATTTATCGCATGTGCTGTGTTGGTATCATAGATGATTACACAAAAAATTATAGTGATAAGCTTTTCCGGATTGTAACCACACGCAAAAGCGACGAGGAATATTTCAATCATCTGAAAGTGTTCCTAATGAGGTATTACACAGAAGAACGGGCTGATATCGAAATGAAAAACGCCTATGACTACAAAGGTCAGAATTCCATGCAAAAATGTCTGGGGTATATCACAGAATTTGTTTATAACAAGATTGCCCAAAAAAGAGAAAGAGCTATCAAGGATATCGAAACATTCTGTGACCAAGCAATACCCCCCGGCCCAGACACAGACTGGTTGGAAACGAATGAAGACCTGAAGGATTTTATCTACTTCTATTTCAATTCAAAATTCGCACGCGAGGATTATGTTGCTGAGAACGGCAAGCAGTATAGTCTCACTACTGACACGGAACATGGCAAAAAGTCATCGTATGAAATTCTATTCAAATATATGAACGTTGTTGATGACGACATAGTGGGTGTTTCAGGCTCACCAAAAGACAATATCAAACATCTTCAAGGTGCTATACGGCTTATCCGCCGTTCTCTCACTGATGAGAATCCGGCTCTAGATCTTCTCAATGTTTTCTGCCTGCTTTATTTAAACACATCCCACAATAAGAATCAGGAACAAGAACTGCATGATAGTTTCTTTAATGGCTACAAAGAGTTTAAGAAAAGGACAGAAAATTACGAGGATTTTTACGAAAAAATTGAGTCTTACTATGATGTCATGCAAAGCAAAAAGATTCTCACGAGAAAGAAACGAGCCCAACTACGTGAATGGCAACAAATTTGCGAGGTAGAATTACTTAACGAATGGCTAAGTGACTTTAAAGGAATCTATCTAAAAGATTGGCAATTACATCTTACTGACAAAAAATAAAAAATATATGGAATCAAAAGAATTACTATCAACACTTGAAAGTCTGAAACGCAATTTATCTGAAATTGATTCAGCGAAACAACAAGTAGAGCAGACCGTTGCAGCAAGTGCAAAATTAAAAACTGCTATATCTGGCAATGTAGAATCTATTAGCCGCCTGATAGGTGAAATTCAACAATGGCAGACTGAAATCAAGGAAACTCAAAAAAGTAATATCGCTGATTTTCAAAGCTCAGTATCCCACTTAAAATCATCTTGCGATAATGCGGTCTCTGCATTCGGTCATGACATAAATAAAGTTTCTGACAATTTTTCAAATCAAACTGGAGCATCATTGTCTGCATTTGATCAAGAACTTGAAAAATTTGCAGAGCAAATAAAGCAGTTAGAATCTATTAGGGAAGCCATTATAACCGTATCCGATGAGATTTCTAAGATAAAAGAAACAATAACTGCACTTGACAGCAATATGCAGTCCGCCAACTTAGCTCAATCTCAAAATCTGGACAAGATCTGCAACAAATTAGAATCCTTGACACAGATTTTTACAACTGCCATCAATACACAAGCAAGGAATCTAAATACAACATACAATGATACTGTCGTCAGAATAGATACGGTCAGTACAGAACTTTCAAATCTCAAAAAGAATTTCGATAAGATTTTCCTTGAAATAGGAACAATCAATAACAATCTCCATGAACTAAAAACCGTCAATAGCAGTCTAAGCACAATGCGAAATCAAGTTGACTCCCTCTTCAACAAGGTCTATAAAGAGACAACATCGAATCTTAGTACAATACAAAAACAAGTCGATTCCCTCTCAAGTAACATCAATACCAACAGAGGTATTATTGTAGCCGGATTCGTGATCCTAATTTTGCTTCAGATCTTCGTGTGATAAGGATTACTCGCATACCTCGTCTTTCTTGCCGTAGCTATATCAGTGCGGCCAGTGATAGAAGTACCGATAGTATTGCCATAGGCATCACGATGAGTCGTCGTGGTATTGCCGAACATATCCGTGCGGCCAGTGATAGAAGTACCGACGTTAAACTGAGCGAAAGCACTGCTTGTCAGCAAAGCGAAGAATGTTACAATAAATGCTTTTTTCATTGTCTCAAACATTTTTGTTATACGTTTACTACTTAGTACCAAAAATGGCAAAAAGGTAAATGAATTAATTTTCGCAAGTGGCGACCAGCTTGCATAATTTTACAGAATACAATAATTAAAAGGCTTTTACGCGTTAGTCGCGCGTACGCTACAGTAAGAGTTTGGAAAATTTTCCTCACACCTTACGCAAAGTGGGNACAAGTCTTTGCGTGCCAGTACTTTCCAGCGCGTAAGGTTTTATAACCCATACGCGACCTTACGCACTTTTCATTATTTTTAACTTTTCCTCAATTGCCGTTTTTTGTTACGCCTCGGAATGATACATATATTTGATTTTCAGAATTTTATCCGCATCATTACGCTTTAAAATCGGCTCTTCGAGACAATGACACCAGACACATATTTATTTAGTAAGCCATACCCTCCTCTTTTATCTACATATAAATATTTGAATATCAGTAATTTACAAACCCATATTTTCAGATTTTTGTAAATCCATGTCGATTTCAGAAAAATCCATGTCGTATACGTTCATCATCCATTTCATGAATAAAAAAATCCATGAAATGCAGAAAAAAATCCATGAAGTGGATTTCCGGAGACCCCAAATGGAGGTTTCAGAAATTTTGGGCGTTTTGAAGGCTACTTTTCGAGGTCGGTAGGTTGCGTATGGGTTATAAAACCTCACGCGCCGTAAATACTTTATTTTCAGGAAAATAGATGAAGTTTGCGTGAGGTGTGAGGAAAATTTCCCCAACTCAAGCAGCGCGTGCGCGCGAGGCGAATTTGCAAGTTATTGATACAATGATATTTAGAGCCACTTTTTCTCCCCGCGTGAGGTCGTTTTGGCCCATTTTTCATATAGGTATGGTGCCGAGGCTCATTACCAGGGACTTTAAGCAAACTTTTCCTGCACATTACACAACTATTTATGTATCAGTGGTTTACTGGTGGCGAAGGAGGGCGTTGAAGTACTCGCAACCCAAAAGCCCAAAGTTGAGATATACTATTATGTATCAGATGTTTCTGGAATTTCCTATCCTAACAATCAGCTCTTCAAAAAGGCCATTTTCATCGGCCAGAAACGCCGTTTTCACAAGTCCAAAACTATGTTTTCATCGATTAAAAACATAGTTTTGGAACTCTTGTCGA
>Ga0065711_1048341_pt1 | contig 11859 bp, 5 predicted proteins | sample Hoacrofraction12_FD_59098 | JGI IMG/M metagenome (GOLD analysis project Ga0065711, IMG submission 59098) | Hoatzin crop microbial communities from Cojedes, Venezuela - Epithelial fraction 12 v2 (version 2) | ecosystem: Host-associated > Birds > Digestive system > Esophagus > Crop | place... | reverse complement strand
ATTCAGCAGCGGCCCCACGTTGTCCCTAGCCTTCCTTTTGCTGCTGATGTAGTTGAAGAAGCCCTTCTTGTTGTTTTTGACATCCCTTGCCAGCTTCAATTCCAGGTGAGCCTTGGCCTTCCTCATCGCAAAAACTCAAACTATGATTGGTCATTATTCATACTCAAACTCATACTCAAACTCATACTCAAACTATGATTGGTCATTATTCCTAGAAGGACTGTCTACCTGCAGCTGGCCTGAGAATGCCTGTCTTTCCCACAGCCAGCCTGGGGAAGGTCTGTTTTCCCACAGCTGGCCTGAGAAAGGCCTTGAGGTCTGTGCTGCTTGAACCCTGTGCTGCTACAAACCGATCAAGTCCATATTCAGAGTGTCTGAGTTGCTCACAATATGTCCCTGTTCTTACAGAAACCCCACATTATATTCCTTACAAAATTCAATGTTATAAATAAAAAATACTTTATAAAGTCTGACAAAAATAGGACTTTCAAAACTTGACACGGATCTATCTTAACTTCCAAAGCTCTGACTACTTTCTTTGTAGTGTACTGCAACAATCTCATGTCCTCACTGACCTCATAAAGATGACGCCATTGATGTTTGTTGTCCCTGATAGTGTTGAAGTCACCTACAATCTAGAATTTGGTGACATCATGTAGTTTCTTCAGTACCTCTGTTTTCTCAGTCTCTTCCACTTGTTTTCTGATACAGCTGTTTTGTTACTGTAACATATCCACAGTTCTTTTCTCTGCCTCTGCTTATATTTATGACTAGACAGCCTTTGATGACAAGATTGAACACTACTAAACTTGTAATTCAAAAGACAAGTATTCTCTTTGTGCCACTGTATCCCATGTGTTTTTCACTAATAAAGACTGAAGATTTTGTGAGTGTGCCTGGCTACCTAATTTGGGACTTCAGTGCCCAAAGCCCACCCAATATCGCACTCACAATCCTATCCACTTTTTTTGCCAGGACTGCTTGGCTTCATTCATCTGTGTGGATGTCAGCTTTCTAAGACCTGTTGGTTCCAGGGCCATGACCTAGCCTGCCATTCCTCTCTCCCTCCCTTTAAACATTAGAAATGCAATCTGTGTTATTTGTTTTTCTGTTAGTTTTTTATTCATTGGAGATATGATGTCAGATGCAGAAAAGCTGTAGAGCACATCAAAGAGAATCTTTCACTTCTCCTGTCTTTGGGCTTAGTGTCTACTGAAGCAATGTCTAAATAAAGATTAAATTAAAGATCATGATTTTTCCATGAGGGGCTCAGCCCTGGAATACGAAAGATAATTAAGCCTTATTACTGAAAAATCTTTTGGTCATAGCTTGAATCCTACATAAAACTTGAAAAAGCCTTGAATCCTCGATAAAGCATGAAAACCCACCACAAACTTGCTCAGAAATCACTTGCTTTTTGTATGATGGCTGTGTGAGGAAAGAAAAAAATCCTTCCCTGAAAAAAACATAAAGAATTGCTTATCCAGAATAAAATGAGTGAGATAAATTTTGCAACTGTTTGAGCAAGTGAAGTGCAAAATTCTTCTTTGGCCTTGGGAACAGATATGGTAGGTTCAAAGTGCAAAAAGAAAGGTCTTGAAGCTTGGATTTTTTATTTCACTTAGCTGGATTTCAGGGCACTTCATATATTCTCCTGGAAGAAGATGTAAGATCTAGAGGAGGATAAATAGTTTTATCATTTATTTAATCTCAAAGTTGTCCCCAAGAGGTGCTAATCTTATTCACTTGTCATTGTCAATTAATTTATAATGCAAGAGGGAAAGGTGTGGGTGTGGGCTTTTAAATCACTGAGTATGAGCGTGCCTGGGAGCAGCTTTCATTCTATAGGAAAGTACTGTAGCCTCTTCAATTGACAGCACTAGCTATAGAAAGAAAAGTGAAATCCTCTTTCAAGCCTGTCACCTTTAATTATAATCTTCTGAAGACTTTGCAGATAATAGTTCCCATTTCTTTCACAGTAAATCACCAAGTACGAGACAGCTGTGTTGGCTTTCCAATGCCCAAGACAAATAAAGCTTTTGGTCTCCCTTCAGAAGTTTTGCCTCTTAACAGAAACATTTTCCAATAGTGTGTTGCTATTACATACATTGCTGTATAGACTGTCATTGTTGACTTGAAGAGGTGGGCAGGAATATAGCCCCTCACATCCCAAGAGATTGATTTTTAAGAAATCAATAACAATAATGCTGCATTTTTGTGTCATTATTTTTTGCTTTGAGCTACTTTACCACTTTTCCATAACAGCTCCAAGTCTTTCTAGTCAACAGATTAAGAGCAGTTTACTGAATTTCTTCTCATAATCTATCCCTTAAAAACATGAAAGTGTAAAAGTGCTGTTTCAGACCAAGAGTCCTCCTAGATCAGGCTCCTGTTTCTAACTGGGCATAAATGACCCCAAGAAGAGGAAGAGCAGGGCGGACATACTTACCTAAGGTATTCGCTTAGCCTTTGTCTGTTTTCTGCTCAGGGCATTTGCTGAGCCTGATGAAGAATATCAAGCCTCAGAAAATTTCTTTTCCTCAGCCTTTCCCCTCCTGACTCTGACTAATGCTAAGAGATGTGCCTGCATTACTTCAGTTGTGCGTAAACTCACGCTTAATGATGAGAATGTGATTAAGAAAGTGGTCTCCATGGATCTACTCCTGCAGTTCTGCCATCCCCAAGAAGAATTTCAGTGTTTTGCCAGCTGTGACTGCCATGGAGATTGGACTTCTGAACTGGGAACAACAGTGGATTTTCCGTTTCCAGAGGTGAATACCCAAATGTAACCTTGGATCTCTGGTGGACAGAGTGCAGGGTAGATTTCTGCAACTACAGGTATTGTTACACTTGGAATACGAGATTTAAAGAATGGGGGGGGCGGGAGGAGGGGTGTTTCTGTTTGATTTTTCATTAACTTTCCCTTTTCTGAAGTTGTAAGTACTGAGCCCAAGGAAGCCACAGCACACAACCAAGACATCTACCACCAGTGACTAGTAAATAGTAACGTCCTTCCCATTTTCTATAAAGATTCATATTTCCATTTGGTACAGACTGACTGAAGATGTTTTCAGTTAACTGTGATCATTACAGACACTCAGAATTAAAATTTTATAAAATCTTGTACATTAGGACAAAATTGTCACTTTTTAAAGCTTTTAACAGCTGCAACAATGCATACACGTATATCAGAATATATTGAAGATTCAAGTCTGTGAAAGTTTAATGCTTTATTAAAATATTAAGAATTCTAACAGAAGAGACCAACTGGGTTTGTGTAAATAAAAGAGTGCCAACTTAAATTCAAGAGCAAACTTATTCCCATGCTTTGTTTTGGATTGTGTCAACTGTACCTCTCCAAGGAAAGTCAGGAAGATGACATTGTGGAAGCCCTGTGCTGGATGAAAATGCTGAAGATTTGTAGTTAATCTGAGTGTTAAAAAAGCAATATGATGAAAAACTAGAGAACTGTGATGAGACGCAGAGGGCATCAGTTTTGTTCATGGCTCTGCTACCATGTGGTCTTCATCAAATCAGGTCTTCTGTCCACCCCTCTTAATTTCCACCCTTGGTTCTCACTTTTTATTTATATTGTACGTTTCTGAGAGTGGGGATCATTTCTTGGACTGTGTGTCGCATTTAGTACTCCAGTTCCATGTCAAATTTCAGGCTTGTAGGCACTATTGTGCATATAGAAATGGTTTGTATATTTATACTTTAACATGAATGATATATTTGGTACCTAAATAACCTCCAGTTTAAGTTCATGTGTAGGATAACAACTATTCAACTATATTAGTCAAACAGGTGGCTTTATAATCTGAATTAGCTGACAAAGCATCCTTTGTAGTCAATACTTGAGGGGAAAATTTTCCACAGAAAAGTTACCAGCTGCTTATATCCCACACCTATTCTTAGACCAAATAAATTACCTTCAAGAACTCTTTGATTCTCTCTATAACTGATGAAAGCATTTTAAGCAAGTGGTGTAGCCTAAACACCTGATTTTTGGGTCTTTATAGTGCAGAAAGAAAAATCTCAACCTACTAGCCTTAATTTGGTATGTTTATAGTATTATCACCATTACATTCGTCTTTCTTAAAATAGTCTGTTTGTGGTTCTTGACGTAATAGGTTGGTGTGAACTAAACATTTCACTGTAGCCACCCAGACTGTTTCCTATGTTGCCATAGAATATTTTTTCTTGTTGGCACCTATACGGATAAGACTTTACAGAAGATAGTATTTCAAAAAATTTCTTGAATACAATCTTTTACCTTGGCTTTTTGTTTCTCAGTGAAGCATTTCCAATTCCCTGTTTTGTTTTAATAATGCCAAGCTATCACACTTCACGTCTACAGTGGTTTTGGGTTTTTTGAGAGTGGCCATGCAATTGATAAAGGCTGGGTGGCTGGGGGGGGGAAGTTATCGGGTAATCATGTATTCTTCTGTATATTCAAGCTTGTAATATAAAGCTACTACTTCATAATACAGAGATGGACTATATCCTGTAGATATGTTTTAGATTTGTAGATCTGTAATTTTTCACATCATCCAAAAATATGCAGGTAGACAGATTTCCTTCTTCCATTATGGCTGCAGAATTTACTGTTCTCTCTGCAATGCTGGGAGTTTAGAGCAGTTATTGCTTACTGGAGTGCCAGTACAGAGTCATTGTTTCCTGCAACAGTTTGTATTTTGCATGTCAGAATTACAAAACACCTCCTAATGCTTTAGTGGTCTAATGCTGAGGTGGATTCAGTAGCGGTGCAGAAAGCCTCACAGAGATTTCAGCTCTACTAATGCGCAGAAAGGCCAGCAACATAAACATGGTAGCTTGAGGATGGCTCTTAAAGTGGTGTTTGCTGCACTTAAAATCTTGACCAGAGCTGCAGAGCCACAAGCAAGGGTGAGGTAAAAGGGTACCCACAGTTTATGATACTGCCACACACTGCCCAGGAAGGAAGGTGCAGGACTGCAGCAGTCACAGTGTCTGGCAGGAGGTCAGGAAATCCATAGGTGATGGACGGATGTACCTGTACATGTATTAGAAACCAACAGGTCTCACTAGGAAGTCATATCTGAATTATCTAGCAATTAGCTAGTCCAGGTACTAATAGAAGTGATGTACAGAGAGCTCAGAGCTTACCCATGCTGCACAGCCTTGCAGTGACCTCAGGGAAGCATCTGAGCCACTAGCCTGCACCATATTGTCAGAACAACACTGCCAAAATTAATGAGCTTAAAGCCAGGCTGGGAATGTCTTCCTGCTCTGCTGTAGCACCCTTGTGATCTGCATTCACGCGTTCCCCAAACCCCATGATGCCATCCAGTCTCTGTGCATTGACAGAGCCCAGGTTCCACTTCATCTCATTTCCTTCTTCTCTCCCTCAGCAAAGTGCAGAAAAGCAGCTCGTGGGAGAGCTGGTTATGCTGCTTGACACCAGCTGAGAGCTCCCTTATGCCGTGGAGAATTATAGACCTTTCATTAGGGTCTCTGAGCAGTGTAAAGTGACAGGACGAGAAAAAAGGATTCTGGCATATGGCTACATGCACTACCTTCATGTTGAAAATCTTGAGCTGGAACAGCCGCCGAACCCAAGACTGCAAAGGACAATTTCTCTGGGGTGTTAGGGATCATATGCTTGTATGAGCACGGGACAACACTCTGGAGAAGAGCCAGGCAGAGACCTTCATAGATAGGAAAAGAAGTAGTTAAAGCAAAGACTTTGAGATTTTGATAAACATGTTCTGCAGTTCTGACGTGACTTTCTCCATCCTGGTGTAAGCAGCTGTTTCCTGCTCTTTTTCCACCCTGCTGAGTTGTTTTATCCTTTCAACTTCACACTTCACTCCATACCTCTCCCTGTAAGTCCCTCCCTCCTTCCCTGCTTCTCTCTCTTCTTCCCTTTCTCTGAAAGCAACATAGTTTTGGAGAGATCAGGAACAGGGATCTTATCAGCATGCAAAAAAATAAAAAAAAAAAGACAAGGCTAAAGTAGATGAAAAATATTGAGGGGAAAGTTAAAAGAGCAAATGAGCCTCTCAGGAAAACTTTCTTAATGTATGTATGGTTGCTAAGTTGGATTGTATTTAGTTTATTTATTCTAGACATATTTTAAAATTCTTCTTACAGACAGTTCACAAAAGACATACAATTGCTTTACATGAAATGCACTGGGGATATTTTACCAAAATAATAATTTTTTGCTCCTATCTTTTCTGTCCCTAACTCCTACAGTGATTGAGACTTTCTTAGCAGTTATCTAGTTGCTTAATTTACTGTAATTAAGTTCTGCATTGCTTTTGATGGCTTAATCACTTTCTAATTATTTTTGGCTGTGGGAGGAAGGCAAAGGCAGAAGAATGGGCTGCTATACATTATTTGTAGTCTAGTAAAGTTACTGTTTCACTCCAAAATGCAGGTCTTCTTTTGCTTGGCGTTACACGGAGAGTAATAATCCAAACAGACAAGGGAGAAGGGAGAATGGTATTATTATTAACCCTGTTTAGAATGAAGGGGTGATTAAGTATGAATCAATTTACTGCCTGTCAGAAAGGAAGTCCCTTTCAGAAATAATAATCTGGTCCATCCTGTCAGCCCATGACAGACTCTCTGTACTTTTATTTTCTTTTAAATAATGGGTCCTGTGTTGCTCTTGAGCCTATTTCATTCACGAGTAACATGAACAACAAACAGATTGAGGAATCTCTCCACTGTAACATCAAAAGTTAGCAGCCATGAGCAGAAATATAATCTGAATTTCCAGTACTTTTCGAAACCCTGGCTTTGGTAGGTTTCTTATACACGCTTCTCCACCCTGCCTGCCTTTTTTTTTCCGCATAATAAATATGGGACTGTGTTACCTAGCTTCAAGCATATAGTGATGTTTGAAATTTCCTAGGGAATCACTTCCTTTCTTTTTCAGAGCAAGTATTTACATTCCAGGTTACTTTGGTTCACACCAGGTACTCACAAGACTTCCATGGCATTTTGCAGTTTGCTTTCTCAAACAAAAAAAAATCAACTTATGTGTTGGGTATTAGAGTTAGTGCGTGCACACACATACACAGGAATGCTTTCCGACAAATAATGTAATACTGTGGTGCTTGGCTCATTCACACCCAAGAAGACAAAAAAGTGCATTAAAAAAAAAAAAAAAGGTTAAAGCTTCAGGCATCAGACCTCAGGCTAATGATACAGACTGCAAAGAAAAAAACGTGTTACAGGCCAAGCATAGTTATGTTGGCCAGCTTTGACATATTGGGTGACAACATGATACGTTTAGCCCTAATCTAAGACAGAACCCCATTGTAATTAAAATCTAGCACATTTTGCACAAGGTCACATTTAGTTCTGTTGACCACTGTGATGCTGGAAAAAGATTTATGAAGGTGGCTTGAAATGTCTCCAGTGTTAAGGCAAATACATGTAAAATATTTCCCATTTGCAAAACAGCTAGGTAATTGTTCTTTTCTATTGTGATTTCTGTAGGAATCTCTCTTTGTCTGATGGCTGTGGTATGCTAGTCAGAAAATTCCGTGCCATTATCACTAAGCTTAAGGTTTTTGAAACGTCAGCTATAAAGTAAGACTATAACAGTGTGTTAGATAATTTTTTTTCTTTTTTACCCCCATATGTAGCTGATTTTTGTGGCTATTCTAACAACTTCTGGACAAAAGCATTAAGCGATTTTTCTCCTGCCTTCTGATGTGATTCCTCTGAGTCCTTTACTAAACTGAGCATGAATATGATCTGGTTTTCTTTTTCCGTTCCATGTAGATAGAGTGGGTAAGATGTGAGTTGGTTAGTATTGAGATGGAAATGAGTACTGCCAATGCTGGCTTTGTGCAAGACTAGCATTTGAAAGCTGCAATTATATTTGAAGAAGTTTTAATTTCCATTTAAGAACAACACTTAAATCCAGATTTGTAGGTGTGTAAGCTTCAAGAAGAAAAGCAGCAAGGCTGAACATCTTCCTCATGAAACCTTAATATTGTATTTGGCTCTGAATTAAGTTTGAGTACCCTGCACTCTCTGAGTCTGTGTCAGCCGATGAAAATAACCAGATTATAATGATAGTTTGATCATTCCCTTTTTCCTATGGTTACATCCTCAGTAACAGAAGAGGCAGTAAAAAGCAGCAGCTAAATTTCTAGCAGCTATCTGAATTCTTGAATAAATTAGTGTCCAGATTATAATGGTCATCAGTATAGAATTTAGGAGGGAGTGGGAAGTTTTGTCTTCCTATATAAATATACTAAAATGCAACAGACTCTTCAACTTATTTTCTATGACAAGGCAGTAAGAATGGATTTCAGTTTGAGAGGACACCACACAAATTAAGGTTTCTACATGTTAATGTCTGCAGTTACTATGGGTACTTTCTAAGAATGTCTGATGAGTGTTTAAGCTTTCATTGTAGTCAGTAGAGATCAGACGATTTGGTCAGTAGCTCTTAGACAACTAATCAGTGTATCTTAATGTAGACATCTACCTTTGATCAGCTAAATACCTATCTAGACTCCACTAGTTACAGAGACTGTGGTTTAGACGAACTATTCCATTTCTGTTGCTGTACTTGGGTGTCAAGCATCATTTTGCTAAAGACCAGTATTCTACTTGGCTGCCAGATCTGGGAGGTGGTGAGGCTATCTGGAGCAATGGTTCCTGGAATTCATAGCAAAGGATGAAGTTACCTCACTAACCACAGTTATCTCACAATAGTGGAGTTTTGAAAATTCCCCATTTGCTAGTTATTATGCAGCAAAACAGGTGAAGGGAAGGAATGGAATATAGCATAGCAAAACAATCTTCCATTGCTAAACTCTGTCTTTCGCGGAAGTGAAGGGTTTGCGCTTAGGTAGTTACCATGTCTCAGCTGCCCTTAAGGAAATTTTTAAACAGTAATAAATTGTTATGTCTAAGTCTACAGTGAATGCAAAAAAAACCCAGTTAAAATAATGCACAGACTAACACAGAATGTTCGTACTTGGGAATTATTTTTTTTTCAGAAGAGAAGTATGAAAATTTTGTGTATCTCAGCTTCAACACTTGATGTTGACACTCTCAGCTTAAAGAGTGTACCACTACTGAGACAAAGAACTAGTAAAAAAAAAAATCTTTGCAATTATTTTTGCTCAAGGAATGAATTTTAATGGAAGGATATATGGAATGGATCCAGTATAGGGACCACAGTACCTTGACTAATGGCCATCTATAAAATGGCTCCAAAGCAAAGCCCATATGAATGGTCTAGTGATAAACATTGAAGATGAGGGATGCTAGATGGTTGCAGGAGATGTATTGTAATTCTGAAACCTGCTGGTAGAAAGGTAACTGTAACCTGCAGTACTGAAGCATTTGGTACTGTTTAAAAGTAGAGAAAACTGGGAAATTCTGCTAAAAGAGTTATGGCTATCGCCAAAACAATAACAGTCCAGCCACAGTATAGGTAAAGTGGCAACATAGCAATCGCACCTAAGATAAAAGAAACAATGGAAGGCTAAAATAATAGCAGAGGGCTTGGAGACAGGCTGCTAGCTAAACCCTGTGTTGGGCTTCATTTAAATCTCCAGGGAAGACTGCCTAGTTTAAAAGTCTAAATTTCTTGGGGTAAACGTTAAGCAGTTATATTGCTCTGTAGAAATAACAGGCTTCTCTGGAGGGCAATATACAGCGCCCAAATTATGTCTTCCTAATAAATGTTCCCAGAAGAATCTCTTTTGACTACATTTTAACTTTGTAATTCTGTTATGTGGAATTGCCTTTGGCAGCAACAGGTGATCAGCTTTGCAAGTTTGCAAAGCCCTCAGGACTAAGGCTTACCAGTCTTGTTCTCTCTGAACCTTTCTTGGCTAGCTTTACTTGGTTTATCTGTGACAACAATTTCTCTAAATAACCAGGTGTCTATAATTAATTCGATTTACTTTTGTTTATACTGGTGACAATAACAAGCAGTTTTTCTGTGCAGTATACATTAGTTATGACTAACGCAATGATGTTGTGTAGAGAAATGCAGGCCTTCTAAAACAGCAGAGGTCTTGAGAAGTGAAGACATAGAATGCAATGGAGAAAAGGACAGATATGGAGTGATAAGGGATGGGGAAAAGACCTGGCACTGGGGACCTCACAGTTATAAACAACTCACCAATACTCAGTTAAAGAAATGCAGATACGAAGCTGGACAAGACTGCTTTTAGTGGTAACAAATGAACTAAAGTAATGTCTAACATACATAAAAGGCACCATATATAGTAAATCCAGGTGTAACATGGAGTTGTAGATCACTGGAGAGAGCAAAGGTATAAAAGTGTGCTACAAAACATATTGAAATGACCCCAGGTTATCCTGGAGTGAAAAGACACCATAAACATCATATCACTCCCAGGGAAAGATGCTGGGTGATGATGACTAGCCATAGAAACTCCACCATAGAATAGAATTGTAGAATCATTAAGGTTGGAAAAGACCTCTAAGATCATCAAGTCCAACCATCCCCCCACACCACCGTTCCTACTAAACCATGTCCCGAAGTGCCATATCTACACGTTTTTTGAACACCCCCAGGGATGGGGACTCCACCACTTCCCTGGGCAGCCTGTTCCAATGCTTGACCAGTCTTTCAGGAAAGAAATTTTTTCCTAATATCCAATCTAAACCTCCTCTGATGCAACTTTAGGCCATTTCCTCTCATCCTATCGTTAGTTACTTGGGAGAAGAGACCAACACCCACCTCACCACAACTGCCTTTTAGGTAGCTGTAGAGAGCTATAAGGTCCCCCCTCAGCCTCCTCTTCTCCAGACTAAACAACTCCAGTTCCCTCAGCCACTCCTCACAGTATTTATTTTCTAGACACGTCACCAGCCTCATTGCTCTTCTCTGGACACATTCCAGCAACTCAGTGTTCTTCTTATACTGAGGGGCCCAAAACTGACCACTGCACTGCCAGAATGAAACCACTGACCTTAGGATCCAGTGGAGCAGTGGGAGAGTGGCCGTAACCTCAGGAATTAAGAGTCCAATTCTTTCTACATTTAGTGACTAACCACAGCATTAAAACTATGAGTCTGGTTGTTCCAAATTACGTCGTGTCATGAGAGAGAAGTCTGTCTCCAGAGAGATCTAAGGTCTAAATTATTTTCAAAGCATACTTCTCTGCATTTATTGCAAGCAAGGTCTAAGATAACCAACAAAAACAGCTCCTTAAAATGTTAATGTTGGATGAAATTAATCCAGGTATAATGTTGCCTATCAAATTAAATTCTGGTAAATTAAGGCGATGAGGATATCAGCAGTGTTCAATATGGTGGATTACATGCTAAAGTCATTATAGATGTTGAAAATTTAGCATCATGTGCAAGATAAGTGAAAGTGTGACTTTCTAGGGCATAATTCTAATTGAACTCATGGACTGAACTCCATGTGTATTACAAGATGATATCATTGTCTTCAATTTGAAAAGAATATGCCTATCTCAGAGTGATATTAACCTACATAATAGGCTCTGAACATTCTGTATCCTGAGGTTAAATGTTGTTGTGATCTCTGCTGGTTCACACCCTACCTGTAAATCTTGCAGATAGAATCACAGAATCACAGAATCACAGAATGGTAGGGGTTACAAGGGACCTCTGTGGGTCATCTAGTCCAACCCTCCTCTCAAAGCAGGGTCACCTACAGTAGGCTGCAGAGAAACTTGTCCAGGCGGGTCTTGAATATCTCCAGAGAAGGAGAATCCACAACCTCCCTGGGCAGCCTGTTCCAGTGCTCCGTCACCCTCAGAGGGAAGAAATTCTTCCTCATGTTCAGACGGAACTTCCTCTGCTTCAGTTTGTGCCCATTGCCCCTTGTCCTGT
>Ga0065711_1008967_pt1 | contig 11859 bp, 13 predicted proteins | sample Hoacrofraction12_FD_59098 | JGI IMG/M metagenome (GOLD analysis project Ga0065711, IMG submission 59098) | Hoatzin crop microbial communities from Cojedes, Venezuela - Epithelial fraction 12 v2 (version 2) | ecosystem: Host-associated > Birds > Digestive system > Esophagus > Crop | place... | reverse complement strand
CGGGCCTGGCGCGGCGTGAGGGGCCCATGGCGGCGCGGGACGCCTCGCGCTGCGCCAGGCCGCGGCCTGCCCGCCCTCAGGGCCTCGCTGACTCGGGGTCCGGCATGCACCTCCCGACTAGTGGGGTATTATTAATTATTATTGCCGTTATTAATACCAAAGGGATCTCGGCTGTCTTTTTGTCAGCACAACCTCTCTGCCTTTAAGTCATTAAGCCGCAGAACAATAACGGCGGGCGAGCCGACAAGAGAAATGCCATTGTTCGCTCTCCGCAGCCTGAGCCGCGCGTCCTGCTCCCATGTAAATGAACTTAATGCTCTTCATTCAGGCGCACTCGGAGGGTTCTCATTTACTGCCTCTCTCTCTGTGACAGCATTTTCTCACCAGCCCTGACTGCATAATTAATGCAAATGCAGCCTTAGTGTCATGAGCTGGGCTCCTTTGGTTTACTTTGGTACGACACTTACAGAGGAATATTAACTAGAGAAAGCAGCATCACAACAGGGGTGGAAAATCAGCCTGTCAGGGACTCATTCCAAATGCCATGGAAAGGAGAGCGCCTTCAAGATTGTTTCATCAAGGTGATTGAGAACAAAAACTACTGAGGAAAATTCGAGCTTACATTTATGAGCTTCTCCACATACATTATTTATATCACCAGAACCTATAGGAACGTTATTTCCAAGCACATATTCATACAAAGACGCTGTTCGGGCTGAGAGCTGGAACCAGGTGTACGCGCTCGCGCCCGAACAGCAGCGGGGATCCCCGGCAGCGAGCGGGGACAGGGCCCGGGACACCCCGCGAGGGAACTCCACGGGCACGGGGTTCAGTCTAACACAACTCCTCACGACGGTCAGTGAGCCGCGCAGCCGACGCAGCCCTGTGCAGGGATGATCCTGCCTTTTAATCCTGCCTCTTCCAGTCAAAATTGGCTCATTTGGGGTTTTTTTTTTCCTTTCCCAGTAACCCAGACAGCAATTCTGCACTAAACACACGAGCATTAAAGCAGGAGAGCAGCATTCAGCTGTGCTATTGGCACTTTGTACCAAACATCGCAAGGAGAGCACGCCTTTTTTCCAGAACAGCCATGCTGGAAATGTTTATTCAGATTAATTCTGCTTGTATTTTACTACCAGATAGTGCTCTGTCTTGTATTTTTGATCTGTAACAAAAGTACATTTGCAAGCACTATATGTTTATTTTGCTTTGCTGTTTGTTCTTTAGTTACACTGAAAGACACCTTTTTGTAGGGTTTTTTCTAAATTTGGGGATTTTTGCATAATCTTTCTTTCTTGCCTCGTGCTTCCAGGCGCACCAGCACTGGTCGGATCTTCTGAGAATGCTGCCCTTTACCGAGCTGGTAATATTCTGGTTCACAAAAAATATGCGTCAGATCCCTCTCTCCTCCTCCCCCCATCGGTGCTAATATAAAAAATGTGAGAATTTTACCGGTAATAAATATGGACCCTGTTCATCTGCCCTCCTGGGGTGGAGGCTCTGGGTCGCCTTTTCAACCTTATCAGTGTGCCTGTAAAGGCTGGAGACCAAGCCTTTTTGGCTAGGAAGGTGAGGTTTTCTGGTGATCCCAAAACCTGAAACTTTAACAAAACCAGCATCCAACACAGTGAGACCTGTTATTAGATCCTAAAAACCAGTAAAACCCTGTCTGCTGAATCAGGTTCTCCTCTTACTACCCAGTGAACGGACAAATCAGGCCCTGCCAGAGGACACACGACTGGTCCGTGGAGCTCAGCTGAGCGTGAACGTGTTTTGTCACCTGCGTGCCTTTGCTCTGCCTGCCACACAGTCACCATCCCTCCATGCCCAGGACTGGAGTCACCATCCCTCTGTGCCCAGGACTGGAGTCACCATCCCTGCGAGCCCAGGACTGGTGCCCAAACACGTGCAGCCCCCGCGGCGAGGCCTTGTGACGGAGCTCTGTGCGAGGGGAGGGGAGGCTCTGGGCAGTGGCCATGGGACGTCAGCGCAGGAGGGCGAGCCCCGCACCGGCAGAACCCAGGTCCAGGCTGCACGAAGCGTCCCCCACCTCCAGACACGCAGCGCTTGCTCTTCTGAAAGCGACACAGCTAATTACCTACAGAGCTCAAGTGCAAAGGTTTCCTGCTTTCTTTTTTTTTTTATTTTTGCAATTCTCAAAGCCAAAAGCATTCTGCACACCCCAGGCTTCAACTTCTACTCTCTTTACTGCCATTAATGCAACGAACAGAAGCGGCCCTGCCCCACGAGCCGTGCCGGGCAGCCGAGCCTCGCGCCACGGCCAGGCTGTGACTGGATGTCCCGGGCAGGCGGGCGAGGAACCTGGGAATCCGGCGTCCCCAGGGTCAGGCACGGGCCAGGGCATCGCCTCGCACCTCCCTGCTACCCAGTGGGCGAGGACCACACCAACCGCAGGTCCTCGCCCGTTTAATCGAATATGCAATAGCTGAAAAATAATACCTTTATCCCCTCTAATATACCATACAACCGAGTGGATCAAAATGAACACGCCAGTCAAACGCTTTGTTTTAGACAGGAAACAGCCCCGCAGACCATTATTACACATTAAAGGTATTACACTGAAGTCATTTTTAATCCCTTATAAATGAATAACCCTTCTGCCAACACTGAATCATTTTCTTCTGCAGAAGTAACATTTCCCCTCCGTGGCACCGGATCTGTTCCCCCGCAGACCAGGGAGCTATCCCTCCGTCAGAGCTGGTGGCGGCTGATTACACCGCGCCGGGACTCATAAAATCCCTCAGCACTCGCACTTGCGCCTTCCCGGGGCAGGGCTGCCTTATCTCATCCGCAAGCAATAATGCCACTTTATTTCCAGTAATCAGCACGCAGATGATTATTCAGACGCAGCCTCGTAATCCTCCTCGCACCAACTACGGAAGACCTTGATTTGAGACCCGCAGTCAAGAAATTCCAGCCCCTGCAAATGTGCGCCGTGGGAGCGGAGCTCCTCTCCGCGCGGCCGTCAGGGAGGGGGTCTTGGCTTGCTTGTACCTGCTAAGCTGGACAAAAAGTAGAAGGCGAGTCTGGGAAAAGGGCGAGTTCAGACAACTTCCAGCATCAACCGTCCGACATCCGTTTGGGCCGGCCCTAGCCGGGCATCCACACTGCCATCTTCGACTCGGGATCAGCACACAAACGTGCTACAAACGGGAAAATCCCTTGTGATACCGGCGTGAAACACGCAGCTCATTGATTTTGTTCTTGATGGTCTGCCATTAAACTCGCAAACGTGCTGACCTTGTGTGCAAAGGCAGGATAGTGTGCATGCAACATAAAGTTGAAAAACAGCTTTAAAATGACTGCTTAAAACTGTAGACTACAAACCTTAAAATATAGACCAGCATTCCATAGTTTATTTTAAATTGGCAACCACAATTTAACAAGCTATTCTAACAAAGGATTAGCATAGCATGTGCTTTTCTTTAGCCATCAATTATGACACGGGGTAATGCAGGGCACAACTTAAGTGTCAGATTACAATATGCTGTACAAAACCACTTTACAGCACTGCCTTCTGTTTGCTCAGCAATTACGACCGCGCACGCCGCTTCCCCTGCAAAGCCCTGGTCCGAAGACTTCCCGAGAATTATTCTGCATGTGCATGTACTTAGAGACTGCAAAACGCTGGCTGCTTCTTTAACATATTTCGACCATTTAAATGAAGAAAAAATATGCTGGTATTTATTTCTATGCTCTAATTTGAAATAAAAATTGAAGTGCATATCTTTGCTGCAGATTCCATTAGATAAACATTTTTGTTTTTGAAAAATTGATTAAATATTGGATATTTCCATAGGATGAAAACAGCAATTGCCATTTAGCTCGATGACAGTTTCAGATATTTGATCTGTTATTAGGCATAAAATTAACAGTTTTATCAATTTCAAATCTGGGATGATTGCATGCAGATACCGATACATGCAATATATACAATGCTAAGAAGATGTGTGGATAATTTAGCGAGATTTAAAATCTTATCTTCACATAAATCAGTCATCCTTACAAATGCCTGCCTTATGAATTGAAAAAATAATAAGAATTATACATATTTTAAATAAGAAAGTTTTTATTCTCCTTGTCACGTGAATATAGATTGTATTTCATGTGAACAGGGAGGGGGAGCCCCGTTTTAGCTATTTTTTCTGTTCTGCTGTCCTTTCTCCTGCATTTGCCTAAAGGCTCTCAGTAAATTACACTCCAAGTAAATGACTGTAATTTACCCGCTGAATTCCCTTGTTCAGGAAAAGCACACACCACACATTCCAGCGTTTCCACAGCTCAAATTTACCATTCTCGATGTCAAGAACAATCCACGGGCAGTAATTTGAAACTGTTTGAGCCTTCAAATAAGGGAAATTAGAAATGTTTTGAGAGCTAAGATTTTCAGTGAGGAGATAAAACCTGATAAAATCTGTAACAGTTCAATTCCTTCTCCTTTACATGTACAAACAGGGCATTAAATGCGCTGCGAAGCCAGTACCCTGACACCAGCTCGGCTCGGCCAGCGGCGCACGGCAAGCAGCATTAGTAATAAAAGGAAAGCATTTTTAATGAGGTAAAAATTTGTAAAGGCCTAACAGCAAAAATAGAATGCAGGCAACCTTACAGCGAGGCAGAGAGGCAGCACAAAGCGCTGAAGTCCCGATGCCCCTCAAGCCGGCGGCCAAACTCCCCGCGGCTTCCGCCCGGCTGGAATTTCCCCCCGATTCCCATCCAGGCTGAAATTCCGCGATTTGCTGTTCGACGGCTCGCTCCCGACAGCATAGCTAAGGCTGTGCAGCTGGGCAAATCTCAACATTAAAATATTCTACAAACCAGGATTTTAATTAACATCCAGAGCGATTAAAGCAGAGAAATCCATACATGCTGGTGATGAATGATCCCAGGCGGCGGTGGGGAACGTTCCGGGCCCGGTGACGGATACACTGGGCGCCCAGACACGCACACCTCCCCGCGCCGTGCCGCGCACACAGCCCCACCGTTAGCACGCTCCATAACCACAACCGCCTATTTCGCTCTGTCTAAAGGCAGGTTTTCATATGGTAAAACTGTTATAAATCCTCATTATCCTAAATAAAATTACAGCACTTTAAACATTTCCAGGGAGAACATTCTCTCTTCTAAACAACTACCTTAGCGAGTAATAGGAAGCAATATGGTTGCACTTGTGTCACAGTTGGAAGTCTTTTTAAACTGTCGCCCTGCTAGCAAACCAATTCTACATATTAAAATGAATGGATTGCTTATTTCAAGGGGAAAAATCATTTATAAAATCAAGACCATTATTAAGATACTGTGACTTATTTCCACTCCGGAGTGCATGAGAAACAGATAAATGCAGCAAGCTATGCACGCTGAAATGTCTTTTTTTTGATGCCACAATTTTCTTTTTCAAATGAGTCATCCATGCGTACAAGTAAATTAAAAATTGATCTCGATTCCACATGCAAGGAGCTGAAGTTATCACACGCGCCCGTATCACAAGCAAGTACAGATCTCACAAACATCTGGCTAGAGGCTTTTCCTGCTACCAGGCGAGAGATCCTCCTCCCGCCTCCCCTGCGAGGCACCCGCACGGCGCCGGGCACCCGAGGGCACCCAGGCTGCAGCGGGCTGGGTCGCTGCAAACGTACCTGACCCGCAGCAGAGGACGGCACGTTTTAGTGTGTAATTGGCTGACCTCCTCATCAGTTGTCGTCTTGGTCTGAAATAATACCCTGGCCTGGCCATATCGCCTATTTATTCAGGACCCTTTAACAGATTAGTTGTTTGGATTAAATCTAATCAGAGGTTCAGATAACACACCACAGCAGGTTTGGGAGCGTGCACCTTGCAGTCACTGAGTAAATTATAGGAACCCTATAATTTGATGAGAACATGTGGGCATTCTTCCACAAGCTCATAAATTACTGATTGCTTTCTGTGGGTTTCATTGATACTAATGTGTGCTCCCCTCCATGCCTCTGCCCCAGACTGGAGCTGGCACAAACATCGCCACTTGGAAACCCAGTAAATTACTGAAACATGTTTAATCATGAGGTTTAAAAACTTTGCACGTTAATGATGGGGAAGGCTGCTGCTCCTGAGCTGCAGAACAGCCTGGCTGTGGGTTGCCCAGGGCCAACGGCTTCTAGCACAGCTCTGCTTCCACGCACCGTGGCGTTCCTCGGGACTGGCACCCGAGGTCTCCTCAGACCGGGCTCTCCTGCCCGCGACTCCTGCCTGCCAGCACTCCCATTTCTCTCCCACTTGGTCACGCTCCCCAGACCAGACAGCACACTCTGCGCACACCGTACCTCGTGCAGCCCTCATTTTAATGGGAAAGGCAGCTAATAATAAAGCAATTAGCTGCTCCACTAAGAAACTGCCAGTTTTGCCATTGTCTTTTTTTTAATCATCGAAAATTTCTCTGTTAATTTCAAGCCATTTGTAGCACCCGTTTTCATAATTGCAAACCTGGATGAATTGTTTCTAGAAGTCGAACCATGGCTGATGCCAGCAGAACCTACGAACACATAAAAGCTTCAGTTTCTAATGTCACTATCAAGCCAAAAACAATTACACCCATTTGAATTATGGCAACCAATAAACTTAGATAATCACCATATGCAACATAACATTTTGGCACTTGAACTAAAAACTCTTGTAGACAACTATAGATTGCTGCTAATGTTGAGCGTTCTTGTCCTACCCAAGGCTGCCAATAGAAATGCCAAAGCTGCTGAATGCTGCTCATCCTCGTAATGTTGTCAGTGAATGGCACATTCACACAGCCCCCAATCCTCTCTTCCCAGGCATGGTCTTCTCCAGCTGCAGCTTAATTTCCTGTGACTTGCCTAATTACTGTAATTAAGGATTAATTGCCATTAATTATTCACACATAAGCTCATCGCAAATCATGGGGTAAATGTCTTATGAAAGCTGCCATACAAGCCATGTATAAACACACTGGGATGCTCCAGGCAGGAGAATCTATCACTCAGCCCTGAAGCAAATCTCTGTGCTTCTCTTACAAAAACAGCTATAACTCTCCGAAACTCGACAGTCTTCCCAGGTAAGCATTAGGTTACAAAGCATGTTTTCCTGTGGAAGCCACAACGGTTTTATTAGTACTATAAATGCTGTTTTATCTTTCCAACTGCTATTTTTATGTTTCCATTTTTATTCTACGGTGCTCAGTTTAGGACAAGCATTTGCTCGGAGGAGGAATGTTTGCAGTTGCTGCTCCCCCGCCCCGCGCCGCGGCTGTCGGAGGTTGCGGCGCAGCACCATGTGACGGGATCAGCGTGCCAGCAACAACACCCAGCTCCACATCAGCTGCGGACGGGGACGGAAACCCCCCGTGCCTCCATATTCCCAGCTAGCAAAGCCAGCGTCTGCACGCTGAGAGTACTCGGCACTCAGGTACCTGCCGAAAGGCAGGGCCGGGAGCAAACACCGAGCCCAGCAAAAGCGAGGGATGCGACAGAACCAAACCGGGAGCACGAACGGAATGAGCCCAGCGCTACGCTGGCTGGCTTCACGGTTCCTCTGCTTTACCTCCACGGTCTTTGCCGAAGCAAGCTAAAGAAGAGGCAGGTTTCTTTGTTAGTGCCCCAACAGAGCGCGGGGCACTGGGAGCGTGGGCACGCGGCGCTGCCTGATCGGGGCGCAGCAACCGCAGAGGGCACCGCCGCCAGCACCCGTCTGCCCCGAGCTCTGCGTGACCGCCAGTCTCTCCCCGTTCCTTCGACACCAGGTTTAAAACTGTAAGAATTTGATTTAACAGACTGAACCGCAGCGCTGCGGTGTGCTGCGCAGAGTCAAGGAGATCCTACATCAACGCTATGCGTTACCACCGAAACACTGCCCCAGGAAATTTAAGTATAAGCAGGCAGAATGTTGTTCTAATTGTTATGTTAGTACCTTCTGCAGCAAATTAATGCATGAAACATTTTCATTTCGGTACATAAGTTTGTGTGTGTCTGAGTTAAACATTTATGTTAATGGACCTTCTGGCAGATCTGTAATGTTTCAAATACTCTTGTAGAACAGCTTTTTCTAAATACATCATTTAGCAGTTCTTTCCCCATTTTCTACCTGATCTGGGGGCATGCAGGAAGGGAAACTATTTCACAGTTTTAAAAACCTCCTGCTTGAGTAACTACAAAACTCAGCTGCGTTCAGGCAAGGTAGCAATTAAGCCTGCACCGCCACTAGCAATGTAAACTGTATTAAAAAAAAAAAATTAAATAAAAGGCACACTAATAGCCAGCATATGCTGTGCTCGTAACACCCTGCCTCAGCACGCTGCGCTCCCCAGCCACCGCACGCCGGCTGCGCCCCGCTCCCCGCGCCCAGTCCCGCGCCCCACGCACCGTGCCAGCCCCACACGTGCCGCGTGCCCACCCGGAGCATGGCGGACCCCCTCCTGGGGCAGCCCTCTCCCCACGGCAGGGCTCCGGCATGCTGCCACCGTGCTGCTGTCCCAAAAATCAGGGCAAAAAGCCGACCGACGCCCGGCGTGCGGCTGCCCTGGGAACCCTCCGTTGATCTCCACCCACTAAATCGGCCAGGAGGACGCGCGCGGCGTTGGGATGGCTGCCAGGATCCCGGAGCGTGCCAGGACGCCGTGCCGTGGGGCGCGGAGCAGGGCAGGTGCCCCTCGGGCTGGGGGTGACGGGCGTTTCTGTCGGAGGGGGCATGTGCTGGGACACGGCACGCGTCCGCATGCAGGGAGGGGTGAGGGCTGGCCCCAAACTCTCCCCCAGCCCGTGCCCGGCCCTCTCAAAAGCACGCGCAGGTCTCGGGCCGTCCCCAGCGCCCGGGGCTGCCCGCGGCCCCAGCCCCACACGTCTGCTTGCTGCCGGTGCGCCCCAGATCGTCATTTCCCCCATGGTGCTCGGGCAGCTGCCACGCTCTGCCATGCCACTCGCCATTTATGGACTCCCAGCTCCCTTCATCTGAGTAATTAGAGTTTATGTGTTAACTGGAGTAAATACAAAGATGGGAGTCACACGCATAAATTTCCAAGTGCGGGCGAACTGACAGGCGGTTACGCAGGGAAGGTGCCTCAGCAGCGCAGTGCTGGGCCGGGGCTGTTGCCAGCACGGCCGCGCGCCGCGGCTCGGGGGCACGAGGAGGAGCGGGCAGGCGCATGCCCCCGCTGTGTGTCTGCCCCAGCCTGGGGCCGTCTCCTGACCCCAATTCCCACATTTCTGGGCCTCGTGAGCGGGGACGGCGAAGGCTTCCTTGGGAGGCAGACGCCCGGCGCCAAGCAGAAGTGCAGGAGCACAGCCTGCTCGGCCGCGAAAGTCCCTGGAACGAGAGCAGGTTCTACGGCCGCAGCAGCCGCAGGCAGGTCCCAGGGACGGGGCGGACGAGCAAAGGTCACTGCCAAAGGAGCCAGAGCCGTCCCCGCTGCCTTCCCAGCTCCGCTGGGTCGGGCGCCGGTGGCGTGTTCCCGCGGGAAGGGACCGGCTCGGGGTGCCCCACCGCGGCGCGGACGGAGCCGGCGAGGACGGTGCCGGTGTGCCAGCCAACCGCTGCTGCGCCGAGGGCAGCCGCCCCAAGGCGTGAGGCCGCCTCCCGCTCACAACCCACTAGCTCTCTCAAAGCAATACCTGTAAAAAATGTAACTTCTCTGACAGGAGCGCTATTATTCTTGAAATATGTGACTAAATATTACACAGTAAAAGCATTTTCCCTCTTGAATTAATTACACTTCACTCCTCCCCCCCCTTCACACGTAAAGGCTTTCACTGTCCAGTGAAGGAGGCCCTCCTCTCCTGAGCAGATATGAAATTTGGCAAGCCTCATTTATCCTGAAATTTATAATTCAACAGATGCTTTTGCTAACGCTTCTTGATAACGTTGCAGCAGAAATACAAGCCTTAATTCCTGGGCATGGGAGGCTGAACGCGAATATGAGTATTACTATTATTTCTTTAAACCTGCTTTTAAATATTACGCTCTGCACGGTTTCCAAATCAGTTCAAACTTTCCTGGAAACTTTTATAATAAACAGTCCCGCTACGTAATTTGATGTTTTTAAATGAAAGCATCCAAGCTAATCTATACAAATTAACAGATGTCCTCCCGAAACAGTTAGAAACAAAGAAATGCAGATGCGAACATCATCAGCATCCAAATGAGCTTATTGTGGGACCCTTTAAGGCACATCTGAGCATAGCTCCAGCCTGTAGTCTACCTTTCAACTTGCAAATGACAGTGTCACCAAACACTGTCCTTCCATCAATCAAGCTGGGTCATGAATATACAAAAGGCAGCAGCGAAGCTGGCTACCTCCTGCAGTTCAACTTGGCCTAATTATCCGGGCCTTTCTTTTTGTTCCCGCTGAAGGGTGCACACCCAGTCAGCTGCCGGGCAGCCCCGGGCCTCGTCACGGGAGGTTACGCACGCTGACCCTCCTGCGGACAGCCCGCGCAAGCTAAATGTGAGCACCAAATGTCATCTTTCTTATTCATCATTATAAAACTTCCCTCCCCTTTCCAAATACCAATCTGCTGCCATTTTCAGACCCTCCCCCGCACCCCTCCAAGCTGTCATTTCGCGGCGCTGGCTGCCAGTCGAGTGAATTAGCATCCTAACTGATGTGCTGTTATCCTCCCGCGCAGCCCTCGGATGCGTTAACTAATGACCTCCCCCCAGAAAGCCCACCCGGTCGTCAGCGCCTCCTCGCCGGCCGCGCAGCTCCGCCTGGCTCCTTCCCCAGCGCCGCCCTAGGAGAAGGCCTTTTCCCAGGCTCTTCACCCGGAGCAACCTGGCGCTAGCACGCTGCGGTCAGGTGCCACTGGCAGCGACAGGACCCCGGGTGCTCCCAGGCCACCAAGTCGCTGAGCAACGTCACCGCAGCACCCACGCCAGCACCGGAACCGCTCCTCCCGCAGCAAGGACCCGCTGGCGGCAGCACCACGTGTAACGCCAGCCGGAGGCTCCTCTCCAGGAGGGACACCGGCACAGCCGGGCTGCTGCCCCGGCCAGGCCGCCCTCCCCACACCGCCGGCACTGCCGCCAGCCCGCGGGGACGGTGCTCAGGGCCGAGGAGATGCCAAGGGCAGCCCGGGGCAGCCCGGGCACCCCAGCGCCAGCCGCACCCGTGGGCACGCAGCCCTGGCTGCGACGTGGGGGGCTGTGGGGAGCCGCAGCAGATGGTGCCCGGCCCCGGGACACCGCGGAGGTGCCCGGGCCCCGGAGCGGGTGGAGGGGACGCTGCCCGGCCCGGGTGGCCGCCCTCCCTCGCAAACATCACCCCTGCACGCCGGGAAGCAGACCCCGGGCTGAGGCACCCGCCGTGCCCCGCGGCCACGGCTCTGGCTTTGAGCACTTCAGCTTTGTAACAGCTCCAACTCCTCAGCAATTCATCCCTGTCATTTACAATCTTTCTGAAAGATTTTATCATCACCTGCTGCAAACAAAGAAGGAAAGCCCTCCTGCCGCCCCCGGCTACAAGCCCCCGGCGGGCGAGCGCAGGGCGACGGCAACGGCGAGGGGCGAGGCTGGCCCGGGGCAGGAGCAGCCCCGCACCTCCTGCTGCCCCTGCGCCCCAAGGGGCTTCTGCCCGGGCCCAGGGGTGGGGGTGGCCGAGAGAGGGGACCGTCCCCGGAGAGGAGGAGGAGGAGGAGCAGGGTCTCCAGCACTGAAGATCAGCAGTTCCTCGTGCCAGCGCGGGGCCACGGCAGCGCAGCGACCATGGGCCAGGCTTCACGCCTGCTCCGCGCGCTGTGCGGTGCCAGCGACCACGCACGGCCCCAGCCCCGCCACCAGCCCCGTGCCCGCCAAGGGGAGCTGGGCGAGCTGCCCTCGCCGGTGGCGTGCTGCCTGCCCAGGCCCTCC
>Ga0065711_1048340_pt1 | contig 11860 bp, 10 predicted proteins | sample Hoacrofraction12_FD_59098 | JGI IMG/M metagenome (GOLD analysis project Ga0065711, IMG submission 59098) | Hoatzin crop microbial communities from Cojedes, Venezuela - Epithelial fraction 12 v2 (version 2) | ecosystem: Host-associated > Birds > Digestive system > Esophagus > Crop | place... | reverse complement strand
AATACTGAGCCTGATGTCACATGGTATAGAATGTCCTGTTTGATTGGCTGGTTTGGGTCAGCCCAGCCAGCTTCTTGTGAAAATTAACCCTATCCCAGCCGAACCCAGGACAACAGCGTTCCAACAATTCCACTTGACCTGTTTTGCCAAGTATCTCCTGCTAGAACACATCTTTCTATAGACCTTTTCATTCAGCCCCTACCTATCAGTCATGTTTTCTCCTGCCTTGCATTATTCTGCGTGTGTGACTTTGCATTTCTGTTCTTTGTATTACACCCTCAAAACATTTGATGATGTTTAAATGAAAAAAGAAGCCACTTAAGTATTTCCTGAAAGTTTCCCTCCCTTATGCAGAACATGACACTCATGCCAGCCAGATCATGGAAGCAAGGCTAAATTGTGCAGAGCATTTACTGGGACAAGTGCCTCTGCCATGGAATAAAACTCTGGAAGGCACAGGTGGGGGGAATGAGAAGAGCTTTAAGGATTAGAATGGAGCCTGACGGAGTATGGAGGGGACACATTTTGAGTCTGTCAGACTCTGACATTTGAGGTAGCTTTATATTTTCCTTGAAGAATAGTACAGACCCCAGTGAATTATACATTGGAATATGCCTCCCCAATGTAATCAAAGTTGACCTAACAGATTTGTCTTTCTGGCAATACAATCTACTGAAAATCTTTACTGTAAGGAAATCAGAACTGGATTCTCATGACAAAGAGAAAAATCACTTTTTAAATATGTAACAGGCCTAGACACAGCAATTCCTGTCAACTATAAGCACTGCAGTGAAAAACACTATGAGGAACCTGGTAGCTCTCCTCTTCGTCGCTTCGGAGGAACATGTGCCCTATGAGATTTCAATGTGTTTAAGCCACTGGAGCCAAGGCAGAAGCTGGAGGGGAGAGAGGAGCACAACTTTGCCTGGAGGAGGTCCCACCCTCACAGCTGCGGACCATGGACCCAAGGCTGAGGACCACCAGCACAGAGCAAACATTCCAGTAGAGTACCTGCCCTCAGGTTTCCCAAAGAGCCCGTAGGAAAAGGCCGGCTCCGCACTCGCAGCATCTGAAGGCCCGAGGGAAGCAGGCAATTTCTCTTCACTGCCCGTGCTCCTCGTGGACTTCAGGCAAGCACTTGTGATGGGACACCCAAAAGCAGACGGCAGCAACGCTTCTGACACTGCGCTTGGAAGACTGCGGCGCTTACCTGACCACTGCAGGGGATGCTGAGTGAGAACATCCAGTTTTTTGAAAAATTGTATTTACTAAGCTTTGGAAAAGGACTCCTTTCTCATCTACAAAAATGAAACGAATGGACTTCAAGCTTGCATTATAAATATATCTCAAGAAGCATTTTTCCAGGTTTATACAAAAAGACATGACTCTGAATTTGCATAATAATAAATCAATTTTTTTAAATCCCTCAATATAAAAACATGTAAATTATTCTTCCCAAAAAATGTTGTAATTATAAACTAAACCAAGTTTGCCTGTTGCTACCTAATCTCAATTTTAGAATTGCTGTTATCGAAAGAAAGTAATGCTGATATCTACAAAGTTAAAAGCGAGGAGTAACATTCCAGAAGTGGATGCAGAAATTCAAATTTATATTACCAAGCAACTGAGCAGGGAAACTTAAATCACAGGCAGAGCCACTGCTAGTCTCATGCACATGCACGATAAAACCAGTCAGATTCCATTTGTTAAAACATGTTATTCAATTAATTTTGCCGTCTTTACTGAATAATTTACTTGATGAATCAATTCTTCTGGTAAATAACCACTTCTACATCCCATTGACTTCTGTGTGGGCAAAACTGATTTTTCTTTTGGCACTAATCGTGTTTTTCAGAGCCAACAGAGAAGGCGGCAGGGTGGGTTAGCAGGTAAACCGAGGGAAACCGATACAGAGCATCTGGCATCGATGACCCCGTAGGTGACCCAGGCAGCACCTTCCTCTGCAGGAGAGCGTGTAGCCAAGCTCAGCAAACCAGCAGGGCTGCAGAATAACCCTGTGAGCTTGCAGCTGCCGGTAACCCACGTTCACCCTAACCAGCAATATGGATGATGACGCACTGGTATATTTTTCCGTAGTTTGGTTAGCTACCAAGATGCCCCTTGGCTATTACATATGATATGGGAACTCTTAAGGACAATTTTTTATTTAGATAGCTGCATGACTAGTGAAAAATGTTATAACATTTTTAAAAACGAGGCTTTCCTGTAAGCACCATCAATTTCCTTAAAATGTTTGCTGTGAAGCCTTTATCTGGGAGAAAAGCTAAACATAAGGGTACAGAGACAGAGGAGAGATATTTCTGCATCTATTTGAAGAAATCTCATCCATAAAGATACAAATTGCCATGGTAATTATCGCTATCTTACTCGTAATCGTAGGAATAACCGTACGTGGTTTATACATATGGACCATTCTCGTTCCGTTTGCTGTAATTCTCCCTAGAAAGAAATGATCTTTTACAGAGCAGAAGTATTAACTGTGTGCTGGCAAGCGGGAAGCGGTGGTTTACGGAGGTGCTCTGCCACAAAGCGAGCCCCGGCTGCAGATTGTGAAGCGTTCCTGGTTGTGCTTCAGAGCAGCACGACCGGAGACCAAAGCACCGAAGGTTCTAGGAACACCGATTCAATATTCACCAGCAAGCCTGAGAATTACCTGCGTGTTCACAGGACAGTGCTGCCGAAAGAGTCGCAGATGTACTCTGCATTATAGCGGAGTTAGTTTACATCAGACTTCTTCTCAAAATTAATTACTACAAAACAAGAAAGGCTCTGTATTATAGACATTATGAATTATTTAAATATCAAGGGGGTGAGCAGATCTACTGTGTTTTGGGTTGTTGGGGTGTTTTAAACTGTGGCAGAGCACCATGTAAAACAAAAAATCAAATTTGCATTGTAAAGCTCTACATGGATTAACGTTTAGTTGTTCTAGTCACTGCAGATATTCTATTCTGAAAGGACAAAGAGTGAGAGTACTCCTATTCCTAGTCCAATTAGTCAGGGAAATAAGTTGTCAAGTTCATCAAACAACAACCGGCTACCTACCAGGAGTAACCAGGACCTGCCCGTTCACCCAGCCTCCAACACGGCAGGCGATATCCACCAGCCGAGTGGCAACTTCGGCGCGATTAAACAGCGCTTGCGTATTTATTCCTGAATCTCAGTTAAACATTTGGAGGCCGGAGCTGGTTTGATTTCCAAGAAGGTCTTTTCCAGTCCAACTGATGGTGTGACAGTGGGCCATGGGCTGGCAGAGCTCTGCGCGGAGCCGGGGATCCCGGGACCCCCGAGCCCCAGCCAAGCCTGGAGGGACCCAAGCCAGCCCCGAGCGGGAGCGCGGGGTGGGGTTTCCCCCCAGACAGCCCCGAACCGCAGTCATGGCCGGGCTCATAAGCTGGGGCAAACAGCAGGCGCTTGCTTTGTGCTTGGAGCCAGGGCATGGGTTATGAAACCAGAAGGCTGCAGCTACCTTTTAAGGGCTTGTACCAAGCCATGGCAAAGTCCAGACGAAGGGATGCAAGCCTACGGGTAGGTCAGCCTTTCTGCTCTCCTAATATATGGCTACTTATTTTGAAGGCTACCGTCCACACTGCATACATCTTTCTTGGGGGATGCTATTTCTAAATACACAAAATTTCAGTGAGCACCTTTCTGTTTCCAACCAGGATTATCCAGGAGAGAGATTACCATAGGAATGAGCAGTTAAAAACAAACCCATCTGCTGTTGAGGGAGGAAAAAAGGAGAACCCAGGCCACAGTGAGGACCATCTCCTCACCCTGCCATCGGGGCTTGCTCCAAAGGCTGCAGCTCCTCACCTGGCGATCAGGCTGCGGGGCTGGGGAGACCAATGCCGGTAAACCCTCACAGGAGAGCCGAGCCGCGAGAAAGGGCCTGTCACCGTTTAGAAATACTGCGGGACTGATGGTCACCTCTTCCGTGAAATTTTCAGATTTCAAGATCTGCAACAAGGAACCGGCATTTACAGCTTAATCTTAGTGTTTGCATGCTCAAACTGTATTGGTTAATCCTGAGGATTAATAAATTATTAAAATTAATAAATACATTATTAATCCCTTGGTATAGAGAAAAATCTGACTCCAAAACTTCCATTTTAATGTATTCTCTACTGGTGCAAGTTCCTACCGAAGCGAAAGTCTGTCTGCACATGGCTAAGCATATACCTCCAAACATAACCGAGCGCAGTAAAATAATCTCATAGAAAAAATCAGCTGTAACTTTCACACTGCTAGTTGCATCCTGGCTTTGCTCCCAGTGATTTTGGGAAATGTTTTGTTACTCATTTCAGGATGAGAGCTGGCCCATAGCTTTGAACCTACTACATGACAGCAAAAAAAATCAAACAAGCTGCCTTGCCTAAGAAAAGTATTTGCAAGTAAGCCAGAGACACACCAAACCTGGCCGTTCATTAAGCAGCTGAAAGCTTTTTTCACCCCACTTGCCGAAACAAAGGTTTCCATTAAATATTTCCCAAGGTGATGTGGCCACACGTCTGGTTTCTGCAGTGCCCACGGTGCGTCTATCCGGGCTCGCGTTATCCGTGGCAACACCAACGGGAGTGGGTGTGTAATAACTTTTGACTCATAGATGTTTACAGCAACTGCCCCTTAGAAACCTGGAATTAGAAATCTCTCGTTAGTTAAATTTTTCTCCTTCTGCATGGAGCTGCAGAGCACCAGCAGCTCGCGTGCTCGGGCAGCAGCCAGCGCAGGGCAGCACAAGCGCTGGGGGTAAGGCGGGCAGGTAAGCCATCGCGTCCCAGAAGTCCGTGGTGGGTTTCTGGATATTCTGCACGTACCGAGCAATCGCATCGCTCCTGCATGTGGAGAGGGCTGGGGGAGCGGGGCTGCCCTCGCCCGCCCGCGGTGCCCCGAGTCCTGCCCCCCACCCGCTCCCACCCGGCCCTGGCCGCTCTCGGCCGTTAGCTTCATTGGCACAAACCTGAACTACTTCCCGCTGAGACCGACAGCTCCTCTGCTCCTGGAGGTGGACCCAACCGACAGCTCCTCTCCTCCTGGAGGTGGGCCCAACCGACAGCTCCTCTCCTCCTGGATGTGGACCCAACCGCCAGTGCACACGCGGGCGCGCAGGTCTGCGGAGCCACGCGTGCCCTTCGGCGTCCGAACGGCACGCTCAGCCGAGCCTCCCGGGAAGCCAGCGGAACCGCGCGCTGCTTTCCTGGAGAACAAGCCCCAGCTGTCACGGCAAAGCATCGTTTTTATCACAAGGCAAGGGCTAGCACTGTACTAAAATTGGGTCTAACAAAATAAGGTCAAACTCGATATAGTGAGAAACATTGCAGACAGCGTATAATTTCTATACTTTGACTTTTGCTGCAGTGTTTTAAGCAGACCAGGCATGGACCTTAATTTGAAAATCATGAAAATAACAAATGCCCTCGTTTTGTAATTTAGATGTTTTTCTGCGGCGATGAAGGAGGTGGCCAGGCCATAAATTTGCCAGTCCAATAGTGCAAGAATACTTCAACTTACTGCTTCGATAGTTCTGACACTGAAGATACTGCACTAGCTTCTTGTCTATAGAATCCTATGCCATAGCCATGTCTGTGCAGCCGGTGTTTCCTGGCTTCGCAGTCCAAAAATTAAAGCACTCAGAAGTATTTTTTGGAATTTGTGTTTAATTATTTTTGGCTCATAGATGTTTACAGCAACTGCCCTTTAGAAACCTGGAATTAGAAATCTCTCATTAGTTAGATTTTTCTCCTTCTGCATGGAACTGCAATTGTTACTGTAATATTATTTACAAGCAGTGAAAAAAGACATGGGTTTCATTTATGGCATCAAAAAGGAAAGATCATTGTAGCGAGTACTGCAACGAGATACCAGGTGGGAGACGAGGGCAGGGCTGTAACAGATGGGTGCACCCAGGGAGAGGAGCGTCCGTGGGAACGGAGCAGCTTGAGATGGGGCTTCGTCTGCATGAGGCATCTCCCAGGGAAACTTCACCGCAGCAGCGGGATGACGGGTCTCCAAACCAGTGCAAAGCCAAATTCAGGAACCGTGCTGACCCCCCCCGGAATTCCCAGCACTCCCCGGGCGGGGGGAACCTGGGCCTGTCTGCAGCCTGGGCAGATGTCAACAAAGTCCCCATGCTTGTCCCCACGGCCACCACTGCCTGCCCCGGGGTGTCCCAGCTGCTGCAGGCTTCTGTCCATTAGCGGCGGGGAAGCCTTGCCCTGGAAGTCTCAACCTCCCCAGGAGAACAGGGAGCAGAAGAGATGCTAAAGCAACCTCACATCCTCAGTCTGAGCTTACGCTAAGAGCTGGTCAGTCCCGACTGCGCTCCCAAGGCAGGGAGTGCAAAGGTTTGAAGCAGCCTCCACTGGGCACTCATCCTACCTTTCGCTCCTGATACGCGTCCGTGTATGAGCAAAACAGAAGCAAACTTCTTGCAGAAGTTTTTCCTCTCGCTTTTGGCTTCAGGCTTGTGGTTTTATTCAAAAAAAAAAAAGAAGCCCCGTTTCCTATTGATAAATGCAATTAAACTTCAAACTAGAGTGTTAATTCCAGCTCTTAGTCCTTAATAATCTGCTATTTTTCTCCAGAGACAGCTACAGGACTAAGCTGTTCACGAGAATCTGTGCACAACACTTCTACAGCAGGCATCTAAGATCTAACAAATTTTATCATCCATGTCCTTCGTATCTTCACATACCATAATCATTTTGAAAGCTTCAACACATGTCTTCTAATGGTGTCACTCTCTATAATGAGATAGGCAAATCAGACTGTTACGAGAGAGTCTTAATTGCATTACATCGTTTGAATTGTAAATGTTTGTCTAGTTACTGGACAGGTAGGGCAATCGGTAAAAAAAGAGAAAAATCCCTTCTTTCTGATGCCGAAGTAAAGCAGACTTCCATTACTCAGAGGCACACCGTGCCGGACGCGTCCAGACACCCCGCAGCGCTGGTAAACACAAACGGCTTAGGGAGACGCATCGCTTTTTCCCCTGTGAATGCTTCAGGAACCCTGGCTTCCAATGTTTTGGGGTCCTCGAGGCGCATTTCATATATTGTTTTTAAAGCTTATTGTAGACCCTGAGGAGGAAAACTTAGATCAAATACAGTCTGACAGGTAAAGGGCACCGCGAAGACTCCGTGAGCGTACCTGCTACAGGGGGAATGTGCTCACGATGCAGAAAACCCTTTCCATGCCGTGCAGAAAGATGTCCCCCGCGCACATTTTTCCAAGCGCTCCTTACTGCTGATCAGGAAAATTATCATTTTACTACAGTGAAGTATAAGCACTACCTTACTCCGTTCGTGCTCTTGTCCTCGCTGTCACCTCGGCACGGTGCAGGTCAGCTGCAGAAAGTGCAGACCAGGGCGGAGGGGAAAACCAGCATCACCGACACCCGCTTCGTACCCAAAATACCGCGCTTTGAACCAAATCCTTTCGTATAAAAATCAGCGCACTTCACAGCAACCACAGGAAAGCCTAGGAACGTGTGGACGTTTCAGAAAGTCCTTCTGTTCGATCATCAATCCAGCTGAGATGAAAAGCTCACGTTTCCATGAACGGCGAGCTTTTTTATACATGTTACTTCAGAACACCTTAGTGATAGAGGACTCCTTCTCCATCTCCTCCTGGAAACCAGTCATCTCTCCAACATGTCGAGATGCAGGCACCCAGACTATCCAGTCCGTTTTAAAAAAAAAGGTCTCGCTCAACTTGTTTGACAAGTTGCATTTTGATACAAGTAATGGGTTTCGTACGTAACTCTCCAGAAATAATACCCTGTTGTTCTCTTCAAGACAGTACCGGTGAGGCTCAGCAGGGCTCCTGCAGACATTGTCACAGGAGGAGAACTGCTGTAAAATAGCAGGTTATGGACTTCTCTTTTTAGATACATGAGATTGCAGAGTACATAAACCTCTTGCTATAATCAGTTGTACTTCTACAATTCCATCATTTGTACTTCTACAATTCCATCTGAAAACTTCGAAACTTTCCGCTCAGTCTTTGCAATGCTCCTGTTTACGTTCCAATTTTTCCCACGTGTTTGGTGACAACTGTTTTTTAACAGCAGAACAGCCAGGCTCGCTTACTGAGACATCACACAGAAATGTATTCTAGGAAAAGCGGATGAAAACAGTACTGAAAATAACTTGGAGGTCCAATTTATGTCAGATATTAACTTTATGTAACCATACCCTGTTCAGCTGGAGTATGCCAGAAACCAAACCTAAACGAGAGGAAGACAACCACAGCTTTTCCGTCAGCGTCCCTCGGCTGGGCAGACGACTCCAGCCTCCTGGGCACGGGCACGCAGGCTGCAGGCGTCGGCTGAGCCCCCGTCCTGATGCCGTGCCTCTGCCTCTCTGCACGGACACCGCCGCGTTCTCACGTGGTGTCACGGCTGCCATGGTCTCCTTGCACGCCCTGCGGCTCTGTCATTGGGGAAATCTGGTGCAAGGAAGATCTGAGAACAACTGACAGCAGATTTACTGTGAAACCCACAGATTTGGTACCGGGGGCCTGCAGAAGACTGTCTGGAGAAAGCAGCTAAGACTGGGCAACGTCTAATGCGCAAAGAGGAGCTACGCGGGTGGCTGTCTCTAACTGTGTAACGGGTTTTGATCAGGAGCCCACCTATGAAGAGCTTCAAGTAGAACCGGCAGTTTTTCAGACCTGAAGAACTGCACCTCCTCTTTGTCCTGGAGGAAACCCATCCATCTCTTAATTACAGCTTTCAGAGGCAACAAAGCCTATTCATCTTTTAATTGCAGACTTTTAAGTGAACATGCCCTTCCCACTCCAGCTCCTGTTTTTCCAAATGCTTCCCAAACTGCGGGATGACTCCCTCGTTATAGCTTGTTTACCCCAAAACAGGGAGATCTTGCTTAACACAACGCCAGTCCTGGTCCCGAGTTCTCCTGATGGAAGGAGATCAGCCTCGAGTTCTTCTGATGGAAGGAGCTCAGCCTCGCGCTCTGTGTATTACACCAGTTCATATAAGTGACAGACAGACAGACGTTTAATTTACCCCTCTCAAACAAGGACCACTTCTTCAGACCTTCTCAGACAGCGAGGAGGAACCCAGACCTTGCTGGCGGTTGCGCGGCGCTGACAGGTTGAGGCCCATCGCAGTCGGACGTTCGCCGTGCACTGAGAACACGCGTGGCGTTATCCAAATACCTCACCACCAACCTAACAAAGCAGAGAAAAAAGGCTGCTAGATGAAGGAGGAGCTGGAGGCAGACCAGTTTGCGTCCTGCGGGTTAATTATGCTGATTCTTCTACACAACCAAATGAAAATTAGAGAATTAAAAATAGGAAATAGAAATAGGGAATGTACAGTTACCCAGGAATACCCAAGAACGTAACAAATGCAGTATTACCAGTCAGCAAAGAAGGTTTCTGCTCAAGCCCAAGCCTTGGTGGTTCTTGCACTGACGACCTCCGGCTTGGCAGCAGCAGGACGAACAGCGGGGACCTGCCCGAGAAGCCTGGCTTCAGCAATGCCTCACAAAGGCGCTCGGTGCTACAGCATCCCAGCTTCCCGGGTTCCAGACCCTTGGAACCCGAGGTAACTAAACGGGCAGTTCTCCTGGAGGTTCGTTAGCACGAGCTGTGTCATCTTCACGAGGTTAAAGTCAACTGCAGCACGCGCAGCCGCTGCCTGCCAGGTCCCGGCACGCTGCCGCCGGGCGCGTCCCCTGCCTGCTCCCGCGCGCGGGCGAGGTGGCTGCTCCCGCGTCCCGCCGAACCTCTCCGGACAAAAGCATGAAGGTAGGTTTGCGCGGGTTTGTTCTCCCTGGGGTTTTTTTGGTCTGGTGGTTTTTTGCAGGCAAGGCTCCCTTAATATTCTGAGTTCCCCTGTGCCCAAGCCCAGAGGTATTCAGAGCGCAGCTGGAAGACAAAGCCACGTCAGCTGGGTTCCATCAAGATTTACTGCTGATGCTTATGTGGACAAGGATTTTTCCCTTCTTCAGCTTTCTTTTCCCTGCAAATTTGCTATTTGGGACTGCTTTAACCCAGGAAAACGTAAAGGCTTTTTTAGAGATATTTGCTGGATTTTGTTCTTTTTTTCCCCACTGTGCTGCCTGCTAGGAATGCAGGATCTTCCCTTCCGGAAGTGTGCACATCTACAGGCAAGGTGGAGAAATACCAAATGTAAACCGAAATACAGATATACTCTCCCAAAACCTGAAATTAAGCCATTGTTATTAAACCATTCGAGGAATCGGATGACTACTAACCATAATTTAGCTAAGATCAAGTGTAAAATCTGTTTAATAATACCCGATACCTCCTCTATCTAGGAGATTATATCCTGCATTTGCAGGGCATTGACTCAATAATCTAATAGGTCTTTTCCACCTCTGACTTCTATTAGCCTATGAATTATAACAAAAGGACCATTAGGCAAACCATAATTGTGGAAACAGCCTTTGACACATGAGACTAACTACTGCCACGGTGCAGAAAAAACCCTAAAATTAAAACATGGACAGACAATTGAAAGTAAAGCTTTCCCTTTATCCAAGTGTTAACTCGCTTGATTAAAATCATGAAGAAACCCTCCGCAAGTCACAAAGAAGGCACTTTTTCTCCCCGTCTCGTTAGGTGAAACCGCCCTGTTTTGACAGCGCAGCAAGTGCTGTGTTGTCACTGGGGGAGGGACTGGGACTGGCGGGTTCGTGGGATTTTTCCCCAACTGATGCACCTACCCAGCAGAACCCGCCCTACAATCCAGACCAGGGCTGCCAGACCCCCTCGGCTCGGCTGAGGAAAGTCACCTCTCGGCTTTCAGTGAGCTTTACCTGGGGAAGGATAAAAAAAAGCAAACCAAAAAACCCCAAGAAAGGCACAAAGCATACAGCCAAGGTTGACTGCCTGTGAAGGAGCTGGAGAACGCAGCCATCCTCGAGCAGCTCTGGCTGTCACGGGCTCCTGCAGAGAAGGTCACCAGCTTTGCAAACACCTCAGAGAAAAAGAGGAGTTAACAAATGAAGTCACACACTTTAATACTTTTACTGGGAACATAAACCTCACGAGAGCCCAGCAGAGGAGACACCTGCAGAGAGCATCAGCAAAATATTCAGGTTCCAGCTCCCTTCTGCGAGGACTCATTCAGATTTCTGAGTCCATCCCGCTCGCCGCGTTCCCAGCGGCCAGGTACTGCTCTCCCTCGACGTCGCGGGAGCTGCCAAAGCCGACGCCGGGCAGCAGGGCTGCCGACATGGACGCGTTCTTTCTCCCCAGCCGCTGCCCTCCCGACAGCCCGCGCGATCGCAGGCGCTGCACCTCGGCCACTGCCAGCACCGTACTCCCGGTCACGGGACCATCGTGTCCGGCGACAACCGACCAAACACCCGGGATCCACGCCGCGTGAGTGAATAGCCAAGAGAATTCCAGAGCTACTCCCTGCGCACGAGGGTAGCCACACGCCCGAGTCCCCGGACCCCGGCCTCGATGCTCTGTGCCGTCGGCTGGCGCGCAGACCTCCGGGGTGCGGAGATTGAACTGCATGGGCAAGGCAACAAACGCGCCATGGCATCGTGTCTCCACGCCGTCACAGTCTGTCGCTGTGGGGACGTCACCCCTGCGTTCGGAGGAAGGGTTACAGGAGCACGTTGGCTTTTGGTGCTCGCAAAGCACCACCGACACCGGGAGGCAACCACCCCTTCTGACAGAAATCACAGTTTTCAGGATTCCAGCAGATTTCACAGAATCACACAGAATACCAGCATGGTGGGGGTCAGAAGGGACCTCTGTGGGTCACCCAGCCCAACCCCCTGCCCAAGCAGGGTCACCCAGAGCAGGCTGCACAGCACCGCGGCCAGGCGGGCCT
>Ga0065711_1048339_pt1 | contig 11860 bp, 11 predicted proteins | sample Hoacrofraction12_FD_59098 | JGI IMG/M metagenome (GOLD analysis project Ga0065711, IMG submission 59098) | Hoatzin crop microbial communities from Cojedes, Venezuela - Epithelial fraction 12 v2 (version 2) | ecosystem: Host-associated > Birds > Digestive system > Esophagus > Crop | place... | reverse complement strand
CCGGCGCGCATGCGCCGCGCCCCGCGGCACTGCGGGCCCCGGGCAGCGGCCGGCGGCGGGAGCGAGCGCACCCGTCCATCCAAAACTGCTCACGGCAAGAGCCGCACCAGGCACTTCACAGCAAGTCTGCAGCTGAGACAGAGCAGGGAAGGTGTCATTGCTGCCTGTCCTTTTTGTACTGAGCAAGTTCAAGCATTTTTCTTTTAAAACTGCTTTTCTGCAGTGTGGTATTCGCAAGGACAGTTCACTGTAGGAAGAAAGTGTGAACATTACCGCGCCCTTGCTGCCTACAAACAGAACCACTCCACAGAAGGAGAGAGGTGATGAACCCAAATATTCGTACGAGCGATGCAAGCGAACAGGGAGGACGTAGGCTCTTTCGGGGACCCTCTAAGGGACGGAGCCACACCTGGTACCGCCGGGGTAACACCAACAGCCTCACAAACCCAAAGGACGTGGAGACCTAGCTGTACGCTTATTTAAAGAAACCACTTCTGCTGCAAACGCGGCAGAAACGCACACACCAAACACACGTGGCATGTATCTAACACAGCAGCTACGTACTTCACAGGTGCTAAAATCCAGCACCGTGTGTTCAGAGGTGCACAGGCAGGTAGCCACAGCCAAGAGGCTTCAGCTGACCAGCCAGAGGTATCACGGATCCCCGGCCGACAGGAGCAGAGCTCAGACCCGAGGACTTCAGTCCTGCATAGCTGGGGGTGTGGGTGCTGCTGCATTGTGGCACTGCTTGCTACTGCTCTCGAATCTAAAATGACATAGCAGGAGGCTGTATTTTATCTCTTTCCCTCCTAAGCCCAGGTAACCTTGGAGCAAATTACATAGGTGAGAAAAGCTGGGAAGCGGGATAAGAGAAGTGAGGAATGAGTGTTAATTTCCCAGGAGAGTGACAAACTGTGTAGTTTAGCTATCAGGCCAAAGTCTGGATAAATTATAATTACTTCTCATGTTTATTTGTTAGTTTTCATTTATTTACATTGCTATTATCTAGCCTTACCCTTTTTTTTAATTATGTTGAATGTCTTTTCATCCCAGGATCATGAGGTGGTGGGTGTAGTCAGGACGCTGCCTGCCAGCAGCACAGCAACATTTGTTGTTATTGCAGCTATAGACAAAAATAAAAACCGAATGCTACAAGCCAGCAGATACAGAAGTGAACAACTTGTTTCACTAACAGCAAATACAAGTTTCATGCACAGGCACTCAGATAACCCCATGTAGAAGGTGGACGTCCACAAGTCTCTTGATGGAGATTGCATCAAATGAAAGATCACAGGGCAGATGACATCTCTGTCAAGCAGTGAGAGCACTGGTTGTGGAAAGTCAACAAGCTCAGCAGACGCACACCTTTGGCTTGGCTGTTTCCCCTGCCAACAAGCAGTCCCTCCACATCTCTCTGGCCACCTTTTTCATCCAGTGACTTTGCAGATTACCCCTACTTTCTTCTACCGGAAGGTGGAGGACCTTGCCTGTGGCAGAAGCTGTATTCTGGACTGCAGGTCGTCTCTCTGTCCACAGCCCGTCCCTCCTCTGTGCACTTACCTCTTCTGACAGCAGAGCTTAGGAGAAACTGTTGCCCCCAGCAAGGGTAGGGTGGGATAAGCAGGGATGTAGGAGTCTGAACGTTACCAGCCAGGAGGTCAGAGAGAATTCACTAGACAAGATTTTTGATACTGCCTTCCGAGATGGAGAAATTCTTCAACAGGTCAGAAAGCCAGTATCCATCTAAGAGCACCTGGGAATCCTCCAGCCCAGGGTGGTTCCACCTCAACAGCAATGGCAAAGATGCTCCAGTTTTGGACTGGACTTGTAAACCACGCTGACACTGTATTGCTGGCTTCTGCCCTGAATTCCACGCCCTCCACATGGACAGGGGCAGCTCCCAGCTCCAGCCCGCTCCCCCGAGGAGCAGGTGCTCTTAGCACTGGCCCTGTGAAGAGGCAGGAAGAGGCATCCCAATGTTAGCACAACATGTTATCACAACAGCAGCTCATCTGGAGAAAAGGTGGTAGGGCAGAGGTGGCCTGGACATTGCCACTTGGACCATGCTAGTCCAAGCCTTGTATCTGACATAAAATAAGAAGGGGAATGACAGCAGTCGTGAGCAGGTACTGTCTTATCGTACTGCCTGCCCCAGAGCACTGTGGTGTTTGCATCCCTTCAAGGGACTCAATGTAGTCACTGCCCAGCCATTCTGTGTATGTCCTCCTCTCTTCTACTGGCACGATCCCAACAGCAGAATCCTTAAAGATCAAGTTTTGTCCTTGAAAAGCTGAAGAATCAAACATTTTGAATCCATTTCCATTGCTGCTATTTCCAAAATAGACCTGAAAACAATTCAAAATTTTCAGTATTCTGCAAGATTAAATGCCACATTCCTCTTGTACAACATGAAAGACAACAGGAAGAGTTTTGTAGATTAGAAGTTCATACCCAATTGCAGAATCTCTCTTACATTTTTGCTTTTACACGCTCCAGTAGATTCGATACAGAATTCTGCCACTGGCAATTGTAAGAACAGCATTTGTGATTTTGGTTTTTTAGTTACTATCTGGAAAGAACTGTATTTTTAAAAAAAATCTTCTCTCTAAACATTGCTTGTGTAATACAGGGTTTGGCTGCACAGGAGTTACAGCAATGACTACAGCCCAGCATGGAGTATTGCTTTTAAACTAGTTAACCTCAGTATTGACAGGAACCTAGCTGTGGCAGCCACACATCATCTGCCTAAATGGTTTACCACATACGTGGCTGCAGTATAAATACACCCAGCAACGTTCTGTTGCATTCCTAGGAAAATTCCAGGATGGAAAGCGTTAGCATGTACTCTATTTCTTGTACACGTCAAAGTCGTGCAGTTTGGGAAAACACCTTAAGCTCCAGGAAAATTGTTACTGAAACCAGTGGCTAGGCAAAAAGTTGCAATCCCTCGTGCACCCGGGTGGTGTTACGAGGAGAATTACACGGGCTGTGTTTTACCTTCTCCATCCCACTCCCACCACAGGGCTCTGCACAGTGCACATGCCGCCAGTCCCAGGATGCAGGGGACATAATGTGGCAGTATGGTCCTGTTGTCTTTATCCTTGGTCTGTGTCAGACCAGACGTAACTCCCCCATAGCATAAATGGATCATTAATACCTGGGCCGTATCCAGTAGTCCATACAGAGCAAAAACGCTGGTGTCTGGTTGAACCATAATGGCCTGAGCTGGCACCCGAGCCAGGTGACACTCAGCAAACTGGGTGACTTCAGCACGGGCACCATTTGGACACAGTAACTGGAAATCACTGGACTTCAAGTTTTGGGCCCAGCTCTCAGTATTCTTACCTGAAAAAAGAAACTGTGTGTTGTCACTCATTGAATGCTTTAGAGAAAAAAAGTTCTATAAAAATTACTGAATCATAATAAAAAACCGTAAAACTAAGTACCGTCCGTGTTCTCAAACACTGTCGAGTGCTTCACAAAGGCCACATCCCCAGCGTCCTGTGCCAGGCACCTTTAGGAAACGAGAAATGAAAAACCAATTCAAAGCATCTTTATGTGAACCACATCATCTCCTCATAGCTGATCGGTTTAGAATTCCATTTTTCTTACATACATTCCTGCAAACGAACACACTGGACCCGAAAGTAATCAGCAAAAACAGAGAAATGAAGCATCTTGAAAGGAGAGAAAACCAACACCTTTGCAAAGTATTAAAACATATTCTGAAGTAAGAATTTTAAGAGAGGAATACAGCAGAAAATTCTTATAAAAACAGTGTGAGAAACAACAGAAAAGGCCAATATTAGATGAGCAGAGAAGCAGAAGCTATGTGATACTCATGGCAGTATTCCCCATCTGCTAACAGCTCCTTTCACTCCTTTTTAAATCATGTACAAAATAAAGGTCATTAAGACTTTTTTGAATAAAATAATTTGAGTGGATAACCCAAGAGTTTATCAGATTGTGCATACGCACATGTGTGCACACTCACGCATATACTTTTTTTTCTCTTTTCTTTCCGAGTTAGAGTGACCTCGGTGCTCGCCCAGACACTGCTTTTACAGCCCTGGACACTGGAGATACCTGGTTAATCTGACTGCGGTTTTCAGTGGTGCTGTTCCAAAACTAAGTTCAGTTTCCGCCGATCTTCTAAAGCAGAAGCAGCCCAACATGACAAGGACACCCTAACATCTCTCCTGCGAGTGCGGTATCACTCACAGAGCGTGTCAGGGCGAAGGTGAGGACCCACACACCTTTGCCAGCATTTGCTGTTTCCCATGCTACGCTGTGGTGTTGTCTACCACATGACACAACAGGCACCACAGGCTGGCAGGGGGTTTCTGCTAGGCCTGAAATACGAAGTCAGCGGATAGAAGAAATGCACAGCACTCGCTTCAGACAGCAAGTAACACATCAGCAAAATCAACCTCAAATCAGTGAGCTGGCTGAGCCAGGAAAGAGATCTAATTCCCAGGTATTTTGGGGAGTGTGTGCTGGCAGAGGATCTGTGGGAAACAGAGTTCACTGGTGGCACCTTGCAGTTTATTCTACAAGTGTTTCCAGGAAGCATTTCCTAAACCAAGATCATTAAATCCACAAATCAAGAAGATGTAAAGCTGTAACTGAGCACAGTTTATGCAGTACAAAATGCAAGGGAAAATTATTATTGCTAACAGTTACCAAAAATACATCTATTTCACATGTACCTGGTTTAACACGCGCAGTTATAATCAAAGTTCTTATCACCACGTGGTGACACTGTCGTGCAGAGAACAGAGGACTTGTCAGGTGCTGTTCTGTGCATTCCCCATCAGAAAAGGCTGTTCCCAACAGATTTTGCAGTGCTCTGCACAGTTTAATTTGCCCCAGGCAGTGGGATACACACAAACTGAATGACCTCTCATACCTCTAGCCAGGCTAGTCTGAAGATATCCAGAGCTGAAGGAATGTGGAAATCTGAGGCTGAATTTTAAGCTCATGTCAGTCACCTTCCATAACTCGTTCTTCCTTCAGAGAGGATCACCCAAGCATCACAGCCAGACCCATCCCTACCTTGCAGAAGACTGCGACCCTCCATTTTTCACCCAAATTCTAACATTTTAAATACCTAAAACTTTCCACATCACTTGATGAACTAAACATCTTTATTAGTTTAAAAAAAAAAAAAAAAAGCAGCGATCTCCAGATAAAGTTTGGGCTGCATGGGCATTGTTATTAAACACACCACCTTAGAATAAGAGCAAGGCTCATACAGCCTGTAACAGCATTTGTTGCTCATTGATTTGGTGACTGGCAGCTAGCTCTGTTCATCTGTGAAGTACAGCAGAGGATCTGGAGTTAGCCTGCAAGGCATGCACCACAGCAGAGCAGCTGGACACAACTAAATAGATTTGCAAAAAGTAGTTATCTAAGCCTAGCACTTCCATATTTACCAGGCAGCTGCTGTTGAAGTCTCCTCCCCTGAAGGAAAAAAGACAGCTCACTGCCAGCTCTCTCTGTTACACACACCATTACCTTCAGAGGTGAAGGTCAGGAAAAGGAAGGGCTACTTCCATACCTAAGAGTTTCACAGTCTCTGGGTATGGCCTCATACGCAGATGTTCGCTGTTACATGAAATATTTATTCTATTTTATATTATTTTCCCCCTGTACCTTTAACACATTTTGTTTTAAAGAGGATTTGATATTTGAACATCGGCCATGGCTGTTTGTGCTGTTCAGAAACCCACCTTGGTGCACAGCCACCAATGAGCAAGGACAGTGAAGACCCACTCCCGGCTCCCCGTCACTAGCCTGCTGCTCTCAGCACGGCCTTACCGCAGCCAGACTCTGGCTACTATTTGCCTGCTTCCCTGCTAAAGCTCTTTATGGATGACCCGACCATTCAGCACGGCAGACTGCCCGTCACACTAGATGAACGCAGGACTGCAGACCGATGACAATCCACTTGGTCCTCACTAGGCGGGTGCCTATCGCTCTGTGTGCAGACTTCAGATTTGGCTCTTGGTCGTGCAGCTGGCTGCGGGCCAGGAAACTGGCAAAACACTGTGACATGATCTAACGTAACGCCTTACGGCACACCTGCGTTGCTGACGACATCTGGGGACACACGTCCCGCTTCCTTCACGGCACATGCCATCTCACTGTGGCAACAATAACCACGTTTTGCTGATTGGGATGGAAAGCGGTTCCTCCTTGCATTTTGACAAGCTGACAAACTAAACAACAACCAGATGTATTAATTACCTGAAGGCTCCACTGTAGCTGTAGTAACGTTCTTGGCTACTTGCACTGCATTTATTGTTTCCACTCTCATCTCCAATACACAGCTGACAGAGGTTTGATGGGTAATTGTCCTGCTTAGCTGCAGGCACGCAGCTGGCAGAGAAGAACTCACTCACAGCTGGGGAAAGAAAAACAAACCGATATGAGCGAAAAGTGTGAGCTCTTCACAAGAAAGGTAGTTCCACTGTCAAGGTGTTATAACCAGTGCATGTCTTAGCAGAACACAGGAATCATGAGTTACAGCTGCCTTACTGGAATTCACAAACTACAACTTTTAAAATATTTTCAAAGCACTACTTAGCTGATTATGTAATGAAACCAAATTGCTGCCTGGGAGATAGGAAACAGGCATGCAGATTTCAAATCTGTGGAGTCCTGTGGTCACAGATCCTTTGCTTGTCATGCTACATTGCTCCATTACTAAATACAGTTTGAAAAGAAATGCAATCAGATTCAGGACAGAGATACATAATTTACTGCAATGATATCCCAGGGCTGGAAGTACCTCCTAGGGGGGAGATGTCTGTACAGACAAGGGGAGTTTCTGTGACTATTATTCATATCTGACCCGGGTCAATATCCTCAAGCAAAACCTGAGACAGCCAGGTATGAAAGCAGGATTTTCAAGACCATATAATAATCTTAAAGTTGATTAAATACAAAAAGCAACAGACTCTTCAAATGCATTTCTGAAAACTGGAATAAACTTTGGCAGTTCCATACACTGGAGGCCACGGCTGCCACTAAGATGGATCTGGACAGGCCGGAGAAACAGGCTGACAGGAACCTCAAGGTTGAACAAAGGCGAATGCAGAATCCTGCTTTCAGGATGGAGTAAGATCACGAAAGCTAGGGACTGACAAGCTGAGAACTAGCTCTGTAAAAAAAAGGACCTGAGGATGCTGGTGGACAACAAGTTGATCAGGAGTCAGTAGTGTGCTTTTGTGCCAGCGAAGGCTAATGGCATCCTGGGCTGTGTTAGTGGAGCAGTCAGGGGCAGTGATGATCCTCCTCTGACATCTGTGCCAGGTTTTGAGCTCCCAGTGTTAGAAAGACATTGACATTCTAGAGCAGATACGGTGGAAGGAGAGTAGGATGCTCAGGGGGCTGCAGCACAGGACTCAGCACTTACCAGGCTGAGAGCTGTGTTTGGTCAGCCTGGAAATAAGACAACTAACAGTGCACTGCTGTCTTCATTTACACAGTGGGTTTTTCAAGAAGACACAGCCAGATCCTTCTCAGAGATGCAGAGCAAAAGGATGAGAAGCAACAGACCAAAGTTACAGGAACGAAACTTCTGATTAAATACAGGAAAAAAATTCTTTATACCAAGGATGGTCAAACACTGGGACAGGGGTCCAGAGAGGCTGTGTGTCATCTCCATCCTAGGAGTTACTCAGCCTGCCTGGACATGGCCCTGGGCAATCGGATCTAACTGGACCTGTGCTGAGCAGTTGGTTGGACTAGATGACCTCCAAAGATCCCTTCCAACCTACATTAGCCAATCATTTTGTGATAAAGGAAAGGAATACTTTTGTGTTAGATGTAACATTCTCAGCATGACACTCCCATTAATCTATTCTGCTGGCAAACTTAAAATTTCAAATTGTTACCTTAAAAACGCAACACCCCTTCACAAACAGGTAAGCTTAATATAGAGCTATGAAATATCAAAACTACGTCCCTAACGAAAGTTTATAATTAGACTGTTACTGGATTTTTGATATGTAGTACTGTTGTCTTACCTTGAGGAATATTACAGTCTCTGGTCTTAATAATGCCCCTCTTAATCAGCACACCAATGGGGATATTCCACCCAGCGTTCCTCCCCAGTCCTGTGTGGCAGGACTTCTTCCCTTTCAGGTCACTGATGGTGAATGCATTGGAGACATTTCGTTTCACTAATGCCACAGCATAGTATGCATTGCTGTTGTCGTCAGCTTGCAGAAACAAACAAAACACATCACAGCTTCCCTTAAGCATTCCCATTGCTTAATGATCATCTACAGATTGACTACACTTAGCTGGTGCCAGCTTCAGTTGCACCAACAAACAGCTAGTCAGGAACTACGAACGTACATGTAACTGCTCTTCACTTTACTACTTCCTAATGTTACGTTCGCTTCCAGGCTGCACACTGGTGCTGCTGTGCACCTGAGCTGACTAATCTGGAGACAAACATGAAAGTGCTCTTGTAAACACCAGCTCTTATAAAGACAGCCCCCTGAAAAATAACATTTATGTCAATAGTGACTTAGCAAACTGCCTAAGAAGTTATTTTTATGTGAAAACCTCAATCCTGTATTAAGATTTCCATGAGTTTTGCAGCATATTGAAATTCTGCCTTAGTGACACAGCGTCCACAAGCTCTCTTTTCATCGGGGACTCTGAAGCAGCCACACTGACAGGAAGAATTTATTTCTACTAGAATACACTGTGTAATTTCTGTATTTTCACTTCTGTTAAAAATATTTTGATTTTGTGAATACCAATTTTTTCCATTGTAAATATTTTTTTTTCAGAATTGAAGCAATAAAGAGGTACAAGACTCAGAACTGCCAAAGACTCAACCTACTCCTGCAGCAGGACAGATAGAAGTTGCCACAAACTCACTGTAGGAACCCATCCCGTACTTGTTTCCTCCTCTATCCATGGTGCGAGGATAGTAATTCTCATTTCCTTTGAAAACAGCTTTCCCAGCAGGGCTAGGCAATAGAGGCTGTGCTTTTAGAGCTGTTTTCAAACAACCTGGAAAAATTAGGTCTATATTTACGTTTCCTGACCTTCTTACCAGAGTAACTTTCTCCAGCAGCTGGTACAAGGCCATATGTCTTCCCAGCTGTGTAAATATCAGCTCCACCCAGAACTACAGCATCGCTTTCCTTTTTCTGAAAAATAACATAAATTTCAGTATTTCCGTGAAAAAACAGCAGATACCTTCCTTTCCACAATGATGGCACCTCTAGCATCACACCTCTTGCATCTCAAAGGGCAAGTCCAACAGCAAAAGAGCAACAAGCTGCTAAAGTAAACCCCCTAAACCCACATAAAGCATCATCAGTGAAATGGGGACAGGAGATGTCACACATACAGGCTTCAGCTAGATGGGCAACAATGTCCTCATCACAACCGAAGATCATCAGGGTTCAGGCCCGTTCAGGCCCATCCATACCATGTGAGCTACAGATCACCTCCTTGAAATCCAGTATTCCTACTGGTCGCCTAAGTGTGCCTCTCTGATCCTACCTACCCAGCAGAGAGCAGCTTGTGTTAATTTAGTTTATTGCAGGAGGATTGTAGCAGCCTACCTGGATCAGCTCCATGCACTGTTCCTTCGTCTTGGCTGAAATACACTGAATTGCTGGTTTCAGATTCCTTTTCTTAAAGGCAACAGCCATTTCACCACACTTCCAAACCTCCTCAGTGGAAACAACACACCAGTTCAGGCTTTCTGGCAACGCTGCACCAAATTGGAAAGCAAATAGCACCATTCACTTTCTTTGTAACAGACAAGGAGGGGTATGCACTGCCCACTGTCACATATGTACCATACATGTTCTTAAAAATGTTTACTTCTGTGTCTCTCTCCATCTCAGACTTATACCTGATGAGGAACCACAGAGCTCTCCAGATTAGTGGCGTGTCCACAGTGCAAACCTCTCCATAGCAAAGGAACAAGAGCTCCTACGATCGCTGACCATAAAGTGCAGCCATAACGCCTCAGGTGAGCGCAGGAAAAACCCACCCTGAGCACAGGCTTCCTCACACCTGACAGCCACCGAGAAACACCCGCAAGACTGGGAGGCGGGGGGCTTTGCCACAGCGCAGAGCACGCCTGGGAGGCTCGGTTGTCATGATTATTAAGGTTCTTAAGGAAGGGATTCTTACAACCTGTGTTTCTGACTTTGCCAGAATACACATCAAGTAACTTCTACATTCTTCCGTTAGTGTAAAAGACTGTAACACTTCAGTAAAGAGCAGCTGAGGGTTTCTTCAGCTTCTGGAAGAAATTCTCTGCTAGGAACCCATTCATCCACTCTGTCGAGACTACCTGAGGATTTACACAGCAACACATCACTCGTTAGCAGGTAAAAAATGGAGTACCAGGTAGCACTAGCAGCTTAACCAGATTAATGTCCCTCATACACCAGAAACGGTAGAAAATGCCTGCATCTTATAACACAATGCGGTCCAGTTTGCACAGGAAAGTATTCTGCAATGTGATGCTGTTTCCAGGTCAAAAAGTGACCTTTCTCCATGCTCAAAGATTAAACTGGCATCTTGCCATAGCCCTCCAAGAGTCAGAAGAAAATAACGCAGAATAAAGAGGGCCTCTGTTACCGGCTATCTTTGTTCTTGGTCATGAACAGGAATCTAAAGACAACTTACTGTTGGGGTCGCAGCTGAGAGCTTGCATGGCATGAAGGTACTCATCACCCAGCCATGCCTGGTAACTCTGAGCTGTGATTGCAACGAGCTCTGTGGTGGAGTCTCTGAACAGAAGATTCTGGGCACCATAGGCCGTGGAGTCAAACATCTGAAACTTGGTGTCTGCCCCATTAAATCTTTGCTGTAAAGTACCAGAAAGTAAAAAAAGCAGCTGTCACACATCCGTCTGCCTGGGATCTGTGACATCCCACATCCCTGCAAACCCCTGAGAGCTGAAGGTGCCCAGATAGCCCGTCTTCAATTCAGCTCGACGGGTGGGGGAACCCCTCTAAAATGCAATGCACTGATAAAAAAATGGTGTCCTACTTGTCCCTGGTTCAGGAGCCGGAAGACAACCGTCCCATCTGTGTCAGGCCGCACAACCACGGCACGAGCTGGGACTCGGGCCAGGTGGCAGGTTCTCCACTCTGTCACATCAGCTGTGTTGCCGTTGCGGCACAGAAGCTGGAAGTCTTGGGAGCGAAGCCGCTGGGCCCATGAAGAAAGACTTCTTCCTGAAATCAGACAGAACGTGCTTGTGGAACAGACATAGAATCATAGAATGGCCTGGGTTGGAAGGGACTTTTAAAGGCCATCAGACCTCAGGTGGGGCTGATGCTTCTCGCTCCATGTCTGCTCCAAGCATCACGTGCATGTGTGGAGCAGAACACGCATCTCCTGAGCGTCTTGGAACTATTCCTGATGGCACAGTGTATTCGTGCATCTACGTGGTCCTTTAGTCGTGTATCTCTGATAAGGCAATGAACAGCTTAACACCTGTGAGACTGCACTGGACTGTACTGGGGTCTGCAGCAGTACCAAGAGCACCCCTACGTCTAGGATCACATGCAACATTTTTTGGTTTTTGCCCTATAAATGACGGTCAGACAGGCTCATGACATTAAAGTAATGTTATGCTCAAGGCAGACTCCACAAAGTGCCAGACAGGGCAGGCCACGGCTGGTTAACTTACTGTTAGTTTCTGCTGAAATCCCTGGGTTGGCAGGAGCAATGTGACAGCCCAGGTCTGTATAAAACTAAGAGTTTAGAGCTATTTAAGCTCTCTCTCCAGAAGAAGCTTAAGATTCCACCTCTAACCCTTACTGAAACTATCAAGCATTTAAAAAAAAAAAAAAAAAAAGGA
>Ga0065711_1048338_pt1 | contig 11860 bp, 2 predicted proteins | sample Hoacrofraction12_FD_59098 | JGI IMG/M metagenome (GOLD analysis project Ga0065711, IMG submission 59098) | Hoatzin crop microbial communities from Cojedes, Venezuela - Epithelial fraction 12 v2 (version 2) | ecosystem: Host-associated > Birds > Digestive system > Esophagus > Crop | place... | reverse complement strand
TACAGTGGGGGTGGTGAGGCACTGGCACAGGTTGCCCAGGGAAGCTGTGGCTGCCCCCTCCCTGGAAGTGTTCAAGGCCAGGCTGGATGGAGCTTTGTGCAACCAGGTCCAGTGGAAGGTGTCCCTGCCTGTGGCAGGGGGTTGGACTAGATGATCCACTGAGGTCCCTTCCAACCCAAACCATTCTGTGATTCTGTGATTCTATGATCTTTAAGGTGCATTCCAACACAAACCATTCTATGATTCTATGATCTTGGCATTAAAACTTTCTCATTATGAAACAGACACATTTTGCAAGAGTTTAGAAACTAAATATAAGAAATTAAACTTTTCAAACATTTAAAAAAGCTATATTCTGTGATAAAAAGGGAAACTATGAGTCCATGAAATAGATCAGCAGCCATTATGGGCCTTTTTTTATTATGCTGCTGTAGCTTTTTAGTGCAGTAATGGTAAATTTCTAAATACATTGTACTAATTTCCATATTTATTTTCGACTTAGTTTGCATTTCAAGTGTGTAAAATATGATTCCATTAGTCTTTGTTGATTCATAGAAAATGTAGCATGGACTGTGTCTTTTTATTAATGAAAGGAAAAACAAGAATGAAGTTATAGCATGTAATGAGATTTAGAAATTAGTTTGCTTCATCTTACAGCAGTTCTGCTGCAAATTGTGACAAGATTGGCAATTCTAAGCTGTGTCTTGCTTGTAATACAAACTATGCCTAATAAAAAAATGATGTAATCAAAAACTGTGGAAAGACAGGAGACTCAGTATTCCTCTCGCTCCTTATGAGCAGGGCTTCTTGCTATGAATGAGTGAATTTACTTAGATGTTAAAAGGAAGAAGTTACTGCTATAACAGAGAAATTGATATACTATTCACAGAGTAAGAGCAAGAAGAGAACAGGCATATCCTTCTTTTTGCTCCTTCCGATATCAGCTGAGCTAAAAAGTTCGATCTAGTTACAGTATTTTCCCAAAATGCTTCACAAACTGAAAGAAGGAAATCACTGCTTGTTCCAATGACCTTTGGATAGTCCAAACCAGCTGTTTGATAGGCTGTAGAAATTTAATACAAGTATTTTCGAGACCAGGCATACTGTGTGATCCTGTGGGTAAAGTTTAGGTTCAAAGAGTTATTTAAATCAGCATGGAGTCAAGACTAAAACCTTCACAGGAATTAGAGAAGATATTAATTTTCATAATTTGTAGTTTATGACAAATGACTCTTTAAAGGAAAACATGTAAGAACTAAGCAAAAAATTGGAGAAGTAAATTCAACAAAACCAGTTTCAATTTTTGGTATTCTGGTAAAACATATCCAAGGTGAAAGTGTCATAGTACAGAGAAAAAAGACACAAGCCACAGGAAAAATAAGTAAAAATGCTTTCCTCTTTTTTCCCCTGGAACAGTGGCAATACTTCCTATTTGTTCAAGTCTTTATGTAGTACAAATAAATATGGCCTTTAATACAACAGTCTTTTCACATTAAGCTTCTGAACAGAGAATTATCCTCCTACTCTAGCTTCTAATTTCCTCTTCCTGTCCCATATATAAAACAGCTGGGTGCGGTTGTCTGATGAGACCAGCTGCTTTGGTCTCCCAGGCTATTTTACCCATTCCTGCCTGTTACATGAGCTCTGCTCAATTTGGGGAAAAAGGAGGTAGGTGAGTAATTTTTGGGCTAGTTTTCATGTCTGTTTTAATCTCAATATTTCTAAGCCTCTCAGAAGTCAAAAGAGCACTGTGTTTGTTCCATCTCAAAAACTGAGAAGAAAACACATGAGGGAAGGAGCAGCAACTCCAGAGATGCTTAGAGAGAAGCACCAGAGCTGCAGCTAGAAAAAGAATCTTTGTAACTTGCTTTGTTTTAGAGTGAGGCAAAGCTACTTTGGTTAGGTGAAGAAAGAAGGATTTTCAGCCAAGCTGCAAAATGATGAGAGCTATGAGGAGTTTTGGCTGTGAAAATTAGACCTGGTCTGAATGTGAAGACTAGAGAGGTCAAGGCAAAGAGAATCTTCTCAAATTTATGACACAAAGAGGCTAGTAATCACGTGGGGTAGTTCACGGTGAGTGAAATCAAGAGATGGTGGGAAGTGCTTAAAATAGAGGAAGAAGGAAGACTGTAATAAAGTTACGCTGGGCTTTAGCTGGTGGCCACATATCCATTAGGTTTCAGTGATGCTAATAAAGATTCCTGATATAAACACAGGGAGTCAACGAACAAGATTTTAGTCATGAAAAGAGGCTGAAATATATTAAAGGATAACATAATTTAGATGTGGTACAGAGCAGAAGTCCCACAGAAACTGGAGGAAAGAATGGGAGAGTCCTTCTAAAGGACCACTTGAACAAATAAGGTAATTGGGATATGATGATGTCAATGAAATTAGGGATGTGAGGAGGTAAATATTTGTTTGAACATATGCACTGGAGAGTTTTGATAATATTGATGCATAGAGGGATTGAAAATGGGGAAAGTGGCTGTGAGAGATTTGTCGAGGAAACAATCATGTGAAACTCTAATAGACAGCATCTTTATTGAAATGTGAGGAGGAAAGCCAGACTGGAGAGGACCTTAGCAGGAAGCGGTGTGAAAAAAATCTCTGTGTAATGGTATTGACAACACAGAATGAGCTTGGAGATGAAAGTAGTTAGTTGTTGTGTTTCCATGTGGTTGGTTTGTCGTTTGTGTGTTTCAGGAGGAGGAGATTGCTCTACATTTCCATTTTAAGAGAAAAGAGTAAAAAAGAGTGCAGCAGGAGCAGGAGGGGGAAGTTCAGGAAGTAGTCATGGGCTGGCTGGAGGATAAGAACCTTATGCATCTGCAGTAGAGACTATATGGAAGAGACTTGGGGGTAATCACTGAAGGCAGAGCTAAACTGATAAGAGGAAGACCAAGTCATAGTCTGTCAGTCTTCTTTTAGGAGATTGTCACAGGCTTGTGCAGCGAGAAGGGAACTAGAGAAAGGCAAGGAAGATCTGAACTGAGGCCACAAGAGACTGCAGTCCAGAGACTTATTTGTGCTGGGAGACGTGTTCTGCTGGGGCGAAACCAAAAGAGGGAAGAATAGGTTTCTGGTTTTGCCAGAGACATTCTTGAGCACAAGAGCAAGGGTGGAGGAAGCAGATGTTTGAGGGACTTGGCAAAGTGGACAAAAATGTTGAGGCACAGAAGAGTGAGGAGTGGGGGAAGGAGGCAGCAGCCTGCAGAGAGAATCGGCAGCAATGGAGGGAGGTGCTTGAGAGCAGATGCAGAGTTGTCTGCCCTTTGCTGATCCTAGGCAGGCTCTGTGCTTGAGAAATGTGAATTAGTAACTAATAAGAAGGAAGCATCCAAATATAACAAAGCAACCTAGCAGCATTTGTGTGGAAAAATAATCGGAATCAGAAGGGTAATTTTATAACTGTTGGTGCAACCCATGACATCGGCAGAAAAGACCCACGTTAGGGTGTGTGGGAAGAGAAGGAATCCCGAGAATGCTGTTTCATTCCGGTGCTTCCCAGCAGACTCCCATTGCCTTGGGTTGCAAACAGGGCCGTGAGGAGAGGAGAGGAGAGGAGGAAGCCCTGACAACTGCAGGCAGTGCAGAATGTAGAACAGAACGGTCACTTAAAAAGAATTTTTTAAAATGCCCATATGAGAGCATCCAGTTTTCCTTGGGGAAAATAGTCAGTTATTCTTGCACCTAGTGAAGCATCCGTGGGACGCCCTAGATGTGGGGAAAGCTAAATAAACAGAGTTGCAGTTGATTTGTTTAGCTCTACAAAATTAGAGGAAAATGGTCTCCAATGACATCGTTCAGCTGTTCTTCACATTTTTGTCATATGTTTCACAACATGATGGTATTTCTTAGCAGCATGTTTCCCATCAAACATGGATTCCCATTTTATGAACTCTCCCTCATTTTAGTAAGACAAGCATGAGTTGGAAAGAGTTTTTAGCAGAAGAGCTAGCTCTGTCAAACACATCTGTAAACATTCAGCTCTGCTTCACACGAGGGAGTTTCGTCTGTGAATGCTGCATCTAGGAGTCAAATGCAGAGATGAGGCAGGATATTCTCAGCGCCTATTTATAGAAGAATGTATGAAATACTATCAGCTCTGCCACGTGTGACCAAAGCCACATGACCCAAATACTGAACTATTCACATGAGCCCATGCGAACAGCAGAAGGAAAAGAAACAGCTTAAAACCCAACATCATTGAACAGAAAAGCACCGTCAGGAAATGTCGCAATGAGTTCTGTGTCATTTCACATTTCATGCAACACAAACAGGACACCTTATCCCTTAGGCTGCTAGACATTAATCAGACATAGCAGCACCACACTTGAAAGGATAATGCTATCGAAGGAGAGAAGCCTTTTGTATATTCACTTTGTATTCTTTAAGAACTGCAGACCAAAGTGATGAATAGCATCTTAGACCGTTTTTCACACGAGGAGCCAGTGTGACATAAAAAATTTCTTACTTCATACCACACTGTCCTTCTGTTACAGCTTGTTTTCAGTAGCAGGATATCATTTGTTACGTGGCTTTTTCTAAAAGATTACTTTGGGGCAAAAGAATGGCTTTGCTGAGCTGCACTGCTGTTAGCATTTTGTATTACAGAAGCAGCTCTAACAGCTATATAAGCATTGTAAATCCCCTTTCATTTCCTTCTGACTGCCCTGTGCTTTCCTAGAAGTGTGACGATTCCTGACAGCTCATAGCAGAGCTGGGGAAAAGTCCTTGTTTTGCTGCTTGAGAACACTTCCAAGGGAATCAACCAAGTGTCAAAGTCAGATTGAACAGAAAAGTGTCTGTTCTATTGACCTGTTCTGGTGCCTGTGACTTGTAAAGAGCATAGATAGGGCAAATGCAAAGTATTGTGTTATGATTCTAGTTCTCAAATGCTTAAGATGTGATGAAGCATGTTTTTAAAAATTCCTTTTCCTTCCTCACTACCCCTCTCTCCAGCATCTATGCTCTCCTTCCTCAGTCCCCACCCTCCTTTTTTAAGACAATCAGTTTTAAGACTGGAAACTTACCAATGCCTGTGTGATGCCATCTCTGCTGCCAAAGTTTTGGATAAAGCGTGGTGTGATGCATGATCTGGGCTTCATGTATCCGTGCTGAGGTCAGTCATACCATGCCATTGAAAAGCATTATAGAATAGTTGCTGGAGGACATGGCCGTAGCCTTGCCTGACCTTGGATTGCAGACGCAGAGGAGAGTTACTGAAGCTTGTCTCTTGCTTTAGCCTGGTGAGCTTAGGCACAGGCTTGTCCAATCAGTTTGTATGCTAGGCAAGCTAGGATGACAGCATGGGTTCAGACTCTAAATACAGCCGAGACTGGGGTGCCTCTGGGTCCTCCCTACTTACATATTTTTCGCATGGTATTTTTTCTTTGTTGGGGAACTCCCCCAAAAGAGATATATGGCCTGACACTTAGCAGAGTGGCAGGCGAGCCTGCGGAGTCTGCTAAAACATTTGTGGGAGTCTGGAAGCACTTTAGAGGCTGATAGATAAGAAGTTAGAAACATCTGAAGTTTCAAGGAGGAAAACAAGATTTATGGTGGCTATGAAGAGCAGGAAATCAAAACTGTTAAGAAATCAGCTTCAGGTCGTCATAAAGTTCTGATCCCTAGTTTCACATTAAGGAACAGAAAACTACTAGAAAATCCTGCCTGTGGTAATAAATAAAATTAATAATTAGCTACTATATACTGCTTTTTGTCTATAGATCGCAGTGATAAGAAGAACACAGTGAAAGTCTAATTTATTGCAGCTAAATAGTTGACTGTTAAACATTTCTTTTTGTGGGACTGTAAATTCTACCTGTTGACATAAGCTCAACCTTAGCTGCTTTCTGGGCTAGATTGCTTTATCGTTTAGAATTAACTCCTTGTAGACATTTTCAAGAGTTATTGTTTCTTGTAAGTATATTATGAAAAGAGAAATCCCAAAGGAGAGAAATAAATTGGCAAAAGACTTTGGCACTAATTGTAACCATGGCCACATTTATTGTTGTACAAATCAATTATGACCATATTTTGTGAGTCTTAATTGAGGAAAACTGCCATTTTTTTACTGCAAAACTTAGTCCTAGAATATGTAATCTTTTAATCACATCATTTGTCTGCCACTAGAGGAAACACATTCTTTAGTGCACTCTGAATATGTAAGATCATGTTGCAGGGTGTACCTACTGTACATCTTTTTAATTTAAGTAATAAAATTCTGAAGTGCTTGTTGAAACACAATGCTAGTGAGATTTTTTGTGTTACTTAAAGGCTTTGGAATTTGTCCTATATTGAACCACAGATTTTGGCCTTAACTCTGAAAAATTATTGTAACTTGGTGATCCTTTGTTTTTGTTGTCCCAGCTGAAGACCTTTCAACTGAGCTTGGGGTTCATGCAATGAAGAGCAAATATGAAAATTAAGTTCTTTACAGTTGTCCAAAATTGGTTGCCCAAATTGTTGGTCAGTGTTGCAACAAACATTTATAAACCTATTAGGTATTTTAATACCTAATGCATGTGTCCAAGTTACTACAAAGTATTACTGCAGAAGACATGCAAGACCAGGACGATGTCTTTATTATATTTTGAGAGAAATTCAAAGGATATCCTTTGGTGTAGGTTTGTTTGCTTAGACAGTCAATAGGGATGTATGCCCCTAAATCTGGCTGGAAGCTACGCTTGGAAGCAGGCCGGAACCCACATGTTTAGACATATCTGATGGCTCAGTGTGATCACAGAAAATAGGCTGGTGACCCTTAGCTGTTAAATCTTTACTTTAGAGAATTGGGGAAAAAGGGAGGCAGATGGAAGCATGGGTTCAAATGCTTGATTTATCTAAGTAGTTGGTATTTTTGCCAGACTTCTTTTTCAAGTCAGAGAGTCACGTGAAGAAGTGTATGTCTTTTTGAAGTTACATATGACATAGATACTGAGTGGTGACAATACTTCTCTTTATTGTGGCCTTGAACCAAAGCCAACCAGATGTTTCTTGAAAGTTTGGATACAAATATAAACTTTGAAGCCCTGAGACATTGTTAGTGTGATAAAGATGTGTTACTGTATTTTATACAAGAAGGACTTCTTAAAAACATTAGATCAAGGAATTTCCCCTGCCACTCAGTGAGGTCATCCTGGCAACCAAAATGATTGGGCTAATAAGGACAGCAACAAACACGCGCTTTTCCTTTTTAAGGAAGGATAAGCTGGAAGGAGTGAGGGTGGGAGTGATCCCATGGGGAAGCAGAATGTCTATTGCTAGCACAAAAGGAGAAGGATTGCAGGAGGAGGTGCTGGTTTGGTGATCTTTTTTTGGGAAAGGGTGAAGGAGACCTTCTAAAAATAGTAAAATGTGATCGTCCAGTACTGGCTTTTGTTACCATCACCCACTTGAGTTCTGCATTCAAGATTTATTATATCACTCTTAAATCTCTTGGAGTCATTACAGTCTTGCCTTTCATCTAGTCTGTATATAAATAATTGATCATCATAAGGATTGAAAACTGTGGAAATGAAGACAGCTTAACACAGATATTCTTTATGACATCAATTACAGGGGGAATCATTTGATGAGAACAGAGAATATTTCAAATGGTACAATAATGCTAGCTCCTAAAATTACTTTGTATTTGAAATGAAATGTGTACACTGATTGGTTCTGTTGCCGGTTTATGGAGAAAGTATATTATGGTTCAGTGAAAAAGATGGTTAATTATCTGCACACAAGGCTTGCTTCACCCCTGCCTACTTCTCTTTTACACTAGTGTAACTCTGTTGAAGTCAGCTGTGTACAAGTGGTGTAATGCAGTGGTGAATCAGGCCTATATTTTGTAAGTAATTTATTGGAAGCATTTGTAGTACTGAGAGAGGAAGCGTTCAGGTGTGTTCGCTACGGAGATTTAAACTCCCTGAGTGTGCGTTCTGTTGGCAGCAGTCATGTGCGCTGGGCCAGAGGTGTTGTAGGGTTAAATATGGAGTACTACAACACTAGCTGAGCTCATTTATTGTATTTGTATTTGTTGTATTAAAACCTGGTAACATGCTAAAATACTGTAAACAGCATCATTAAGCACATTGAAATGAAGTTGAAGTTCAAGTGGGTTTTGGGGGGGTTTGGGCTTTTTGGTTTTTTAGATGCTCAATGTAGCGTTGACTGGTGAATTTATATATTTGGCTTGACTGGAGAGGACACTTCCTCTCCCTTTTGTTAGCTGTCACGTTGATATTTTGTGTCATTTCGCTGTTCATCAGTGGCAATAGGTGGTTTGGACCAATATTCAAACTAAAGGAAAATGTAGCAGTATTCATGCTGTTCTAGGGTGTGTGCAATGGTGTCTGCAGGGCTTGTCTTCTCCTGTGCTTCTAGCTGCTAGGAGCACGCTGAACATGTGCAGAGCAATAATGCCATCTATTTGATCTGTGTGTGGAAAGAATGTCATGCCAAAAAACCCTACTCTACTTTAATCTGTGTGAACAAAAGTGATAGCGACTTTGTTGCAATGAGTACTGAAAAAAATTAAGTGTAATGTGTTAAGAGTTTGGTTTTATATGAGCCACTTCTAGAGCTAGACAACATTAAACAGAAATACTTCATGTAATTGTTTTATGGTGGACAGTCCCAGGAAATGATAGGAATTGAGTTGCAAAAGCAGAGTTAAATGGTGAGCTTGAGTTCCTGTGCATTTGCACTCACTGAAGAAGGTCCCAATTAGTGTGAGAGAGAAAGGCAGTATTAGCTCTGGGTCTGTTTCATGTGTTTTTCAGGACAAGTGTCTCTGGTTTAAGATATGTATTTGTTCAGTTGCTAGCTAATGTAAACTCTTTTGTTACAGGGTTGGTGTGGTGTGTTGTAACTGCTAAGATTGGGGAACTGGAATGAAAGAGTTCCAAAAAAAACTTCTGTTCCTGGTGATTGCTGAACATTAGCATTTATCTTCCTGAGGATCCAATTCAGCAAAATACTCAGCTGTGGGCTTTGAAATCAGGTCTTCAAACTGAAATATTTCAGTACCAGTTTTCCACAGACACTGTGTGAATAATTCGTGTATAAATTGTGATGGCTGCTCTTTCTGTCCTTTGACTCTTGTTCAAATTATCACACTAAGTCCTAACAGTTCCTTTTCTTATTGTTGTTTATTCCTTTTAGGGCAGAGCCCAATAGCTCGCATTACTTATGCTGCCCATGTACTAGTACCAGTAGGTAAAAAACAGTTGGTTTGCAGGCAAAGCAGTGTAGGGATATGCAAACAGTGCTTGGATGCCTTTGAATGTGTTATTCTGTGTTGTGTAAAGAGTTTGAGGGAGGTGCTTGATTTTAGTGTGAAACATTTTGGCTTGATGTAATATTTTGTGGTGTTGTCTTAGTTAGATAGAGTTTTTGTCTTCTGTCTCTTTCACAACCTAGCTGGCACCAGACACAGAATTTCGTCAAAACTCTGCTTCCAGATAAGGGCCTGGAAAGGCCATGAAGGACCATTGCCTCTCCCAATTTAAAGTGATGCTTGTGTGGCCAGAGAATAATGTTGTATTGACATCTCTGAGAGGCAGGAACAATGACCCACCACTAAATATGAGTAGGTTCAGCATGGATGACTCTGATGCTTACTATGCAGTTAGTTGCTTTATGAAATATTGTTTATTCTAGGCTGCTTTTTGGAATTCTCCTTCTGCTTCTTTCTTTCATACCTTAGTGGTGATCACATCTAGCAACAGCTGGAAGAACATATGTATTGCATATTGATCCTGTCAGCTATGCTTGTGTGAAATCTTGTATCCTAACGAATATCATTAGACTGTTTTTGCAGAAGCTTTTGCGACCTTGTTACAGACAGCATGTCTTGCAGGTGAAAAGAGAAAAAAAAAACAGTAATGACATTGAAACCTGCATACAGCCAGGTATGGCAAATGAGCTGACACATGTTTTCAAGAAGGAAAACTCCTTTCATTAAGTTAGAAGGAGAACTGAGCATCCAGAGGATCAAAAAGGCAGAAGATAAGGGAACTTTGTAGGGCAAAAAGAAGTTCAGAGACAGACTGGGCAGCAGAATAGGTTGGTTGAGCTGGCTGGAAAGAAAAATGTGCTACTGTAGTGCAGTAGCAGCCATTTTGAGTATCACTTACCTGCACAAATCACAATATGAATAAATTTCCAGATTTTGGTACTAGTCAATTGCAGTTAGGTGGTTCTTAATTGTAATTTTACATAACGAAAGATAAATGCATATGATTAATGATAGGGTTTCATTTCCAAGAGTTTGTGATTGCTTTAAGTCAGTGGGAACTACAAAGCGTAATACAATACCTTACTGATTTATACAGTAGTTTATTTTCTGTATTTCTTCTTTTGAGAGACACTCAGGTATGAAGAACAGATGTGCAGATGTCAGCCTGGCATGTAGCATGCCCAGAGGGAGAGGAGTAGGTCAGGGATGATTTTTAAAACAGATTTGTTCTTAAGGTGTGGGATGTAGTACCTTTAGGGGTTATCTTTCTGAAAATTCTAGATGACATTTCTAAATTGCTGCTGAGAAAACAAGCCCTTCCATCTCCGTAATATCAAAAGGAAGCTGTGCCTAATAAGCAAGTGTAAGATTTGTTCCCACTGCTGACAGATGTAATTTTTGTTTGCTATTTTGGAAAATGTTCAAAGTTGTTCTTCCAGTGCAAATCATAGCAGTATCTTCTGGGAAAATAAGTATAATACTTAAAAGTTACGTCATCACAGTTACTGACTTCTGCAACTAAAGGTGTAAAGTTGAAGGTGAGGAAGCTATAGTATGTTCAGCTGATTGTGAATAGTGGTGGACATTTATATTCTAAGGGCATACACAAGAATTAATCTGAAGGGAGGAAGCAGAATTTGTCTGTGCAAATGCAAGAACAAGTTACATTTGGTGACACTAAGTACTGAACTTTTTCAGCCATTCACTTCAGCAGCAAAATCTAATTGTAATAATGCAGCCTTTTAATGTCTGTTAGTAATTTCTAACCCTGAATGCACTTTATAATGCACTTTATAAAAGATAGCATTATTTTATCAATTGTTGCATTGTATGTGAGCCCAAATGACAGACTGGGACACTAGTTAGGTGTCCACTGCAAGAGTTTCTGTGCAGATGGGATGAAAACAGAAAATATACTCATAGCCAGGACTGTGTGTTAGTGCAGTTACAGGTTGTACAACTGTCTGCTCTCTGGGACCACATGCAGTCCTGGGCAGAGCTAGTTGAAGGTCTATCATTCATTGAAAATTTGCCCCATCTTAAAATAATTATTAGCTGACACTCCCAAGGTGGGTTTCATGTCATCAGCTTCAGCTGCCTGCAGTTTATTGTCCTGGAACGTGTTCTGAAATGGAGGGATGAACCAGGGACACTTCAGCAGTGCCTTGATCTCTCCATTAATGCTAAAGGGAGGGTGGACAGCCAGCTCAAATGGGACTCCTGCAACTGTTAGACAGCTGAAATTAGGTGAACACCACCCTGCCTTGGTAAAAGGGGACCAGACTCCCATTATCATTTCATGCTCACCTTTTTTTCATAGTGTCTAGATTGTTTCAGATGCTTCCTACCTTCAAAGAGTGATTGCTTTCCTCTCCCCACTCAATACTTTAATGATTATTTGGCTGGCTTGCTGTGCAGCGTCCAGCCTCCTGGAACCCGTGGGTTTTCAGGCAGGAAGATATCTGCTAGCGAGGAACTGCACTGGTCAATATTTTCCTCACCAATAATTCCCCAACTTCTCCTTTTCTCTGCAGGAGAACGGCCTGTTGTCTTTGCTACAGCCTCTGTATTTTTATCTCCCTCATCTGCATTAAAAAAAAAAAAAAAAAAAAAAAAAAAAAAAAAAAA
>Ga0065711_1048337_pt1 | contig 11861 bp, 4 predicted proteins | sample Hoacrofraction12_FD_59098 | JGI IMG/M metagenome (GOLD analysis project Ga0065711, IMG submission 59098) | Hoatzin crop microbial communities from Cojedes, Venezuela - Epithelial fraction 12 v2 (version 2) | ecosystem: Host-associated > Birds > Digestive system > Esophagus > Crop | place... | reverse complement strand
GGCAGGAAACAGCAAAGTGGCAGGAAGGAAGTGACAGTGTGGCAGGAAACGGTGACGTTCCCCCTGCTCCAGTGTCCCGAGCTCGTCGCTCTCCCTTCCCAGCAGGGTTCCGTGTCAGCCGCTCCCAAGGCTCACCTCCGGATCAGAACCTGGGTTGCTCAACGCACCAAACTATGTCCCCTCTCGTCCAGTCAGGACTCCACATAAGACCTGTTAATGATTAATTCTATTAGCTTTTGTTGCTGTTAAAGATGATGAACATGATCCTGTGAAATAAATATGTCAGTAGCATTCAACCTTCAGCCTTACATTTCATAAGGTAACGTATTAAAACACAGATGAGGATTAAACCACAGACTGATTTTATGAATTGATTAACATAGAAGTATGCAATAATTCTTAAAATGTCATAATCCAAATAATACTGAATATTTACATGTTGCATTTCACAGATATGTTCAACAAAGGGAATAGACAGCTGAATATTTTTCTAGGTAAGAGTGTCAGAACAGTGTAGTTATATGTAAGACATGTTAGTGTTCATTGTTGCTATTTGCAACACTTCTCTACTTCTGTTTCACATGTTCGCCTCTACATTGTGTCCTTCAGTGAATCCAAATGCCTACTGAAGCAAAATACATTTGTCTTCCAAATTTTAAATTCCTGGTGTCTGGGTCACTCTTGTTGACCGAAGTTATTTTCTTACTGTTTAAGTCACTTCTCTGCCATTTTAAATTTGAAGTCAGCATTGCCTTGGGTAGAAAGCTCTTCAAAATTTGATGGTATATGATAGCAAACACAACGTTGGATAACAAACTTGTTAAAACGTTATGGTTAACCTTTCCTCTTAAAAACAATACTGTAAAGCCTCTACAGCCACAGGAATTGCATAGCCTTTGCTGACACTAAAACCAGGCCATGGTTATTGCTGAAGGCATCTGACTTAAAAAAGTTTCATTGGAAATAATAGAACAACTAGGATCCCAAAGAAAAAAAAAAAAAAGTTTTAATATTTTTTTATGGCAAATATTCTATCCATAAAGTCTTAGCTGCGTGTAAGAGTGTACTTTATTTTCTTTTATTTCTTCTTGCATGAGTTTCAGTATTACCAAATATAAATAATTCCATGGCTGAGTGTTTGAAAACTTTTCGCATTGCATCCTATTTAACTGAATATTAAACAGAAAACTAACAACAAATGCAAAATGTGTCCCCACCCCCTAAACAGGAAAAAAATCAAAACTCTGATATTCTTTCCAATGGTCTCATCACTGTTTAAGAGGATAATGTTTTTTCTGTTAATTACTAGTGCTTGATTTTTCTGAGTATTAGAAAAAGAATAAGATATGCCAACACAAAACCAAAAAGAATACTATATTTTTTCCTTCATAGGAAAATCTTTGTAATTTACAAAGAAAAGTCTAAACAACAAAGTGATGGAAAGTTGACTCATATCTGCCGTGTAACTCTCAACATGCATTGTCACAGAATCTTATAAAATAAGTATATACTTACAGAAATTGAAATATTATTTTGTTTCTATAATTAATTATGTTCCGCCATTTGTAAACTGCTTTGTGTTTCCTTTCAAAAATTTTCCAATGATTTGTTTTTGCTGGAAAGTGTTCACGCAGTGAGCTTAAAAAAGCTGCAATTTTTTTTGTAAATTGAATTTTGAACATCAAAGTGGAAAATATGTGAAGTAGAATAATTTGTGTGCTATATAATCATGAGAAAGGAGCAAGGTATGTTGTTTATGTACTGTACTGACACTATATAAGAGTGATTCTTATTATTTCACAAAACAAAATGTTAAGGAAAAACAGAATACAGCCAAATAATTTCACAAATGATTTCACAGATAGTGCACTCATGGAGAGGGTGTTGGGTTTTTATTCAATAATTAATGAAAATGTATAAGTTTGCCCTTCATTGAAAAAATGTTAAAATCAGATATTCATGGTTGAATCTAATGGCTATTTATTTCAGAATATTCACTCAAATGCACAGGAAAGCTCTTCATATCAAGACAGCCAGCAATTTCTTATGCTGAGAATAAGAACATTTTTACAAGCTTCTGAGTTTTCATTCCTTTTTCCTACTTCCTTTTCTCATTTCTAACATTTCTTTCAGAAGTCAATAAATCACGTTGTTGTAGAAAACATATGTTTTGTCTTTATACCTCACCTGTTGTCTGTCTGAATAGAACATAAGCACACTTATAGTCTCTTCTCATGGAGCTGTAGGAACACTGCAAGAAGCTCTCTTTTTTCATTCTGGTAAAAAATGCATGAAAGTTGTTAAGAAAACACCATTCTAAAAATTCCATATCTGTTTCTTTCTGCTTGCTTTGATTTTTGATAACGTTCTGTCCATCCTTGAAACCACAGAAAACTATGGCAAGGAATTTCAGAACATTTTCAAGAAAAAAGTTTTGAAAAGTACTTATTTCCTTAATAAGAAAACTGACAGTAATTTAAAAAAAAAATTTTTTTTAATTTACTCTTAATTCCAATTAATTTTTTTTTCTGAATAGCCCAATGGAAAGTGTGTTAATGTGAGGAGTTACTCACCTAAGTGTTTCAGTTACTCATCTCATGGTACCAGTAATTTTATGTTGTTTTAAGTTTTGGATTACTAATATGAAGACTAATGTTAGCTATGCTAGTTTCTGAATAATTTATTGCTCAGATAATACCTACGAGGCATTTTAATGAATTCTAAGAAGCAAATTTCCCTCAGATTTTTTCTTTTCAAAGTGTTCTAACTCGACATACTTATCCAAATTATTATTCCATCTGCAAATTCTGATGGGCATAAAGTCCTTTGTATGGGTGTAATTCACCAGTTTTTAACACTATTGAATGACACCACTACTTTAAGTGTCATCAGATCTAGTGATGAGGTACTTCTAATTTCTTGCATTAAATATATTGTAGGCTAGGAATTTGGTCTATTCACTTTTTAATGACTGGCTGAAGCTTTCTTGCATGCAAGTAAAGCATAAAGAAAAATTGATCATACTGATGACGTTTCAGTTAAGTAGTAAAACTGTATAGTAAATCACATGCGCTTGTGGGAAGATAAAATCCGTATTCAAAGTTAAAAGTCTTAACCTGTTTCCTTAGGAAATCTAGTAATTAATTCTTCAAGGGGTAGGACTGACAAAAGAAGTAGAGGAACTTCAGGGACCTAGGGCTAAACCTGCAACCTTGAAAATGTCTACTGACTTAATACCTAACTATGCAGCTATATAAACTCCACAACATTGGTGGTATTTTAAGCACCCAAGGTGCTAAAAGATTGTCCTTCTGTGTCTGCAAGGCACTGATTTCATACTGACAAGACTAGGAAACTTCTGTTTGTCTAAAACCAAAATTTGTTCTCTGTATAGGAACACGTCCCTTTAGGGCTCAAGTTCAAGTAGGCATTTTCTGAAATTGTGTGATACATGCATTTAAGACAGACACATAAAGTAAGCATCCCTGGTCACCTGTTTTCTTGAAGGGAGTCATTACTCAATGATATCAAAGACATACAAGACTTTCAAATACTAGTCTCTCATATTTCTGTCCTAATCTGAAGTAAAAAGAAAAAAAAAAACAAAAACAGAACCCCAAACCAAAAAGTTCCTTGTTTCAAACACTCTTGAATCACTTGACTATAAAGTCCACTGTTCCCTACCCATTATTTCTCTTAATAAATGACAATTTTTTGTGACGGGGGTTGGTTTCATGAAGAACTCTCATGCTAACATGCATATGGAAAAGATCACACAAACCTTTTTTTCGTAATAGCTGAAACTAAAAACAAAGTCTATAGAAGTCTATAGAAGAACATTTGCCACTCAGCTTTTCCACACTAATCCTGGGGAGTCTTCAACTTCATGATTATAAATATAGACTTTCCCTTGTTTATTTTTATGTTCTGTTTTCATGAACACTACATTACTTTGTACACAGAAATGCAATTTCAGTAAAAGAGATGGAAAGGAGCCCTCTTTCCTCCAGTCAGTAGGCTGGTGCTTTGACCCTTTCTTACAAAGCAAGGATGTTCCTGTAAACTTTTGTCACTGGAAAGTGCCTATATTGACAACCAACTTTAGGAAAAGGGTGCCTTCTCTTTCTCCAACACCCAACAAAAAGAGACTTGTACAGTCCTGAATCTATCTTGTGATAGACAGCTTCCGTTTTGGCAAGCTCTGAGTGGTTCCCTCCTTAGCATAGAGAATTGCTGAATAACATTTTCTGAATCACATAAAAAACCTCCCTTCAGTCAGTAAAGAAAAATATATAAACTAGGCATCTCATTCAGAAAACGCGAATCACCCTCCTGCAGCTAAATCCTGACCCTTCTATGGTAGAGCATCTACGATAAATACTTTAAAAAGGTGGACTGAATCTTGACTGGTTTGTTCTAGTATCCAACAAAATACATATCTTTCCTTAGAGTAACTGAGGTCTTTTTACTGGAAGTAGTCTACTGATACCAAAGACTGGAATTTAATCTCATCTTAATAAAAGTGTAATATGTCTTTCTGAAATGTTATCACAGTCTACAAAGCGGATAAACTCTGCACTTCTTGGTAGAAGTATCCTGTATTCACTGAAGTAATCTATCTGCTATCTACAGATAAGCAAGAGCTTGACATACAATGTCATCCACTAGTTAGTCACTTTTACTGATTAATTTAGACCTTGTACGTATTAATTAAAGAAGGGCACGTATCATAGTTCTCAGGAGCATTTGTATTTCCTGAATAACTATACAGTAATTTATAAACAAGGGACCTGCAAGTAAAGAATAAATGCAATACACTGTAGTAAGCATAAAACTTTATTTTCGTCATATTTAAAACTATTATTGAGGCTACTACACTGGAAACTGTATATGAACTCACGATATTTAAACTAAATTTTTGTAGTAAATGATACTGGACTGAAATATTGGTTTCATTTACCATTACAGTAATCTAGGTAGTGATTGCTTTCCATATTCTCAGACTAGATTTAAGGTTTGCCAGTGAATACAGAAAACCTCTGAATGTATTAAGGCTTAATCTTTATTTGTCCTGGAATTCCTATCTTTCTGCAAATTTCAGTGTTTTTTATGCTTTAAATAATAGACAAAATTTATTTTTCTTGACACTGGAAATACTGTTGTGATTCTGAAATCCCACAGAAATTTTTCGGACAGCTCCTACATGAGTAAGCACCTTTGCTTTCTTGCTATCTCTTCCTACCTACTTGCACTTACCATATTGCTAGTTCGAAGTAGATATATAAGGAAAGATCTACAGTAGCTAGCTGGGATAACTTCATCTGTGTCTTGTGACAGCTCAGGATTCAGCATTTTCTGCATAGCTTGGCTGACCAGTTGTGCTTCACTGGGATCCACACTGCTCAGAATGTTTTGTTAATAGTATCTGAGTTAGCAACATAGTCATAGCTTACATATATCAGCAGTACACAGTTGTTTGTGGCAGAGTATAAATATATACTCATTGCTGGCTACAGCAGGGAATAAACACACTAAATACTAAATAGTAGCCATTGTAAAGACAATAGAGTGGAAGGCAACAATATTCTAATTTTAACAATTAATATGTGAGTAGAATAAATTTATGCTAAGAAAAAACTTTTTTAAAGAGGGACTATATCTTTTACTATCACTAAAAAATGTTTTCAGTCTCTTCTTTTCTGAATGTAATTAAATTAATATTCTGCCTTACACGTGTCTACATGTAATTTAAGAATGGTAATAGATTATACAGAAGAAAAAGGTAAATAAAGGGACAAAGGTTAGTTTCCAGTTCATTAGAAACTCTATGGTGGAAAATCAATATTAGCTAAAGAGAGGAAAGAAAAAGTAAGGGAAAAAATCTGTCACAGAACCCCTTGCTAAAAAAACCTATGTATGATTCAATGGCAATTGTAAAAATAGTATTGCATGTCAACTAGTGTAGTAAAGTCACGTTAAACCTAGTAGAAATCATTGTTTTGCTGCAGACCTTTAAAAGGCACAATCAATTTTCATGATGTAAGAAACTCTCAGTAATTATCAGGGTACCACATCAGAAATATTAGTATGTGTCTTTATGTGGTGGGTTGACTCCACATGGATGCCAGGTGCCCACCAAAGCCACATCACTCTCCCCATAAGCTGGACAGGTGAGAAAAAATATAACAAAAGGCTTGTGCATCGAGATAAGGACATGGACAGATCAGTCACCAATTACCGTCATGGGCAAACCAGACTCTACTTGGGAGAAAATTAATTTAGTTTATTGCCAATGAAATCAGAGTAGGCTAATGCGAAAATTAAAACAAATCATAAAAAAACCTTCCCACCTCCTGTCCCTTCTTCCTGGGTTTAACTTTACTCCCAAATTCTCTATCTCCTTCCCACAAGTAGTGCAAGGGAATGGGGAATGGGGGTGCAAACAGTTCATCACACTTTGTCTCTGCTGCTTCTTCCTCCTCAGGGGGAGGACTCCCCATGCTCATCCTCTGCTCCTGTGTGGGTTCTCCCCCACAGGAGACAGTCCTCCACAAACCGCTCCAACATGAATCCTTTCCATGGGCTGCAGTTCTTCACAAACTGCTCCAGCGTGGGTCCTTGCCACGGGATACAGTCCTTCAGGAACAGGCTGCTCCAGCGTGGGTCCCCCACAGGGTCACAAGTCCTGCCAACAAACCTGCTCCAGGGTAAGTTCCTCTCTCCATGGGTCCACAGGTCCTGCCAGCATCCTGCTCCAGCATGGGTTTCCCACATGGTCACAGACTGCTTCAGGTCCATACACTTACTCTGGTGTGGTCCTCCACGGGCTGCAGGTGGAAATCTACTCTGCTGTGGACATCCATATGCTGCAGGGGGACAGCCTGACTCACCATGGTCTTCTCTATAGGCTGCAGGGAAATCTCTGCTGTGGTGCCTGGAGAATCTCCTTCCCCTCCTTCTTCACTGGGCTTGGCATCTGCAGAGTTGTTTCTCTCATATAGTCTCACTCTGGCTTCAATTGCTGAGTGCAGGTTTTTTACCCCGCTTCTTAGATTTGTTATCACAATATTACTACCACCATTGCAGATTGTCTCAGCCTTGGGAAGCAGTGGGTCCGTTGTGGAGCCAGCTGGCATTGGCTCTATGAGACACAGGGGAAGCTTCTAGCAGCTTCTCACAGAAGTCACCCCTCTAGCCCCCTCCAACTACCACAACCTTGCTGTGCAAACCCAATACATTTTGTTATATAAAGAGGAAGGAAGTGCAAAGCACTTCTTTGAACCCACTTCTTTTAACAGTGTAAGTCTGCTAGTTCAATTCCCAGACTTGGGATGTGGCCAGTTTCAAGACTATGAGCATCTCCATGTGGTCCTTCCCTTGCATCTTCTGATACAGAAGGAAGACAATAGCAATTGCTTGGCAAGGCTTTATGTATGTTGAAAGTTTCTCTGTAGAGATACTAATATGCCAGGCATCAGTTCCTAAAGTTCAATTAATTCTACTGAATTCATGATTTTATCCTTAAAACTCAGTCTAAAGTTAAATACCTTTTTGTTTTTGTTTTATTTTCTTTTGGTTTTTTAAATTAGACAATATTACTTTGCCATTAAATCCAGGCTGCATGTCACAGAGCTATGCCCTAAAGCTAAGCAGAAGACGGTGGCTGAATACAGGAATTTCTGGGTGAGATTTTATTGCCTTTATACAGTGTGTCAGAATAGACTCACAAGACTACTTTAAGACTAGGAAAACTGCAAACTATTAGTCCTTGTTTTTATAAAATAAAGTTTTTACAGTACAATCTTCTGATGGATTTTTTGATATGTTTTGGTTTTTCATCATCAAGAAAAACCTGGAGTTATCTTTCAGGAACAAAATAAGAAAGCTCTGTTAGCAGACTATCATTTGCCATATTAATAGCATTATCTTCTTCAAATAAAACCAGTTAAAGTGATTTAAATGACTATCATTTAAAAATATTAACATTTTCAGCTGCAGTTACCAAACATGAATAATGTAAGTGATGAGCAAATGAATGAAACACTAAAACTTGAGGCATAAATCTGGAACAAAATTGCATCATTGACAGCTGCACATGAATGATCAGGACATACATTTTGCAGTATGAGAAAGAAGTAATCTGTGTATTGAAAGGTGAGTAGTTGTAAGTGTTAACATTAAATGTTAAATTAAATGTAATTTAACTCATGATTCACCCAGAGTGAATTTAAAATCAAAACATCAATTACCAAGGGTTGACCCACTTATGTGTCTATGGCCTAAGATACTACAGACATTTCACATTCTGATTCTAACGGGAAGGTAGAAGTCACTGGAAATAATACTCATCTCACATATCTTTAGCCATTGAATTGTTGTGTCAGCTACTCATCTAGCCTCCTGCCAAAGTAGAGGGAGTAACATAGACACCTCTAAAGGATGATTCATATTGTCCTGATATACTTGTCCTTGGTAGGATGAATGATCTTCTGGAGGCAGCTTCTTGAGGAACCATAGAATCACTTCAATTACGGCATTAAACATAAAAAATGTTTAATGGCAAAATCTAGGTGAGATGGATCATACCTCAAGTGTGGTCATTTTTGGAAAAGTGCTGACTTTTTTTTTCAGTAGTGACTAAAAAAGATTTAAATGTATCCGATAAAATATTCTCAATACATCAAAAATATTTTTCTTGTATTTTCAGATTTCCATTGGGAATAGAGATGTAGTCTGTATTTCAGCAAAAGCATTTTGTGATGGTTGTTATGGTCTCCTTAAAAAACAGTTAGAGGATTGGTTCATTTTATAGTTTATAGTCCTTTAGGGACAAGACTCTAAATGTTTTTAGAGTATAAAGTTGAGATTAATCCATGTTTTGGACCTGGTCTTCACCTGCTGTAAGTCACTGAGATCAAGGGAAATAAGTCTGTCTATCAGATCTTTAGATCTAAATCATAAACCCTAAGTAGCAGCATTTTCCTGTCAATGCAAGAAAGGTTACACGTTAAGAGCAATTAAAGGAAGCTGCCTTCTTTCTCCAGGAATACTAGTTCACAACACACCTTTACTCCTTATGTATATTTGAGGAATAGGTGACATATTTCTGATGTGGTTTATGTCTTAACTTATATGATCATAGTTTATCATTTAAAATCAGCATAAACAGTGAGTAAAAGCACAGCAACAATGAAAAGCTACTAGAGTAATTCTATAGTATCTGTTAGATTATAAGACTCTGTGATTTCATTGTTTGCCTTTTCTACTGATCTTTGGCAGCCATAAAACCATAGACCAAGGAAAAGCAAAACTGAAGATATTTCTTCATATCTTGGTACCCAAAGTAACCGAACAATTGATAAATAAGATAATGCTATATGCTCAGTATGGAAGAAAAAGAAAACACGTTTTTCCGTTACTGATTTGGAAAAACAGTAAGGTCACATGAAACATAAAGCATTAGAACCAAATGAATTTTAGCTTTAATAATTGCCACTGTTGGGAATTTTACCTTAAAATAGTTGCAGCAAACTGGCAGTAGGTAATGACAGCATATTTCTAAGTGATCTACTTCTTCAAATAATTCACTGTAACTATAATCATAACAAAGATTGGAAAGACAAGAGAGGTGAGAAATTTAAATTAGAAAAAGAAGAATAGATCAAAGGAAATTTGCAAAATTGTTCTTGAGCTGAACTACTTTTTTGGTTTTTATCTAAATAGCTCTTCGTTTACAAAATTTAAAACAAACCCATCAAAGTTTTGTGGTTTCTTGGGGGAGGGCGTGTGTGTGTATCTCTGACACATATGGAATAAATAATGATTTAATGTGAAAAAAGAAGAGAGATAGTAGAAGATTCTAGAACAGGATTCATTGTTATGTACAGAGGAAGTTGAAAAGAGGGTTCATATTTTCTCTTTATTTACAGTGTTCACATTGCATCTTATCCTTTAATATAGGTAGACAAATGAAGATAAACAATACTACTTCAATTTTTACCCTTAGTATGAGCAGTCTTACTGTGTCAATTCTTTCTTCTCCTTTTTCCATCCATTTTCATTAACTACTGGTCAATTGTTATTGGTTTGCTTTATTCTTGACAGTGTTTCTTATTGCAAGTTTTCTGTTTCCTGCTGATTTTGTTTCTGTTCTCACATTGACAAACAACACTTGTACTGTACACATGAGACATGCCAAAAGCCTTCCTTTGACACAGAAAACACACTTACGAAAAATCTATTTTTATAGCCCACTATCCTTCATAGTTGCTCTTAAATGATCAGGATGAGAAAATAGGTCACAGAAATTTACCTGATATGGATCTAAATAATATTCAACTAAAAGAAGGTGTTACTGATGCACGAGATGAATTATCAAATAAAACATAAATGCATAGTTTCAATCTCATTTTTTCCTAAAAGCCAAACAATTTTTCATTCAATATTCAGTCAGTAAATAGAAATATACAAATAGCCAAACTAGTACTACCTCTTGACTACCGCGTCAAAAAAGAACTTAAAACTCAACAGCAGGAATTATCAGACAACTTTATTTGCCTAAATACTATCCAGTCTAATCTAGTTGTGTAGGCTTCCTCTGTAGTTGCTACAGAGCAAGGAAGATTTACAGGGTAATTTATATCCTAAATTAAATACCTGAAGTAAATGGGATGAGCTTGTCTCTTTGTCTTCACTGATTCTAAAAGCAGGCTTAGGTTGGTGTCTTATAGTACTTATATTCAGTAATTTAAAAAGCTATGTGACGTATATTCTAGTCCTAACATTGCTGTTAGACATTGATTTATCATTCTGCACCTTAGTCATCTGCAAGGTGGATGCAGTTTGATCATGTCCCATTTGCAAGGTAGTCTCAGACATATGGAAAAAGAGTAGTAGGAGATCTTATGGGTGAATTCTGCTAGTCTTCTCCAGTGGTTATTACCCTGCCACCCATAACTCACATACAAACACCTAATAAAATGCACAATTTGTTCTTTTTCAGGGTGCACAATGCTTTTGTGAAAATAATTATTAATAAGCTATTACATGACTGTGGTTGGCACTCCTTCTCAATCCGCAGTGCTTTCATGGGTAGACATACAGCCTTTTGACGCATAGTGAAGGAAGTCTGCGGAATGAAAACCAGCCAAGATTGCAATGGTAGCATAAAGGATTGTAGCAGCTGCAACAGTCGTACTACTCCCCAGACACAAGGAAGTATATTCTGTAAACTGATCTCTATTTACAGGGGTTGCACAGTTGAAACAGTCAAACTTTCGTACGGTGAGAAGAATCTTCCTGAAATTGCTACTGAAGTTCTAGTTCATCATGGCTTCAGGTAGGCTTTCCTGGAACAAAGATGTCTTCTTAACTTTTGTATCAACAATCAACGTATATAATTCACTGAAGTTAAAAGAAACTGACTTTAGTGTTCTTCCCGTGCATTTCAACTATCTGTATCATTTCATGAAATGAATCCTAGCAGTTTAAGATTCTTTATCTTTAGTTCTTTATGTCTTTTTTAACTTTCAGCCTGTGTGTATATATAATAGTATGAGAATGCTATGTAAACTTTACAATTTTTAAAGGAATGACTTGGGATAGTAATTTAGAAAGCAGTTAAAACAGCAAACTTTTACCACGAAAGAGACAGAATCACAGAATCACAGAATCACAGAATAGTAGGGGTTGGAAGGGACCTCTGTGGGTCATCTAGTCCAACCCTCCTGCTGAAGGAGGGTCACCTACAGCAGGCTGCACAGGACCTTGTCCAGGCAGGTCTTGAATATCTCCAGAGAAGGAGACTCCACAACCTCCCTGGGCAGCCTGTTCCAGTGCTCCGGCACCCTCAGAGGGAAGAA
>Ga0065711_1016242_pt1 | contig 11861 bp, 6 predicted proteins | sample Hoacrofraction12_FD_59098 | JGI IMG/M metagenome (GOLD analysis project Ga0065711, IMG submission 59098) | Hoatzin crop microbial communities from Cojedes, Venezuela - Epithelial fraction 12 v2 (version 2) | ecosystem: Host-associated > Birds > Digestive system > Esophagus > Crop | place... | reverse complement strand
ATTTTAGCTAATAAACTGTTATAAAATGTTTATATGCAGAATGATTGAGTGAAATGAGTTACCAGCCATTAGCTCCTTAGAAAACTTTAAGAATATTTAAATGTAAAATCATTTTCTGTAAATATAAAAATCACCTTTAGAAAAGTTGTAGTACAAATGTCACTTCAAGTAATCTAATAGTATTATAGCTACTTAATGAAGTTTAAATGAACCCGTCTGGATTGCTAACTCATTTTGTGGCAAAGAACAGTGGGTTTTTCCTTGTTTTATTCCTTTTTTTCTTGTATGTAGATCTGATTTGAACAGATTTCTTAGATTAGGCAAGATATTACTGCATGAGTATTCACTAATCTCCAATTAGCATTTTCAAATCCTTATACTTTGAATTAAACATGCATGAAGTCTAGTCTCTGTAATCGCAATTAGAATCACTTATTTAATACATTTTCTGTGAATGAGTGTGTTGTTCTAAAAGTCTTTATCATCAGATATTTGACAAAAAGAATGAATGAGATGATAAAAAGTATATGACAATATATATTTGAAAGACTTTCTAGCAGTAAGGTGGTTTTTGGTTTTGCTTTAAATAACATTTTTTTCCTCCAATTTGGTATAAACCCAACATTATCCCCTGTTTTAGAAACCTAGCAGTTTATCCAAATAGCTCAGTATGATAAAAACTGATAGACCTCTGTCTGCAATAGAGAGCGTTCTGCCATGAAGTTGTGGCTGTGACATTTCTGCTTATTAAAAAGAACCGAAGATTCTTATTCCCTTTTCTGAACTAATCTAAACTTTAAAAAACTGAGAAGTCTGCACACTGATGTCAGCCTCACTGTACAGACTGGTAGAGTTCTGACTACTTCCCGCTTTTAAAGAAAATGAAAATGTGGCCAAATAACAGCAAGATTCTCTATAAAGGTCCTTCTCTATAAAGCAAACCACTAAAGCCAAAACCAGTACAAACCCGTTTTTAACATCCTGCCAACATAATGCAGATGCATCGAATCCAGAGAGAGTGAAGTCAGAGACAGATCTGGTGCCCACATTTCCTAAAGACAGGTCTGATCACACTGTGCTCCTGCACCTTACCATGGTTGCTCCTTACATTTAGACTTAAGCTGAGGACTCAGAAAAATTAAAGCAACCATTGCCCAGGAAAGCTCAAGAAAGAGGAAGAAGTTTAAGATGCCTAGGAGCTCTGGTTGGTACCTTGTCTTTTGACCTTTGCAGGAACATGTAAAGGAGGCTGCAGCCTGAGCAGGTGTGCCAGAGAGGCTCCACCATTTAAGCCACTTTGTCACTGGGAAGAGTCCAACTTCTCAGCTGCGTGTTTCTGGAGCATGATGAAGGTGATGAGGGTAGGCTGTTTATTCAGCTCTTAGATCTTGCAATTGGGTAGCCCTATAATACAGTACAGCCATTGCCAGCAACTGGCCACAGGCTGTGTAATGAGTTTGCAAGGCCTCAGGACTGAACTTTGTCTCAATTGCCAAGCTTGACTTTTTCTTGACCTGCGTGCAACACTTTCACTTCGCTTAGCTGTGACTTTTTTTTTTTTAATTTATCTGGTGTTTATTGCTGATTTGTTTTGCTTCTGTTTGTCTTTATATTGTACAATCACAGATAGTATATAGGTAGTATAGATAATATATATAGTAGATAGTGTATATATCTTTATATAGATAGTAGTAACAAACACTTATCCTTTGCAAATATCTCATTCTACAACTAACATAATGTAGTGTAGAGGAAAGAGGCCTGGTGTGACAGCAGAGGCCTTGACAAGTGAAGGCAGGATGAGGTGTAGGTAGACTTCTTGCACAGAATTGGAACGATGAGGAATGAGACACATGCTTGGCACGGGAAACCCCACAGCTATCAAGAACTCTGTGATCAGTTAAGGAAATGCAGACTGCATCTAGACAAAAATGGGATCTCTTTTGTCAGATATCCCATCCTACAAAAGGAAATGGATCACAAGGAACTCTAATTACAATTCTCATCAGATATCACAATATATTAAGAGACAGAAATTAGCTTCAAACTAACCTGTATTCTTCAGGTTTATCTGTATGCATTCAAATGGAAACAAAATGTCTTGGCGTCTCGAAATCAGTCTGATTGTTCACTGATTTCTACTCTAGAAAAAGTATTCTTAATTTTTTCTCCAAAAAAAGATACCTTCTTTTTCCTCTTCCATAGGACCTGAGGAAGAGTCATTGATTAGTTCAAATCAGCTCTAATAGCAAGTCTTGAAAAACCATAATGTAAACAAGTATATCATATTACAGTAACTTTCATCAGCCTGCAAAGTGGGTTTTTTGTTTATTTTGAAGAGATCTTACAATGATGACCAGTATTTGAATATAATGTGGGTGATAGATAGAGTTTTGACAGCAGAAAATAGTTAAGGTGTTCTTACTTTCATGTTAACTAGGTTTGAGGACAGTGACGAATACTTTTCCCCCACATTTCAAACCTAGCCACCAACCTGAAGTGCTAATCAAGGCATGTCCAAAGTTTCTGGTCCTCAGAACAGCATTTCAAAGTTTTCTTATGGTAACTGCCCACCTTCGTAGTACACGCTGTACATATCTCTAAAGCAACGCCCAGATCGCATATTCAGACTATACGCAATATAATTTAAGTACAATTTTTGTACAAATTCCAGGTATGCTTAGCTAGTCTAGAACATTATCTGCTTTGAAACTAATGATCAGAGACTGCTTCTTTTCTTCAAATAAGTAGCAGTGTTTTGAAAGGCGTATTTGTGAAAACAATGTAAAGAAAGATAATTATGTAAGCCCATAGTATATTGCCAGAAAAACATGAAATGGATATAATATGCAGTCCTATGACACAAAGTTACATTGAATCTGGTTTGCTCTTAGGAATCCTGTGCCTCCTTCAATTTAGTTAACTGGAATTAAGCATGCTTGTGAAAGCAGTTTACTTTGGAGTTATTTAAGTGTCACTGGCCGTCAGCACCTCTAAAATGGCCTATCAAGTTATTAAGCATCCACAGAGGTTAGGCTCCATGGCATAACATTGTAGGGTTTCCTAATTCTAAAAATTAGAAACTATAGTTTTCCATTTTCAGTTTTGGAGACAGAAAACACTAAGTTTTATTGCCTTCAGAATGAAGTTGTCTGCAGAATGAAATCTTTATTTAGGAAGCAATCAAAAGATAGGGTGAGACAAGAACCAGAAAACTTTATTGATCTAGTCATAACTGATTAAGACTGCTAACTTTGGCCGAGGGTACACTCTGCCCCATCATCCGTTTCATTAATGAAGACATTGAACAGGACTGGACCTAGTATTTACCCCTTAGGATACACTGCTGGTTACTGTCCTCCAACTTTTCCTCCCTTTGGTATGGCTGCTATCCAGAAAGTTACTTAGGGTAATATAGGCTTCTCTGACTAAAGAGTTCATTATCCTTTACTATGCCAATTGTCCAGATTCAAAGCTGAAAGTCTAGAACACGTAAGTTTATCTGAAGTCAAATAATTGATTTCCACTTATACCAAATCCTATTTGTTTCAAAGTTGTAAAAGAATTCTGGATTTCTTTAAAAGCTCACTGACATTTAAAATAAAACAAAAAAAGGACACACAAACCACACATACAACACACCACAACCCTCCTCCCCCAACACCTTCTATTAACTTTAATGAACTTTGGATAAGATCCGATCTTTACACATTTGAAGCAGTGGGAGTTTTGTAGCCAAGAAACAGCTGCACTGTCCTTTCTCATACCAATTAATTTCCTCGCCTTCCATGTTTATCTGCTTAGCATGACGAAGTCTTCAGATACATTATCCTTTCTGATCCCACTCCCTTCTAAGCATCTTTTGTTAGCTGTTGGGTGTGGGTTGATGGCCTTGCTGGACCTGTCGATTCCAGAGGAGGACTTGCTCGTACTTGTGTGTCAAGCATTAGTTACAATACCAGACAGCATTGCTGTGTGAATAGCCCGATGCTTAAAGCCTTGCTGATTCTAGTTAATGCATCAGGGCGTCTATCTCATCTTCGTGATTTGCATCCAAACATTCTACTTGTGTTTTTGCCAAACACTACCTCACTTTTGCAGCTGCTAGACCAAGGAGTAATTCCTGGTTTCAGTATTACTTATTTACAACAAACACTGATGTATTTACTTAAAGTGATTGACAAACCCCACAAATCATTAATGCATGAATTTTTTTCAAGAGCTGCAACATGCCCTTGAATATATTCTTGTGGCATGGGACTTGAGAACTAATAATACAAAGTGGTTTTTGGAAGGAATGAATTTACAACTTTTAAAGTTTTGAAAAGCAAAGCTCAGGTAGTAATTCTTGGACAAACTGTTTGATGAATTAGAGACAGATACTTTAGAACTTGGATTCACTTAGAGTTAAAGGAAGGTGAATAAAACCAACTTGCTGAGGAACAGCAAAGGGAAAATGAGCTTACAGAAAATAAGAATGTGGAACAAGAATGGTTGAAGTTTTTTTCTTACTGAAGAGGGTAGATCAGTTTGTAATGGAAATATATCACAACATGAACCAAAGTTAAATTTGTGATTGAAAAATAGATGGAGCTGTAAAAGAACAACCACCCCCTCAAAGTGCACCTCTCCCACATAGCTTAATCCTGCAGCACAGCTAATGGTTATTCTGTCTCAAGTGGAACTGTACTGTTTCACATGTAGAAATGAGTGGAGTAGGCGAGGCAGAGAATGTCAGCTGAGGCTACAGATAACCCAGAGAGCTACTCACCCACCTCTACCAACTCCATCAGTTCAGCAGTAGGACTGACCATATTTTTACAATGTCAGGAAAGTATTCACACAACTATATTTTTTTGAAGTGTATTATGTTGTTACATTTATTATCATATAGTCTAGTTAAAATTAGTTATTGCTGTCTTTAAGTAATTTTTCATCAAGTATGTGTGGATACAGCAGGAAGTTTAGTCAAAGGGTTAATAAATGCCCTTATATTCCAATAAATAATCTATAAATGCGTATTTCCCTAAAAACCAAGTTCTCTTAGGGATGCATCTATCAGCCTTAGAGATAGACTGCTATATACTCAGCTGAGCAGAGCTATATGAGCTACGCTGCTGTGGCAGGACATAAGTGCTTCGACACGGTGGCTCTGATTGCTAGGTGTACAAAGTTAACTCACGACTAACAGCGTCCAAGCACTAGTAAATATATCCAAACTCATCCAGTTAAGCACGACGTCTTTAGCCTCTGTGAGAGCAACCAGGGAGCACAAGTCTTTTTCTAAATCCTAGCTATTTGTTCAGAGCCATGGAGCCATTTAGTCAAGACTAATTCTAGATTCCTGTTTAAAATCATTTGTTTCTAAACACAGTGACAGCACAGCAGATACAGCCAATTAGGAATTCTTTTAGATAAAGTTTAGACATCAGGGTACACAAATATAGAAAAAAAAGTAGATTAAATAGAGCAGGCACTGGACAGAACTTCTCCATGAAGACCTACAAGTAGTCAACTATCAAAAGTATTCACACAAAAGTTTTATACTCATAGACATCAGCAAATTTAGCTCTTCATGCAAGTATACAACTAAAAGCACAAACCCATGAAACTTGCTTGCATTTGGTCTTATGAGTACAATAGCACTTAAAATATTACAACTATTAACTTCAGATTTCTTCCTCAAAGTCAAAAACATTTCATGATGATTTTTTTCCTCTCAGCTTACAATCAGTCAAACAGGAAAAAAAAAAATAGTTAAAACATCAGTTCCCAGCCTAGCAGAACACCAGCCAAAACCAGTCCAATATTAAGAGACCTACCTACAAAACAAAACCCACTCTATTGCTTACTTTCTTAACTACCACTACCTTCAAGAAAGCCTTTTCAAGTCACTCCTGAAATTTTCCATCCCTTCTTCGAGATGTCAGCCACCACTCACTTCATAAATACCAGATCCGCTGCATGAGATTCAGTACGTTATATGCCAAATAAAAAATTACATCCCAGGGCAAGCCTGCACTAGCCCTTTCCCACATATCCTTAGTAGAAAACTTTTCTTTGTTTTTTAATTGCTGACTACAGTTCATTCTCCTCATGAAGGCCAGGCCTTCCTCTTACACTGACTTTCAAACAGAATGCAGAGACACTACGACAATTAAAAAAAACTAACCAACCTCCTTCTTTGAATTTTCATGTGCAGTGAACAGAAACTTGAACCACCTCTTTTTTAACTTAAAGTATAAGGAGTATGCTAACCTACTCCTTCCCTTTTAATTGGCTCAGGACACCTGGTGACAAATTTATACTTTGTCACCTGCTCTGTTTTTAAATGTTAAGAGGTTTGACTTACTGAATGTATGTTGGCTCAACTGTATAAAGAAGAGACAAGGCAGCTCTCTTACTAAGCAGACATTTGGTTTTGTTTGCAAGTCTTTTAGGATTTCTCCCTTTTCTAAACAGTGGTGGCGTTGCCTGATTTCATCTAGTAACCATATGTTTGAATATTGCAGCATTGTCTGCTGCATCTGTCTGAGTCTCAGATAATAACACTCTGCTATAAAATAGAAGGCATATATGATGCCTGACTGAATTATTTCCAAGCTCTAACACTTTCTATAAGGAAATAGTTTCAAATGAAATCACTTACGCTTACCATATACTCTGCAACAGGAACAAAACCTGCCTTTATTCTGAACTGAAAAGTGTTATGATAAGAGACGTAAAAGTTCCTTAAACTTATAAGATAATGGTAGTAAACAAAACAGTCTTGATAGTAACAAAGAAATGGCTCCATATTCCTTATGTCTATTGACTTCTTGAGAAGGACTGTGAATCAAAAACAGAAGGTATTTTCTGTCTTTTTTGGAGCATGGCTCATCTAAAAGCAAGAAACAGGGGGTAGGCTGGGGAGGTGAATAGAGAGGAGGAACTTATCAATACAGACTAGTTTGCCAATTTATTGGACTATTTATATGATTTGCAATGTATTCTACTTCTTGAAGAGTTACTTAAGCTCTCATTTTATCTCCTTTTCTATTGCTAAACTTTCTTAAAAGTTCTGAACAGTCAACCACCTTATGGCACCTAAAGTGGCCCAATTTTTGCCTTCTGACTTTTGAAAATTAAGTCCTTCCAAGAGGAAAACTCTACAATATTTAAAAATCTGTGCTAAATTTTGCACACCCAGCAGGCTCATTACTAGTATAAATTGTACAAAAAACTGTGGTTTCAAAGTATATTTGTGTGAACATGGTTTTATAGTACGGTGGGAAATTGAGGCAACAATGAAGTTCACTGTTTAATTTTTAACTGGATGCTGAACACATATTAGAAGTCCCTTTCCTGAAGAAGTCTATGGCCAAAGCAGAATTCATTTAAAATTTCCAAACTACCTGTAAGCAGCAGTATGAAAGAACCTGGTTGTGTGATCCTGCCAGTACCGCCCAGAGACACAGATCTTCCACAAACAGATTTATTAAAACTTCCTAGAGCCCAATCAGGCCAGAAGTGAGTGGCAGGTACTAGAAGTACACATAGGTACTACTTAGGAAATGCACAAGAAGGAAATAGGAGTGGATGAAAGCATGAGATCCGAGTCAGAGGCTAGGGAGCATCAATAAGCATTGACAATGACGGATAGCTCAGCGCTTCTGAAGTCAGGAGTTATCTGCACAGCTGGTAGTATCCATCACTGATGATGATGGAATTCACTACATTAAGTTAGTAAATCCTTATGCAAGATAAAAGGGCAGAAGAAAGGGTTTACTACTGAAAGTCAACCATTCCTTCCAGAAAGAACGTAAGCTGGCTAACCTTGCAGTGTATTTTGTTTTGTTAACTAATTCACAATAGCAGAAGACTGTGGTAGAGCTGGCAACTGACTTTTGGAGTTCCTTGATTTGCGACCCTGCTGTTTAAATATAAGACCTTCTCTGCAGAGGTTTGTTTTTTTCTTTTAATAAACTACCTAGTAACCACCTCTGGTAATTAAACTTGGAAAACTGATTAAAGTAAAAAAAAAAGTGAAGTTAATCATCTTTCACCTATATTACAGTCAGCCACTCACTGCTTAACTACATGAACTGGCAAAGTCAGTTGTGAAGTTCAGCTTGCACAAAGGGCAGGAAGAAGAAAAGATGGGAATGCAGGTGAAGCAAAAGCTTTTAAATAGAAATGAGAGTATAATAAAACAGATCAGTTGTCATTCTTATGATTCCCTTACTTCACGTGTAAGCTGAAGGCACTAGCATGCAGCGCACCTTGGAGAAAGATGGTAAGTTTCAAATATTAAGTGCAAATTCACTGGGTGTGATGATAGATACAGATTTTTGTGTGCAGTTTCAGATACAGATTTGTGAGCATATGCCACAAAATGGGAAGTCTGATTGCTTTGTGCATGTGCTACAGGGTCAATTACTGGTAGTGTATTGTAGTTCCTCTTATCCGCTAGGAGAGTGGGATGTGGAATATCTTTATTTTTAGTCACATTCTGGAACAGATGTGTCTTTTCCTTGAGAAAAATGTAGTGCATTCATTCTAAAAATCAATGCACATAAACATTTCAGAACACTGAGGCTTTATTTTAAATATTTTGGGCTTCATTCTTTTTTAACTATTAATAATTACTACCATTACAATATGTTAGCCAGCATTAGTGTTATAGTGGGAAAAGATTCATCCTTCTGTCTAAATTTTGGAAGAGCTGTTAATAGCAGCTATCAACCCCAAAAGAGTCACAGTCCCTAGGAGCATTTCAGAAGCAAATAAAGGGGGTAAGAAGATAAAAATATTAGAATCTACATTTCTGATAATAGGAAGTTCAGTCAGTAGAGAAGAAGTCACACTATCAGCAGTTGGTTGCCTGAGAAAACTGCAGAAGACAGTATGATGAAGAAAAAGACACCAACTTAACTTTGATAATGTGTTAAATGTGGTTATAAATTATGTTGTATTTAGGAAATCACAGTCATGGTAAGAACAGCTAGTTCATTATCTAGGTTAATGCACTGGTTTGCAGTAACCAACTTAATTTAGAGTATGTGTTAAATAATATACTATTATTGAACTAACTGTTCATATCACCCCTGTGTTTTCCTAAGTACAATCTCCCCAATTTCCTTAAACTCCTAACTACTTAAACTATCTTGTATTCCATGCATTATTGCAAAGATTCCTATAGGACAGTGGTGTCAGCTCTTGCTCCTCATTGGCACCACCCAAACACTATCATAATCACTTTCAAACTATTTGAGTTTTCAGACTATCACCAGGAAAGAATTTGGGGTTCTTTCCAGCTTTGTTTTAAAATACCAATTGCAGGAGCTGACCTTGCCATTTGGGGCACAGAGTTTCTCCATGCTAGTTGGTTCATAATGCCACCAGTCAGTACAGCTGAACAGAAAGGAGAAAGACCAGTGTATCACTCAAGTGACATTCGTACCTAATTAGGCCACTTCCACAGATGGTAAAGCAGAATACAGGCTTTCCTGCCCCCCCCATCTCCCATGTAATGCTATTTATGTCTTCCTGGTGATGCTTTCGTCACCTATATTACCCAGCATGGTCTTTTAATACAATGGCCTTAACTACAGTTAATGGTTTTTCCATATGCTTTCAAAAGGCAGGATTACTTGGAAATTTGTAAATTGTACATATTTGTTTTTCAATGTTAGAAGAAAGAACCTTGAATTAGTACAACATGCTCATGCCTAGCCCTAGGGGAGAAATAAAAGTTGGCTTTACAGTCAGACAAATCTTTCAGAACAGCAAATTAAGAACAGGGTCCCAAAAGCTATAAGTTACAGAGCATGACATGGTTATGAAGGAACAGTTTTCCAGCTTCAGTGTTGCCCAAAAGCCAGCAGTTATTTCTGCTTGCTTTCCTTTCCATTCTGCCTATCAGGTCATTTTAATTTTAGAAGCAATTCTCTTTCAGTTTAGGAGGACATTTAAGCAAGTGCTCAAGTCCCTCTCTAAAAGCTCTGCTTAGTGCTTCACAAGCCACTGCCAGCCAACTACAAGCTTAAGGCCTTTGTTGACTCAGGATCAATGAATAAGACTAGAAGACTAGCAAGGAAAAAAGATCATTTTTAAGAGAAATCTTCTATAACAACAGGGATGGTAACACCCAGCTGTCCACCTCCAAAGCCCTGTACATCCTGGAAGAAACTAATGCATCCAGAAAATGCATACAAACTTTTACTCTATTTCTGCTTTTAGAACCTGCAAAATTTCAGTTATCTTTTCCACAATGAACAGGCTGTACAGGACTCTGTAAGTCTCTCACTCTTTTTTACGGTGATAAAGTATTGTCAGCTCAGAAATAAAAAAAAATCACTCTGCCTCAGATCTGGTCTATCACAGCAAAAATCATAGTTCTCCTGGAAACTCAAGGTTAAGACTTTAAGTGACATTTCCAGTTTCCCTATGAAGTAAAAATCCCTTAGGATTTCCACAGCTCCCTCTTACCCCAGTAAATAAAATAACTTAGAGCGCAGATGGCTTTTCATTATTTGGGCTAATGAGTGGGAATAATCCAGACAGGGCAAGAACAGGCAATCCAAAGCATGTATAAATATTGCAGGCTTACTTTTGAAAACACAGACTTACAAGACAAACAAACGCCAAATACCACTGAAAGTCAAATAGATAATGTTTCTTATTACACTATGCATGCTGTCCAAGCTACATGCTCAGGAGTCTTGACCCTTTAGGAAAAAGACAGCAGCAAACAAAATTGTTTCCTTTAAAAAGAAAATTGTAGATGATTTGGATCAAGGGCAGAACAGGCTAACAGTCCAAAGAGCCTTCAAAATTGCTGTGATCACTTTCAGCAAAATAAAAAAAAAAAAAAAAAGGATGAAACAAAACCAGAGCTGTGGCTCTTAATGTTCTTCTAAAAGAGCTAGTAAAGCTTGTCAGGATGGCTCTGAAGAAAAACAACGGCTATGTTTGGGAGAATAGACAACAGCTTTTCTTGTCATTGCACCAGTAGAACAAACAAAGTACTCCATTCAACTCTGAAACTGCTCCTTCAGGCTGTCTGTTCTTGGACCGTGAAGCAGTCAGCACTTTGACAAGACCATGTTTCAGACTTTTTCTCTGGACCGAGTTCCCCAAAGACTAAAAAGTCTTTAAACTTAAAAAAACAACAACAGCACACCCCATGCCCTTCCCCCCCTCCACCTCCCCGCCCTGGCCCCGATTTTTTAGAGTAGAAAGCATACTTAGCCTTTTATGCAGAGACACACAGAGTGATTAGATCAATTAGAACAAAAACAGACAAAGAAATACAAAATTATTGTAAACTTGCAGCCAAGTTGGCCATGGTAGACCAGGGTGGGCTGCTGGCTTCTGGACTCTCTTCGGGGCCCTCTCTGACAACCCCTCTTCCCTCCAGAAGGCACCAGCTCACATGCATGCTGTCCTAAAAGGAACACAACATATAGCTGAGAGCATTGTGTGTCACATGAGTCCTCACTATAGCAATATTAGCCCTGAATAACTGCAAAATCTTGTGCATGGCTTAACTTTGCTGATGTCAACAGCAACTGTTTGCTATGCATACAAGAGCTAAGAATATACAGAAATGTTTCTAAGATCAGTTGTAATAGTAAAGACTGACGGCTGAATTATGAGAATGGACTTCAGCACAAGAAAAAGGGATGTTCACAAGTGAATCACTCAATGGACAAAAGACTTCACAGCAATTTTGCTCAATGTGTGATCTGATTATTATTACAAGTAATGCTTTTTTTATTTGAAAGCTTTCACAAGTTAGTGTACTGTACTGGTTTGGGCTGGGCTAGAGTTAATTTTCTTCATAGTAGCTTCTATGGTCATACAATCATAGAATTATA
>Ga0065711_1011879_pt1 | contig 11861 bp, 11 predicted proteins | sample Hoacrofraction12_FD_59098 | JGI IMG/M metagenome (GOLD analysis project Ga0065711, IMG submission 59098) | Hoatzin crop microbial communities from Cojedes, Venezuela - Epithelial fraction 12 v2 (version 2) | ecosystem: Host-associated > Birds > Digestive system > Esophagus > Crop | place... | reverse complement strand
TTCTCAGATCTGAAATAATTGTTGTATCTTTGCCCATAGCTTTGATATTTGTGTTTATTGTTTTTTTTACACCTCTAAGTTACTCATTTTCTGTGAGTTGAGCAAATATCAAAGCTTTTTTTATCCTTATATTTTGTTAAATTACGCAACGTGATTGTCACTTGCGAAACTTAAGTTAGTTAATTACTAATGTTACTATATTATCTTCTAAACTTGTCGTTTTAAAAGCGAGTCTTTCACGCATGATGCAAATATACAACAATTATTTCAGACCGGAGAAACTTTTTTCTCAGAAAGTGAAGATAATCATGCATTATACTGCATATCGCACCGTGATTTAACATTCACTTGCTAATTTTGAGTGTGGATGAAGAAACACCTGAAAATTAGCAGCGTCAAAAAATTTTGTTGTTTTATCTATTTCGAGGATACTATCATATCCAGATTATAGTATGGAATATTTCGAGTAACCATTCGTGACCCTTCTTCGCAAACCTATCGGAAATTCCGACAGGTTGCCTCTGCTTTAAGTTCACCCTCCTCGTAGTATTAAGTGGTGGTCGCACATTTTACGGCCACCACTTATGCCTTAGGAGGATGATAGGTTTCTTCACTCCATTAACGTGTAAAATTTGCACGTTATTTTCACGCTGAAGTTCACCCTCTTTGAAAATGTTAATGACGTGTCATCTGATGTTAGAATCTTCACGCCCAAAAAGCTGAGCCATTTGACCTGATGTCAGCCAAACGGTCTCTTGCTCAAGCCTTACATCCAACTGCGTTAGTCCATCTATTGTTCCTTGTGTCAATTTGTGTTGTCGCCAGGCAAGTGCTTCGCCCTCGCGACATTGATTTACAAAGATACAAATTTTCTCGCATCCATACAAGTGCTTGAACTGTCGCAAATTTTGCGACAGTTGCAGCCATGCAAGGTGGGTGGCGGTTTTTTGAGGGGGTATGAGGGGTTGCGTGAAAGGTTTTCGTTATTTTTGCGGGCGATAAATGTGAGACGATGGAACAGGAGAGATTTTGCTATCGCGCAATCAAAATAGAGGAGGCCACTGTGGCAGCGCAAATGGAACAGGCTTGCTTTCCACCCGAGGAGGCCTGGCCTGCAGCGTTGATGATGGAGCGCATCAAACGGCTCCCCAACATGACCTTAGTCGTTGAGGACATGGTCACCATGCAACTCGTGGGCATGATTAACGGCATCGCCACCGACGATGAAACATTCCGCGACGAGTTCATCACCGACATCTCGCTGCACAACCCCACCGGCAAAAACATCATGATTACCGGCCTTCAAATCCTTCCCGCATACCGCCACCGCGGCCTAGCAAAATCCCTAATGTCGCACTACCTCGCCCAAGAAAAGTCCCGCGGCCGCCATAACGTCTTCCTCACCTGCCTCGCCGACAAAATCCCCATGTATCAAAAAATGGGCTTCCACCCCACAGGCAACCTCTCCACCTGGGCTACCCTCCCCTACCACGAAATGCACCGCCCCCTATAACCACCACCCTGCGGCTTGAACTATCCAAAATTTTCGGACAGTTCGATTCTACTGAAAAACAGCGAGTTACTTCATTGATGGTAATTCAGTTCTCGTTCCACCTCCCGCTTGCCTTCAGTTTGAACTACTCGAAAATTTTGAGTAGTTCGACCTCTCTGTAATTCACCATACCCTATTGAGTGGTTGTTGCAAAAAATGCAACAACCACTTTTTCATCAAGACCTTGCCGTCTTCTTCGGGAGTATTGTCGCTATTCATTATAGGACTCTGTTTTTTCTTGATTATATACCGCTAAGCCTTTCACCGTCAATCGATAACGCTGGCGTGGGTGGCGCGGGCTGTCGGGGTAGCGCATGGTCACAAACCCATCGCGCATGGCAGGATTGAGATAAACTTCCAGAAAGTTTTTACGGTCTTTTAGTTCCATCATAGAAAGCATTTCTTTTATGGATAACTCCTGATGCCCCACTATTTGTATCAGCTTTTCCACTTGTGGGGTACTTGTGGGGTACTTGTGGGGTGTCTGCCCCTCAAGTTCGCGCTTCATGCGGTCGACTTCGGCTTGCCATTCAGCGGGTGGGTTGAGGAGCATGTAGCGGTTGCGGAGGTCGTTGTTCTCGCCCAGGAGGAGGTTGCGGAGGAAGCGAACGAGGAAGAGGGGCTCGGGCTCGATGTTTTGCAGGCGGTTGCGGTAATTGGCGCGGACGAGGGCGTTGCGAAAGTACCATGAATGCTTGGCAAACAGGTCGTTGTCGACGCTGAAGCCCATGCTGCGCAGGTACTTGATAAAGAATACGGCGGTGGTGCGCGTGTTGCCCTCGCCGAAGGGATGAATCTGCCACAAGTTGGAGACAAATGCGGCGAGGTGGGCGATGGTGTCGTCCATCGAGAGATCTTGATAAGAGAAGTCCTTCTCTTGCTGGAGGTCGTACTCCAAGGCGCGGTGCAGGTCTTCGGAGCCCACATAGAGCACGGTATCACCGCGCAACACCCATTCCCTTTTGGTGATGTCGTAGTCGCGAATTTTGCCTGCAAACTTAAAAACACCATCGAAAATGCGGCGATGAATCGAGGTGATGCCTACAATTGAAAAAGCAAACGAGGGCTCCCCGAGGATGCGCGAGATGTTGGCTGCCACGCGGTCGGCCTCTTCGGTCTCGTCATCTTGGGGCGTGCGGTCGGTCTTGCGCTCGTAATAGCTGCGCACTAACTCCTGGGCTTGCGCCATGGTGATTTCGCCCTCGATGTTGCGCCGCGCTATTTCGCGCAGGTAATCGCTGGTGTGTAGCTGGTCAACGGCCTGGAGACCGATGGCTGTGCGCCAGTTCTCCGCGCGTTGTCGGCGCGAGGGCTCGGTGGCTTTGATATATTCGTCGAAGTATTCCATGTGACTAATCACTTACAAAGGTAGTGATTTTTTGCGACATTAGCAAGTGGCGGACGGGTAAAAAGAAAAAGGCCCAGGGGGTGGGTCTTTTTCTTTTGGAGAGGGTGGTGAGAGTGGGGTTAGAAGGGCTTTTCGGTGGTGTGGGTGAAGGACTGGAACAGGGCGTTGGCCAGGCTGGAGGCACCGATGCGGAAGTACTTGTTGGTGAGCCACTTCTCGCCCAGGACTTCCTTGACGATGGTGTAGTACTTCACAGCGTCGGCGGTGGTGCGGATGCCACCCGAAGCCTTGAAGCCGACCATGATACCGTGTTTGTCGTAGTAGTCCTTGATGCACTGGCACATCACGTAAGCAGCCTCGAGCGAAGCGCCGGGATAGATTTTGCCCGTCGAGGTCTTGATGAAGTTGGCCCCAGCATACATCGAGAGGACGCTAGCGCGCTTGATGGCGTCGGCCGTGGCCAGCAGACCGCTCTCAAGGATGACCTTGAGGGGACGCTCGCCCATAACGTCCTTGATTTCACTGATTTCGTCACACAGTTCCTCGTAGGCTTCGTCCTTGAAATAGCCCACGTTGAGGACGATGTCGACCTCGTCGGCACCATCGACAATGGCAAGGCTGGTCTCGGCGATTTTGGTCTCGAGATGTGCTTGCGACGAGGGGAAGCAACCGCTGCACACAGCGATGTCGACGCCCGTGACTTCGAGGTTAGCGCGGACGACCGAGGCAAAGTTGCTGTAGACGCAGATGGCGGCTACGTTCTTGTATTGCGGATAGTTGGCATCAAAGTCGTTGACTTTCTTGACGAAGTTAGCGACCGAGCGCTCGCTGTCGTCGGTAGCCAGCGTGGTGAGGTCCACGCAGTTCAGCAGGAACTGATAGACTTGCTCGTTATCGTTCTCGGCAACGTGCTTGCTCAGGATGTCCTCGACGGCAGCCTTGACGGCCTCGTCGCTTGCGTTAAACTTGCAGGCATCGATAGCGGCCTGATAGCGGTTTTCGTTGTTCATTTGGCTCATGATATAAATTGAGATTTGTAATTATTTGTTTCACTTGTGGTTATCGAGCTTCGTGTTGTGCTGGTGGCGGGTGGCATCGCGGCTGGTCTTTTTCGCCATGTTGCGCTCAAACGCCTCGGTCAGGTCGACGCCCGTCTGGTTGGCGAGGCACATCACCACCCACATCACGTCGGCGAGTTCGTCGCCCAGGTCAGCGTTTTCCTCGCCTGACTTGAACGACTGCTCGCCATAGCGACGTGCGATGATGCGTGCCACCTCGCCCACCTCCTCGGTGAGGATGGCCATGTTGGTGAGCGGGTCGAAGTAGCGCACCCCGATGGTGGTAATCCACTCGTCGACGCGCTGCTGCGCCTGCTCCAGCGTCAGCTCGTGGGGCTTGCTCATTTCAACTTGGCCTTGATGGCTGCACTCTGCTCCTCATAGCCGGGCTTGTTGAGCAGGGCAAACATATTCTTCTTGTAAGCCTCAACGCCAGGCTGGTTGAACGGATTTACATCGAGGATGTAGCCGCTGATGCCGCAAGCTTTCTCGAAGAAGTAAATCAGCTGACCGATGGCGCGCTCGTCGAGGACGGGCAGCGTAATCTTCAGGTTAGGCACGCCGCCGTCGACGTGGGCGAGTTGGGTGCCCAGTTCGGCCATCTTGTTCACTTGGTCAACGCGCTTGCCAGCGATGTAGTTCAAGCCATCGAGGTCGGCATCGTCGCTGGGGATGACCACACTGTGGTGGGGTTGCTCAACGGTGATTACCGTCTCAAAGATGGTGCGCTCGCCGTCTTGAATCCACTGGCCCATCGAGTGGAGGTCGGTGGTGAAGTCGACTGCAGCGGGGAAGATGCCCTTGCCGTCCTTGCCCTCGCTCTCGCCGTAGAGCTGCTTCCACCACTCGGCGAGGTAGTGCAGTTGCGGGCAGAAGTTCACAAGGATTTCAATCTTCTTGCCAGCGCGGTACAGGGCGTTGCGGGTGATGGCATACTTAATCATGGGCTCATTGTCGCCCTGCTCGATGTCGACAGCACCAGCCACAAGGGCACGGATGTCAAATCCTGCAACGGCGATGGGCAGCAGTCCCACGGGTGTGAGCACCGAGAAGCGGCCACCAGCACTGTCGGGGATGACAAAGGTGGCATAGCCTTCCTGGTTCGCCAGGTTGCGCAGGGCGCCACGACGAGCATCAGTAATAGCCACGATGTGGCGCGTAGCAGCCTCGCGGCCCTCTTGCTTGATGAGCATGTCCTTGAGCAGACGGAAGGCGATGGCGGGCTCGGTGGTCGTGCCCGACTTGCTGATGACGATGATGCCAAACTTGTGGCCACTAATCAAGCTCATCAGGTCGTGCAGGTAGTCCTCGCCGATGTTGTTGCCAGCAAAGAGCACGCGAGCGCCCTTAGCGGGCTTGTAGGCAGCGAAATTGTCGCTCAGGGCCTCGATAACGGCCTTAGCGCCCAGATAGCTACCGCCGATGCCCACGGCAACAACATACTCGCACTCCTCGCGCAGGATGCGTGCCACGTCCTCGATAGCCTTGAGTTGCTCCTCATCGATTGAACTGGGCAGGTGGAGCCAGCCCAGGAAGTCGCTACCAGCGCCAGTGCCATGCTCCAGGGTGTCGATAGCCTGCAGCGCAGCGGGGCGCAGGGCATCGATGTCGGCAGCCGTGAGGGTTCCCAGGGCAGCCGTGTTATCTACTGTTAGATGTTTCATGTGAATGTGATATTTATGGGGTTGATTGTGTTGTTATTTCGTTGTTTCTTGATTGGCGGGCGCAGGGGCGGGCACAAGGGGCATCGTGTAGGCACGACGGCGCTTGTGTTGCTCCACGTCGAAGTATTGCCATTGCTGTTGCACGCGGGTGTTTTCCTCGAGCTCAACGTTGCTCTCGGCCCACTTGTAGCCGCAGCGGTTGTAGACGGGGATGAGGTCGGTGAAGAGCAGCGCGTTCACGCCCTTACCCTGGTACTCGGGCTTGATAGCCACGAGCATGAGGTCGACGATTTGGTTCTTCCTGCCCTTGATGGCACGCAGCAAGCGATACCAACCGGTGGGGAACAGGCGGCCACGGCACTTGATGAGCGCCTGCGAAATCGAGGGCAGCGAGATGCCCACGCCCACGAGTTGGTCGTTGCCATCGGCGATGAGCGAGATGTGGTCGAGGGGTAAGATGGGCAGGTACTCGTCGATGTACTGGTCGATTTGCGCCGGCGTCAACGGGGAGTAGCCGAATAGGCTGTCGTAGGCCTCGTTGATGAGGTTAAACACGGCTTCGCCCTGCTCGGCTTTGAGCTTGCGGTGCGAGTCGTAGTGGAGGTTGTGCACGCCCAGGCGTTGTGCCACGATGTTGGCCACGCGTGCCATCTTGGGCGGAACTTCGCTGGGGACGTAGACCTTGAGCTCAATCCAGTCGGTCTCCTTGACCATGCCGATGCGCTCAAATTGCTTGCTGTAGTACTCAAAGTTGTAGATGGTGGCTTGCGTGCCCAGCTGGTCAAAGCCCTCGATGAGGCATCCCTCGGGGTCCATGTCGGTGAAGCCCAGGGGGCCGGTGAGGGTGTCCATGTTGCGCTCGATTGCCCACTGCTTCACAGCATCGATGAGGCCGTCGACCACCTCGTCGTCGTCGATAAAGTCGACGTAGCCAAACCGCGCTTGGTGTTTACCCGTGCGCTCGTTGACCACGCGGTTGATGATACCGGCGATGCGTCCCACAGCGCGACCATTGCGATAGGCCATGAAATAGGCACTCTCGCAGAACTCAAACGCCGGATTGCGCTTGGGGTCAAGGGTATTGAGCTCGTCGCGGCACAGGGCGGGCACATAGTACTCGTTGTCGCGATAGAGCGTGTCGATGGGAAAGTGCACAAACGTGCGCAAGGCACTGCGCGTGGGCTCGATGTGGCGTATTTCGATTGACATCTTTCAGGGGATTGTTGCTTTTATCTAACTTGTTGTTGACTGGGGAGAGGGTGAAGGTTGCCGCGTTTTCGGCTTATTCCTCGATGGTTTTAGCCTTGTCCTTAGCCAGGTTGTAGCTGATGTGGCCATCGGGCGTGCGCATGCGCACCTCGCTGTTGTCGGCACCGCCAAAGCCAATCTTGGTGGGCGTGTTGGTGGGCGACGAGGGGGTGTAGATGACAAAGTACTTGCGGGTATCTTTGTTGAAGCCATAAACGGCGCCCTTCTTGTCGGCAAACACGATGTAGCGGTCGTTCTCCTTCTTGTCGTCGATTTCCTTGATGTTGAAGATGGGTTTTTCGTAGGTTTGAGCCTTCATGCTCACTTCCTCGCCGCCCTTGAGGGCTTCCATCTTCTCGGTGTTGTCGTGGCTCCACTTGGCATCGGCCTTTTCTTCGCCGGCAAACTGGCGCTCTTCCTCGGCTTTAGCGCGACGTGCCGAGTCGGCAGCGAGCTCTTCCTTGCTGGGGAAGTAGAGCAACTTGATGTTGCGCGCCTCCTTTTGCAGCCAGCGCATTTGGGCGTTGTTAATCGACTGCAGCGGCTGGCCGTAGACATACTGGCGGCCATCCTCGGTGCGCGTCTTCACGGGACCGTCGTAGTCGAGTTCGCTCAGTTTCTTGTTGTCGATGTCATAGAGGCACAGGGTCACGCGCTCGGTCGTGCCGCTACCCTGCGGCGTGCTACGATAGGCGTAGTAGAGGTAGTTGTGGTTGTCGAGTTTCACNGCCTTGGGCATATCCATGGGGTCGACCATGAGCATCGCGTTGTCGAACGACAAGGTGCGGCCGTTCAGATACTTCACATGAAGCTGCTCGGGGTCCCACACGCTGCCGTTGGGCGTGAGGCGATAGATGCGGTAGAACGACTTGCCATCTTCGCTCGAGAGGTAGGTGATACCAGCAATGGTGGGGTCTCCCTCGCCTTCGGGCTCAAAGCGCACAGCCAGAGCCGCTTGAGCGCCGTCGCCGTTGAGGTTGTTGCGCGAAACTTCGTCGGTAAACGTCACCATGGGGTCTTGCGAGGCCACCGTTGTGGGCACCACTTGCGTGCTGTCGGTCAACGCGCCGCCATTGTCATCGTTGCCGCCCGAGCAGTTGCGCATCAGACTCAGCAACACAATCAGCGCCACGATGGCAACGCCACCCAGCAACAGGTTGCGATAGAAATTACTCTTGGGAGCCTCCTCGGCTTCTTGTGTGTCGTTAAAGTCGATGTTATTTGGCGCGGGACGCTGTTGCGCGGCTGCACGTTGTGTGTTGTTGCCACCGATGTCGTAGGCGCGTGCGCCTGCACCCGATGCCGCAGCACCGCTTTGCGCCATGTCGTTGCGCACCATCTTGCCACACTTGGGGCAGAAAACCGAACTCGAGGGAATCGTGTTACCACAATGCGGACACGGCATCTCGTTACTCAACTTTGTGCCACAATGGTTGCAAAATTGCGACCCCGCGGGCACCTCATTGCCACAGTTGGGACATTTCATATTTCCTTCTCTTTAATGCGTTAGTATCTTTAACCTGCAAAGTTACACATAATCCCGAAACTTACAAAAAATAATTACGCAGACGGATTTTTGCACGCAGACCAGCGCAGGGGATTTTTGCACGCAGACCAGCGCAGACCAGCGCAGACTCACATTCAGAGTGAAGAGTAACTTCGTTGAACCTTGGCTGCAGTTCGGCAAACTCGAGCAAGCTCGGTATGCACTCATCTTGCACAAGGTTTGGAGAGAACCAAAAAAGTGGAGAGTCGAGTTCTTGAGGGATTATCTCCACTCTTCACTCTCCACTCTCCACTCTATTAGAAGGTCCGCGCTGGTCCGCGCGAGGATTATATCACCAGGCGAGGCCCTAAAGCCTAATTATCTTTCATGAAGGCTTCCATGTCGGCGGGGTGGTAGGGGATGCGCTCGGTGCCCAGGAAGCGGCAGCCGTCGGCGGTGATGAGCAGGTCGTCCTCGATGCGGATGCCGCCGAAGTCCTTGTAGGTCTCCAGCAGGTCGAAGTTGAGGAACTCGGCGCAGTGGCCGCTGGCACGCCAGTCGTCGATGAGGGCGGGGATGAAGTAGATGCCGGGCTCGTCGGTCACCACGAAGCCCTCTTGCAGGGTGCGGCCCATGCGCAGGCAGTTGGTGCCAAATTGCTCCAAGTTGGGACGTGTCTCGTCGTCAAAGCCCACGTACACCTGTCCCAGACCTTCCATGTCGTGAACGTCCATACCCATCATGTGACCCAGTCCGTGAGGCAGGAACATGGCGTGCGCTCCAGCTGCCACGGCCTCGTCGACGTCGCCACGCATCAGCCCCAGTTCCTTGAGGCGGGTGGTCATCAGGCGGCACACAGCCAGGTGAACGTCCTTGTATTTTACACCAGGACGGGCAACGCTCAGGGCGTAGTCGTGGCACTCCTCGACGATGCTGTAGAGCTCGAGTTGGCGGGTGGTAAACTTGCCGTTAACGGGCATGGTGCGGGTGTTGTCGCTGCAGTAGCACGACAGGGTCTCGGCGCCCGCGTCGCAAATCACGATGCGACCATCCTCGAGGGGACGCGGCGACGGGTTGCCGTGCATGATTTCGCCATGCTGACTGAAGATGGTGGGGAAGCTCACCTTCAAGCCATAGCTCTCGGCGATGCCATCGACCTGGCCAGCGATGTACTGCTCGGTCACGCCCGGCTTCACCAGGCGCATCGCGGTGGTGTGCATCAGGTAACCGATGTGGGCAGCTTTCTCGAGTTCCTCGATTTCGAGCGCCGTTTTGCGCGAACGCATCTCGATGACAGCCATGCGCAGCGTGTGCGACACGGCGTCGGCCTGCTTCGACGGATGAATGTCGAGCAAGTCCATCAGCTGGATTTTGGTGTCGTGCCGGTAGGGCGGCAGGAAGTGGATGGTGCGGCCCTGCTTGCGTGCCTTGTCGAGAAGGGGCTTCAACTCCTTCATCGCCATCGTGTGAGCCACGCCCACGCTGGCAGCCATGTCGGCCACCGTGTCGACGGCGCCATACCACACGATGTCCTCGATGTCGATGTCATCGCCCACCAGGGTCTCCTCGTCGTTGTCCACGTCAATCACGCCCACCAGGCCATCACGATTCAGGCCATAGTAGTAGAGGAACGTCGAGTCCTGACGGAAGGGGAAATACCCATTGGCAGGATAGTTACAGGGCGACTCGTTGTTGCCCATGAGCAGGATGATGCCGCTTTTTACCAATTCCTTCAGGCGGGCGCGGCGGGCCACATAAACGTCTTTGTTAAACATTATAATATGTAATGTGTTGGGGGTTGTGAATATTTTGGGTTATTGCATTGTCGCGTTGGTGTCGTTGTGCAGGTGCATGATGCGGTCGCGGTTCACGGCAATCACGCCTGGAACGGCTTGGAAATAGGTGATGGCGTCCTGGATGGACGTGCCCTCGGGGATGCGGATGGCTATCGCATTGATGATGCGGTAGTTATAGATAAGCTCGGCTTGGTAACGCTCGACGGCGGCCAGCAGCGAGTCCTTGCCCACGCTCTTGTCGTAGCTAATGATGAGCGTCGAGGGGGAGTACATCTCGCCATCGCCCACACGCCGCAGCAGGCTGTCGCGCGGCATCGTGCGGCGGCGCTTCCGCATCTTCCAGTCGCGCACCACGGCTGGGTCGGGCTCGACCACACGCATTTCGGTGGTGGTAATCATGGGCACCTCCACCTGGTCGACCACCTTGCCCACGGTGTTGCCATCGTCGCTCCACGCAGCTGGCACCGCCATCAGCAGCCCTGCTGCAATCAGGTATAATCTCTTGTGTTTCATTGTCTTAAATAAATCGGGTTACTGGCCGTAGTGGTTGGCTCGGCGATAATGATTGGGCGACAGGCCCAGGTGTTTCTTGACATACTTGCCAAAGAAGCTGATGTTGTCGAAGTTCAGCTCGTTGGCAATCTCCTTGATACTCAGGTCGCTATAGAGGAGGAGTTGCTTGATGCGTGCCACCACGGCGGTCGCAATCAGGCGGTTGGCAGTCTGCCCCGAGTGCTGCCTACAAATCGACGATAGGTACTTGGGGCTCACGCACAACTCGTCGGCGTAATACTTCACGTTGCGGTTGTGGGGCACAGCGTCGGTGAGCATCAAGATGAAGCGGCGATAGATGCGGTCGCTCTGACGCATCATCACCTCGTTCGCCTCGACCACGTGCTGACCAATGCTGTAAAGCAGGTCGACCGTGAGGCAACGCAGGATGCTCTTCAAGGTCTCGGTGCTGCCCGTGATTTCGGGGTGGTCGAGCTTAAACAGGCCCAACTCGTAGTACTTGAGCATGAGCGTAATCTCGTCCTCACTGAACGACACCACCGGGTGCTTGCAAATCTCCAGGAAGGCGTCAAACATCCTCTTATTCAGCAAGTTGATGCCCACATCGGCACTGAAGCCGCAGATGATGCAACGCATGTCATCCGAGTGGTCGATGGGCTCCACCACCGTGTTCTGGTCCACAAATAGGCCGTCGTTGCGATTAATCTCCCACGGACGCCCATTGAGCTTCACCGTCATGCTTCCCTCCACACAAAACACCATGGCAATGAAGTTGACCTTGAAGACCTTATCGAGATTGGGTATCGACGTAATATCATCGGCAAACACCAACTCGTTGTCGGCAAACTTCAGTTTGTCATAGAGATGCGAGGCATCATTCAAGTTAAGTTCCGTTATCTTATTGTCATTCATCAGTATAGCTATCAATTAGATGTTAAGGACAGAAATGTTAACTTGCAAATATACAATTAAAATCGGAAAAATCCACCATTTTCCAAAAAAAAAGAACACCACCCACCTTTTCCAGCAGGGCACCACCCACCCCCGAAACCCGTAACCAGCAGCAAAAGTCACAGCGAAGTGGGAAGGCTCGGAGAGCCTTCTTTAACCTATCCTCAGGCCGAGCGGAGCGATAGCGAAACGCGAGACCTGAGGATAGGTCCACCATTGCGATAGAGCCTCGGAGAGGGTCGTTT
>Ga0065711_1048336_pt1 | contig 11862 bp, 8 predicted proteins | sample Hoacrofraction12_FD_59098 | JGI IMG/M metagenome (GOLD analysis project Ga0065711, IMG submission 59098) | Hoatzin crop microbial communities from Cojedes, Venezuela - Epithelial fraction 12 v2 (version 2) | ecosystem: Host-associated > Birds > Digestive system > Esophagus > Crop | place... | reverse complement strand
CATCACCACACATCACCTCCCCTGCCACGGAAGACCATTACGACAGATGGAGCCTGAAGTCATGGATTAAATGAACTCAACGGACACTTTAGAGTGATGATCCATAGACTAAGGGAATGATGTCTGGAGACAGGAGAAGTGGTGGTGATCAACTGGACAATGGGGGACCTGGGCATGACGTAGATGGTATGGAATAAGGGGTGGATAATTTCCTGGGTTTGGCCAGGACAGGGTTAATTTTCACCAGAATCCAGGAAGGGGCACAGCCGGGTGGGCTGACCCAACCCCAACCTGGCCAAACCATGCTGGGTATTCCATACCCTGTGACGTCACGCTGGGTTCCGGTGGGAGCGGCGCGGCGGGAACTCTCTCGCGGCTCGGGAGTGCGCGGTGGCGGTGCGGTCTGAGAGAGCGGGTCTGTTGCGCGGTCTGTTTTGTCGTGTTTTCTCCTTACCTGCACCGTTGTTGTTCCTTTTCCCTCTGTTTGCTGTTCTGTCAAACTGCCCTTATGCCGACCCACCGGTTTCTGCCTCTTTCTTTCCATTCTCCTCCGCACCGCGGCGGGGGGAGGGGCGGCCGCATGGCGCTTTAGTTGCCGGCGGCAGCCGAAACCAAAACAGAATAAATAATCAAATTGGACAGTAGTCACTAGTGAGAAGGTTGCATCCAAAGCGAAAGCAATGTATCAGTCAACGGAAGGAAGAAGAGGGAGGAGATGACATTTTTGGCCGGAGGAGAGTGGAGGTTCTTCCATTACTTCTTTCCTCTTGCGGCAGACTTATCTTTGATCCTGTGGTGTAAAGCACTTTGTTCTTCTTCCTTTCCTGCTGCGAAAGACGATTTGAAGTTTGTGTGTCTTGGCAGAGAACTCCTTTCTGAATCGCTTGTATTTTGGGACTTCAGTTCTAGCGCTTGAACATTTCATCTCTGGAACAGTAAGTATCACCTTTAAAGCTGTGCTGTATGAAAACCACACCGTCTGGTCTGCAGGTGTCCTTTGGTAATGCTTTTCAGTGTCAGGTGACTTGCTTTTTGCATTAGTCTCTCTTTTTTTTTCTTCCCCCTGAACATTTTTCTGAGCTGTTTTTCTGGCCTTAATATTTCAGCACAAATCGGGGACAGAGCGAACTAAATATGGACAGGGAATACATTTTGCTTTTAGCCAGTGCCATTAGATTATATTAGAAGTTAACTTTCCAGAGGAGTTATTGTGAAGTTGTCTGATGCAATGAGATTGGCTACAAACTTCATCTGTGCTGAGATGCAGAAAATACCTGAGCTGCGTATTGCTGGTGTAGCTTCTACCAGCTGTCTGGGGTGCATACAGGTGCTTCCTTGCATTAATTAATACCAGTGTTTGTGAGGAGTGTTAATGCTTTCTCTCGAGTTCTTCCCCAGCACTGCTGACTTAGTTTCCTTACCTTACCCGATCTTTAACTTCTCTCGTTGCTCTTTTTCATTTACCTCCAAAGCCTTTGAGCTCACCCCCTGGCACTGATGCTCTGCAAGGCTGCACTGCTGTGTCGTAAGGTCACTGTCACGGGCTGAACGAGCTCCACCATCAGCTGGTTGCCATCTGGGTTTTGTTTGCTGGTGCTGCTTTCAGTTTAGAAAGCGCTCCTAGAGTTTCATTTCCCCTTTCCGATCTAAATATATTCAAACTTATCTGTTCAAACACCATATTGTCTTTTAGCTTAAAAAGCTCTTTTTTTCCCAGCTGTAAACACTCCGGATGATTTATCTGCAAGGAAGTACATTTCTCTGTTTTGGTGGGTTTTTTTTAAACTTCAATTTGATAAAGTGTCTGTACTTGGGTTTCTATTTCACTTGGTTTTACTTGAGAGCTGGACTAGGTTGGGAGGATACACAGTATTCCAGGCAGGGTCTTGTACAGCAGTGTGGGTGCTGACTTACCTTCAGTGGTGTCTCACCTGGGCTGTGCGAGGGTTGCCTTTGCCTGGCGCTGTCACGCTGCCGGGTCCCGCCATTTCAGGACTGACTGGTATTGCCAGGTCGTTTTCTCTCCTGTTGCTGTTTCCACCTGGTGACTTTTCATTTCATACCAGAAATTGTCCATGGTTCCATCCCAAGGTGTGCTGGGGTGCAGACTGCAGAAGCCATGTCCACCTCCAACCACGAGGTGTATTTTTATTTTTAATGTGGAGTGTCCAGACGTACCAGATTTGCAGTAACCAGATTAGGGATCTGGACTGGCAGCCAGAGTGTTTCTCTCATTGTGTGTGATGTGATTAGAGGGGAGATGTGACAATGTAAAACTCATGGAAATGAAATTGGATTGCCTGGGGCTACTGCAGACCTTTGCTTGGTAATAGGTCTTGTACTACCTAACATAATTTCTTTGTTAAACATGTTCCCAATAAAATGTGTAACTGTCAATTAAGAGAAATACTGTAATCTGATCTTTTAGTATATGCAATTTAAAATGGGGCTTGAGATAGTTTTGCGTCTTGTATGACTGCAATTGAGAAGAGACTTGGGTTTTTTCCTCTTACAGATAAGAAATGTTTCTTTCTGCTGTGCACTTGTCCCCATGTGCTACCTCAATCAGATTAGGTTGCCTTTCTGGCAAGAATGTTTAGGCTGGTGCAGCAATATGATGATGTAAAGCTCAGAGCGACACACCTCCTTTAAATTGTCCTGCTGGCTTTGCTGTGTTCTCTGTGGTCAGATTGCAGAACCGTGAGGATGCTCCAGAGGTTTATTCAGAAGCAGTGGTTCTCAGTGGCTTAGAGTATTTTCTCTTGCAGTAGAGAAACCGTATTCTGTTTAGAAAATTGCTTCTTATTATATTCTTTTATGTTTTTCAGGGTCCCACTTTTCTACGTGCCTTTTTGAATATCTCTGTTGTAAAGATGTCTCACGATCACCTGATGAACAACTCCATGTCGTCAGCCACACATCCTCCTGAACATCACCATTCAACGGCAGCCCTGGGACATGATCATGGATCTGGCATGACGATGATGGTAAGTGGAAATGTCACGGTTAACCAGAGAGCTTTTCCTTGCCTGGGGTTCAGAGTAACTTATCATCTTAATGACTATGCTTCTGAGAATCGGAAATTAAACTTAGCATTGGAAGGCATGAATCAGTCCAGTTAAAACACAGACCCCAGTGTGGCTCTTCTGGAATGAAGGAATCATCAGGTGATATGCAACATGAAATGTGTTTCAGAGCTGGAGATCCTTTGGCAAAATGGTCTTTTCTTCCAAAAGCCTTTCCAGCAGCCAGCCTGGTGTCTGCTCTCTAGCCAGCTAGAGGCAGAAATGCAAAGTAAGCATTTTCCTGCAAGAAACGGGAGGTGGATGGAGTTCTCCAGGCTGGTAGTGGTAGCAAAAGCCTAAACCGGCACCGAGAGGATTGCACACTAGTACAGTGGATTGTGCTGACCTGCAGGTGACCGGCCTCTGTGTCCTTTTCCTCCTGAACTTCAAGTATGCACTCGATTTAGGGAGCAAGATGGTACCAGGGCTCTTTGCCACGTTGGCGTTAAGGCTGTGTTAGTCCTGTCCTGCTGCTGTAGCTGACTTTGGTTTAAACAAGTTGAGACTTGTGCATGCGGGCATCAATGAAGCTTTGCAGAGATCCTGGCCAGAGCTTCCATGGAGATGACCGTAGGATCTGTGTTTGTGTGTAGCGAGTTCTAGGGACTTTTTCTGCTTTTTCTCCCTTTTCTAAATTCTTTTAGAGTGAGTTTCAGATTATTAAAACATGACTCTTTATGGTTAAACTTTGAAAGGAGGGCAGAGAGCGTGCATTTGCATTTCAAATGAGAATATACTCAGGAGTGTATTTTGCAAGCCTTCAGTTACAGTTTGCCTGCCAGCTATGCACCCCGAAGAAGGAATCCAGAATCACTGCTGCTACTTATATTGTGAACAGTAGCACAGCAGGAGAAGGGAGACTTAGAACAGCCTTCCCCGTTGTGAACATGGCCCGGTACAAAGCCCAGTGGTGCTGGTGGAACTTGCAGTCCAGCATTGTCACTGATATCCTTGTGAAGCTCTTCATATAATCTAAAAGCTAAGTCCTGGCATTCTCTGATGGGTTACTCTCCATATAGATGCCGTTTCGTTGAACATGTCAAGTGCTCTTATCCTCAGTGGGTAGTTACAGGACCCTGCCTTATCCGGCAGCTGAAAACTGTGATTAGTTGCACAAGATTTTGAATTAACGTTGCACATAGAACTGTCAGGGAAGGAAGTAAATGGGTACAGCATCTTAGATAATAGACTGACAGTGTTTTAACGTGTGCATCTTCCCGTGCTTCCCTTGCACCAAGTAACAGGCTCTGTTTCAGCTGAGGTTGTGGAACTAGCTGTAACGCTCTCTGGTTCGTGCGGTTTTTGTTTTAAATGTCAAAATGCGAAACTCATTAAAGAAACGGAAGTACTCTCTAGAAGAAGTTCTGTAGTAATTTCTGCTCTGGGGATAATGAATGTCTGCTGATTCTTCTGGATGCTGAAATTAATCATAATTCTGATCTTCAGCAAATAACCTTAATTAAGTAATGAGAGGAGTTCAAAGAGAGGTTCCTCTAGCTTAGCGAGTACTTTACATGTAAAAGCACTGTATGCAGCTGTGGTCAACACATGCTAAACTGCAATGCGTTTACCTGGATGGAAGATTATATGAATTGCAGCTGACCAGGGGATCACTGATTCCCACAGCATTCACTGTGCAGGTTCAGGAGCCTTTTTTTTCACCCAGCGGAAGCTGTGGTCTTGCTTTACGCATAATGCTCCTTGTTGTACCTGTATTTAGGCCTCCCTTTCCCATAGGGTATTAGGAGGTTCTGTAGGGAGACAGTACTCTGCTGGCACGGTGCAGGATGGGACCAGACGATTCGGCTATAGAAGCCCTTCTCTGTATGAGCTCATCTGAGGTCAAGGTGGGGAGAAGAAAGTGCCCTGTACCCAGCTCGTGAGTAGTCCTGAGGAGGCAAGGATGAACTCAACAGAGACATCCCCAATCCCTGGCTACCTCTGATGCTGAGGAGAAAAGCAGCTCCAAAACCAAGAGGAAGGCATGTTTCTTTAGCAGGTACTGCTACAGGGGCACTGCCGGAAAGAGCTGCCCACTAGAACTGGAACCTGGAGCGTCTGTAGCCGTGTCTCGCTTGTGTGTGTTACGCTACATGTACTGAAGAGTTTCTTAAAGTCTATCTGGCGACCAACTGAAATGATCTAAGTTTTTGTCATAGTACGAAACCCATTGCTAAATTTTCTTGAGAGCTCCATCTCGGGGTGAGCTACGCAGGCTCATCTTGATCTTCTTTATGTTTTGGGCAGGCAATGACCTTCTACTTCAGCTATGAGAATGTGCCACTGCTGTTTTCTGGACTTACAATCAATACTCCTGGAGGTTAGTAGAACTGTCTTGTCCAGTCCAAACAAAAAGTTTGCAACTGATGAATGTTTCAGGCATTACCTTGCTATTTATGCCAAAAATATGCAGGCACATTGTGTTGAGTCTGGTTTAAATTACATCTGTGAAAGAAAAACGAAGATGTTCGTATAGCTCGAGAATTTGACTGGTCTTACTAGCAAAAGTGATTGCTGGTTTCACTTCATGGGCGAAATTCCAATTCGTGTATGGCTTAAATTCACCTGTACGTCTGTACATGCGTGTATGCAGTGCCCAGCCATAGCCTGTGCAGTGTGACATGGTTGTTGAATCATATGGTGCATCTTCTGACGTGTTTTGAAGCAAACGTCTTTTGTAATGTTTCCTCTTTTGTCAGAAATGGCTGGTGCTTTTGTGGCTGTCTTCTTCCTGGCCATGTTCTATGAAGGCCTTAAGATTGCCCGCGAGTGTCTGCTCCGTAAATCCCAAGTCAGCATTCGCTACAACTCCATGCCATTGCCAGGTCCCAACGGCACTATCTTGATGGAGACACACAAAACTGTTGGGTAAGAATTTCACTTCAGTCTAAGACAAATTTATTCAGCAGCTGACAAAGGTGAAAACTGAGACAGAAAAAACGTTATGCAGCCAGTATTACTGTCTGCAAAGTATATTGACTCCAGACTGAGACACTGCTTGACACTGGAGGACACTGTGCTTGAGTCACTTGGCTGCCCTGTAGAATGAGGGACAAAAGGAGGAAAGCAGCAAGGAGTCAGATAAGCTTGTTTTTTTCCCAGACCAGTAATGAGCACATTTGGAGAGTTCCCAGGAACAGAATTTGGGTGTTACAGCCAGAGAAGCTGACAGAAAATACTTAGGATCCTTCTGTTGACAGGTAGTCAAAGCCTCTACTCGGAGAAGAAGCCGTTCTGCTTATTGAACGTGCGGATAAAATCAGCTTGTAGAAGTCTGTTTCTCAGCTAAAAGTTCTGTCCTCCCAGAAAGTACCGTGCTTGCTTTGTTCAGCCCACTCTCTGGAGAGAACCGCAGTTACAAGTGGCAGACGCATGCAGAAGTCCATGTCCAGCCTGCTCTGTTACCTTCTCTGCCATTCCCTGCCCGCCTTGGCAGCTGTCAGTGTAAGAGCTGCCTTTTCTCCTTGGGGATGTGCATTATGCCCTCTGTGTCTCATGGGTGCTGACTCTCCTCTGGGTTTTGTGTTCTCAGACAGCAGATGCTGAGCTTCCCTCACCTCCTGCAGACTGTGCTGCACATCATTCAAGTCATGGTCAGTTACTTCCTGATGCTGATCTTCATGACGTACAACGGATACCTCTGCATAGCGGTGGCGGCAGGGGCAGGGACGGGCTATTTCTTCTTCAGCTGGAAAAAGGCAGTTGTTGTGGATATCACGGAGCACTGCCATTAACACTGGATGCCTCCCAGAAGCCTCTCCACCCTGCTGCTCTCTTGAAATGCAGCCGGCACGAGGACTGGACCATTCCTAAGCTGAAAGAGAAACAATATGGAGAAAATCAACTGGAGCTCACCGCAAGTTCCTAGCTGGGGTGTAGGGATGTGAGGAGCTGGGGTGTGCTGCTCCCCCTTGCTGCAGGCTGGCAGCAGGGTTGACTCTTGAGGGTCCCATGGTAGCCATTTTTGGCTAGGATTTGCTTTATTCTTAGATTATGCCGTGATTGAAATTAGCTGGCTGACAGAAATGTAGACGTTATTCTTTTAAAAAACAAACAAAACATTTTATTTTTAAATTGTAAATGCTCATCTGTGAGGGTTTTATGAACAGTAGGTAAGGATCAAAGTTGCCAATGGAGCCTATGTGTGCGAATGGCTATTTTAATTTTTTTTTTTTCAATATGTGCATAATGCCAGGGGAGGAGATCTCCCAGGCATTGTGGCTTTTGGGGCCAATGATGCCTTCTGTTGCAGAAGGACTCAGCCTCTGAGGAAGACTTGGTGCTGCACATCAGACACGCTCAGGTGCGTCCTGGCAAGGGAGTACGTTGCCATCAGCATGTGACCCGTGTGCTGCAGGGGGTCCAGATGAGTCTGTCCTCCAAGCCCCTCAGAGCACGATGAGCGGTGTTTGTCTCCTGATGTATCCAGCAGCTTTACTCTGCCTCAAGTGCTAATGTCTGCGTTTGGCTGCTTTCACTTCCCACCGTGTAGACACAGGACAACAATTGTGTATTCACAGGGTAAAAAGATTTTAAATTAACCATTGGACCCACATTTACTTCATGTTGAATTGCACGTGGATAGATCTAGAGCTGGACTTGTGGTTTACTAAAACTAGTTCTGTAAATGAGGCAAGAGCTAAATAATGATTTCACGACACTAAAGGTTAAAATGTCTGAAGATGGCATTCCTTGATTGAGATGAAGGAAATAAAACAACTGTATTCTTGTAAAGGAGAGATCTGGGGAAGAGAAGAAAGAAATTACAGGACTACAGCTGCCTTCAGTCTCTGCTCAGGCAAAATTTGGAGCAGCTTGGGCTATTGAAAAAGTATTCCTGAGCCGGATGACTCCTCTTTGTCTTAATAATCGTGCTGTGACCTTGTTGGCTTGGAGGTGCAAGATTTATCAGTGGGGTACAAGTGTTGTAGCACAGCAAAGAACTTCCCGTTCAGTGCTGTGAGCTCTACACGTGTCACAGGCAGGGCAGGCTGTGACGCAGGCAGCACCAGCTTCCGGCGTGCGCGATGCCCAGAACATGCTTTGGGGCTTCTGGAGATCAGTTTTGGTTTAGCACTTCGTTACTACACTGCTTCTTGTTGCGGGGAATGTTGAGCAGAGTATGGTGCAAAGCCGGAGCCTCCATTCTGCCCAGGATGCCCAATTTGTGCCAGTAACTGGCTGAAAGGGGAGACGGTGGGATGTTCACCAGGGCACTGGAAAACAGGCACCACGTTCAGACCGGGACCGACGTCTGGAGTGCGCCGTGAGAACAGGGAATCCTCCTGAGACGGAAGTGTCTGCGCATGTGCAGTAGCGTTTGCTTTGCTCCGAGGCTGCTACTAGTCGCAGTGTTAGCGATAGCTGTGTAAGGAAGGCTGAGCTTTGTGAGGAGGAATTACATTTCTTTAGCCCGTAAGCCTTACAGGGCGAGGCCCATCCCTGCGCCTGTGGGCTCCTCGCTGTGCCCGTGCTACCCCATCAGCACAGAGCCCACCCTCGCCCTCCCACCCTCTTCGAATGGCAGTGGGGAAGCTGTTACTGCCACTACCGGGATCTTGAGCTGCACCACCTGAAGTCAGCTGGCCTGGCTATTTGTTCGGACATCTTGTTTTCTTTGGGCAGTGCAGATACAGAATACAAGGAGGTGAGTTAAAAGCAGGCCTGTGTTTCTAAAGAGCTGCTTTCTGTAGCAAATCTGCATCTGGGTAAGAGAAGCAAAGCTGCGTTCATGGAAAAATTCTAGCCGTGTCCTGATGAGAGACAGGAGAAGCTCTTCCCCGGTCTGGTTGTTGAAGGGAGTGACGTCTGTAACAGGCTGCAGCAGGACATACGGACGCCCTCTCTACATCTGTCACAAAGGTAAAAATCTTCTGTGCCCTCCAAGCAATCATGCCTCTCTGTGAGAGCGGAAAACGGTCCCTTCTGATCCCTGTGTGAGAGCTGTGAGGAAATCATAGTGTTTCTCAGAGTTGAAGCAGTGAAGCGCTGGAGATGGTTGGTTGCGTTCTGAAAGCTTTACGCTGTAGGGGCTTGGTCCCCGAAGGAGCTGAGAGTGACGTTGCCAACACCGCTCTGATCGGTTTCTCTTGAAGAGGACGGAATCGTTGCTGTTGCAGGGATGTCTGATCATAGGATAGAGTCACGCGTGGCTTTGTGCGATGACACGTTACTTCATGTAACTCTTGCTGTGTATTTCTCTAAAATAGAACCTCTGCTTGGCCTGATCTTCGTGCTGTCACCTTCTAGCCACCTTTCCTGCTATTCGAGCGACCAGACTTGAATGCTCTGACTCAAGTGATCAGAGGTGGATGACTTGGAGATTAGGCAATAGCCGTGACTTTTACAATATAAATTTGGTTCTCTTGTTAGCTTTTCTGCCTCATTCTACGTGTAGCATCTGTGCCCTTGAAATGGTTTCCCCCCCGAGGATGAGTACCTCTGGCTTCAGAGGGTCATCTCCTGCCCACAGCTTGCTCCAGTGTGCAGAGAGGGAAGTGACACTGACCGGGCAGTGGTCACTGGGGAGCAGGAATCTGGGCAGAAGTCTCCCAAGGGTCTGGCGAGTGCCCCGGCCACCTTCCAGCAGCCCGTAAGAACAGTGGTTTGAGAACTCGAGTGAGAAACAGGTCTGAGGAAAGGGTGGTTAAGGAGAGGAGATGGAGGGCTGTGTCCTCTCTGCGTCTGAGCTCGCCGATACAGCGAGGCACAACTGAGGAGGGGATGTCTCTAGGCCAGCTTTGGCCGTGCTTTCTTTCTTTTGGTTCGATGTTGAGAACCCAGAGAAGCCACCGACGTCCCCGTGTGCCAGCCTCCCCCTGGTCCACCAGATCCTACCGGCTGCCGTGTTCTTGGCCCAGGTTGCCGTCTGCTATGCCAGAGTCTGAGCAAAACCTGGCCTCCCTACTGCTGGCTTCTGCTGACTGCTTTCGGTGCAGTCCCAGCCTTTCTGCTGGCTGTGCTTGAAGTTGTCCTGATAACACTAAACTCGCATTAAGTAGTGCTTGGAGGGAGGCGAGGGCTCCAATGAGACTTGAGTAAATCAAATTCCTATGTCAACAGACGTGTAGCATGCTTGGAATGCGATGTCCTGCGTCTCTTTGTACCCCGATGTTTGGTCTCCACACGCTGTGCCGCTGGATTCTCATCCTGGAAGAAGTGCATAAAGCATGCACGGTGTGTTCATCAGCTGGCTTTTGTTGTTCTTCTTCGAGTGCCTTTTTGGTTTGTCTGGAGCCAGTCCCGCCAAATCCAGCAGGATTTCTAGTTTTGTTTACAGTGGACTGTTATTTTTGGTTTTACTCTTGCTCTTTCTGGAGGTAACTTGCCTAATATTACTGTGAATATCAAGAATCTCCTGTATATAATTAACCAGTAAAATAGTTTGCATTTTACCGTGGTGGAGGTGTGTTTTGGACACAGCCCTCAATGCAGAGACTGCAGCTGAAGCAGAGGCTGGCAGCTCTTCCTGCAGCATTCAGAAAGGGACTCCAAGAGCCAGCGCCCGCTTCTATCAGCAAGAGGCCCCGCAGCCCGGCAACGCCAGGCGGGCCTTCCCCAGCCCTTCTCCTCTGGCACGGCTCTTCCGTGCCTGCGGTGAGCGTGCGAGTGAGCAGCGGGGCCGAGCGCCCGTCTTCGGAGGGAGGAGGCTGGGGGTGGGAGTGAGGAGCAGCGTCCTCTGCGCCCGCCCCAGCCACGAGAGCAGTAATCCCCGATGCTGCTGGAAGGGGAACGTGGGAAGGCACCGATGTGCGAGTCGATGTTTGTGTTGGTCCAGTTACACTTTGCTGAGGTGGAAGGAAGAGCTGGTGCTTCCCAGATCCGCATTCCTCTGCAGAGGGAGGACTCGAAGGACAAGCATTTTAGGGAACTGTAGTGATGAGCCCCGGCGGTGCACGGAAGGTGTCCGTGTCCAATAAGGAACACCCATCTCCCTCACAGAGTTTTACTGTAGAATTGTATTCTTCCCTACAAGAGAACTGAGGGGCTGGCTTGGTTTTTGTTCCCCTGTGCAACCACAGTGTGTCTGGAACCACCTCAGATGTTTCCCTGTCGGACCTGGGACCTGCTGGCAATGCCTGAACAGCAGAGCAATCCCCGATAATTTTCTGTGGTGTGAGGCTGCAAAAGCAGCTCTGCTCTAGGCCAGACTGTGGCTCGTTCCACTCTGATGGACAGCTTGGAAAGCTTTAAGTTCTGTACATTTCCCCCTGACCTGAAATTTGATGAACTGACAACACACGAAGTTTGCACGAAGCAGCAAGTTTGCAGATGACACCAAGCTGAGTGGTGCAGTTGACACCCCTGAGGGACAGGATGATGTCCAGAGGGACCTGGGCAAGCTGGAGAAGTGGTGCTCTGTGAACCTGGTGAGGTTCAACAAGGCCAAGTGCAGGGTCCTGCACCTGGGTTGGGGCAGCCCCTGGTGTCAGTACAGGCTGGGGGATGAAGGGGCAGAGAGCAGCCCTGCCGAGAAGGACCTGGGGGAACTGGTGGGTGAAAAGCTGGACATGACCCTGCAGTGTGCGCTGGCAGCCCAGCAGGCCGACTGTGCCCTGGGCTGCATCCCCAGCAGCGTGGGCACAGGGTGAGGGAGGGGATTCTGCCCCGCTCTGCTGAGACCCCCTGGGAGCCCTGCGTCCAGCTCTGGAGCCCTCAGCCCAGGACAGAGCTGGAGCTGTGGGAGCGGGGCCAGAGGAGGCCCCAGCAACGATCCGAGGGCTGGAACCCCTCTGCTGGGAGGAAAGGCTGGGAGAGCTGGGGCTGCTCAGCCTGGGGAGGAGAAGGCTGTGGGGAG
>Ga0065711_1008966_pt1 | contig 11862 bp, 7 predicted proteins | sample Hoacrofraction12_FD_59098 | JGI IMG/M metagenome (GOLD analysis project Ga0065711, IMG submission 59098) | Hoatzin crop microbial communities from Cojedes, Venezuela - Epithelial fraction 12 v2 (version 2) | ecosystem: Host-associated > Birds > Digestive system > Esophagus > Crop | place... | reverse complement strand
ATGGCGTTTATTGACGGGTAGCACAGTATTATATAGCTTAGGTTTACAGCGTCACTTCCGTCTGCTTACACCTATGGGCTAAACGCTACTGGTTATCAGGAGAGGAGGGGGGGGCCTACCTTTCCATACAGCACGACATCTTCCGACCGCCAGGCCCTAACTATCCACATATATCGTATTAAATTTTATATACCTATTGATTTCTAAGAGATTTATAACAATCATTAAATAGTATTTAAATTTTATTTATAAGAAGCATCTTTTTAATGCCCTTGAATCTGTTATTTCTGCAGTCAAGAAGGGAGATTAGCCTCTTGTTCTCATAATTAGTGTGTGATCAGTTCATTCATCGGCTGTATTATTTGTTATTGTACATATAGGTCTAGAAGAGATTCATTACTTCAAAAATTACAGGCAATGAAAAATCAAGAAAGATATAAGGCCTTTACTGAGCATATTTTAACAAAAAATTATGAATTCCAAAATTTAGTCATTCCATGTGTACTAGGACAGACTATTCCATAGTGTTTAAAGATTACAGCTTCCCAAATTACATATTCATTGCTTTCAATACTGGGCTTCTAGCTTTTAATGTATTAGTTTTCCAGCACATATCTATTCACTAAGCAAATGAAAAACCCTTTTTACATCAGGCTTTGGTCTCTATTGGAATCTAGGAGTTATTACTGCGTGGTGTAAACACAAATAAACATCTGTTTCTTTTGTCCTTGTACAACTAATTAACACAAAATCAGGAAGCAGATTTCTCACAGGAGGAGTTCTTGCAACCTTCTTACAAATGAGATTTGCATTCTGACATTGAAGAGATTTTTTTTAAACTTCCAGACAGAAAAACCTTATACCAAAAAGGTGTTCAAATATCCTCAGAACAAAATGCATAAGTAATAACATCCCCTATATTATATATTGCTATGTCTTATCATAAATTATCAAAATATCATTGCACATTCAAGAAGACTCTTCTAAATACTGCCACCCATATTTTTACACATTCTCCAAAATATATTTATGATTGCAGTTTGACCTTTGTATCGGAGTCACTGAGGTCAGTCTTTCTCTCTTGTTCCCATGTTTGGTGTTCTTCCATGGGTCAGGGAGTGCTTCAGAGATGCTTTGTCACCGATAGTAGAGCTGTTGCTTAATGTGGTGCAAGGCTATTGCAGGATGATAGAGAGATGGAGAGAGATACAACAACTATATTAGACCAGAACTGTGGGTGTACATGGGTCCTTTTTATTCACTTTTTTAATTTCTTCTCTCATACCTTGTTTGTCATAGCTAGATGGATTTTGGAAATACATAACCTATCCAGTGCTCAGTGAAGTAAATGAAACAAAAATCATTTGGCTTCTAGAAATTTCTATGGGAAATAGAGAATAGCATTATGTGTTTAGTCAGGTGTTCCTAATATCAGTTTGAAAACACAAATGAAGACGTGACACAGGCAGTGAATTTAGATGGCACAATGTGTGTATGAAAGCCAGACAGGAAGCAGCAAGGCAAAAAGACATTTATCAGTCATGAAACTAATAAACAAGCCAGGTGATAACAACCTGCCTTCCTGAGGAAATGCAACCTCTTTGGTAACTTTAGCAAACACTGCCGTTGAGACATGCCATAGTGTTGTGTAAAGGATGAGATCACTGATTTACTAGCTTCAGTCCCAAACACAACAGCAAGGCCGGAGGAGTGGGATGGCTAAACAAACCACTGTTGGCACTAGTGAAAAAGCAGGCCCCTCCTTTGAGCCCACCTTCTCCTCCCGCTCATGTGTTCTCTCCCCTCCTCCCAAAGCACAGACACTCAAGGATCTAAAGACTTAATTGCAAATTGAGTCTCCTGCTAATCTGTCCACAGGGTGATCAAACCCTCCCTTGAGAGTGAGGTGGATGAAACAGTTGGGGTGTGGTGGGTTGACCTTGGCTGGATGCCAGGTGCCCACTGAATTTCTCTATCACTCCCCCTCCTCAACCAGACAGGAGGAGAAAAGCATGATAAAGGGCTCATGGGTCGAGATAAGGGCAGGAAGATCACTCAGCAGTCACCTTCAATTGCAAAACAGACTCAACTCAGGGAAATTATTTATTGTCAATCAAAAGCCAGATTTGGGTAATAAGAAAAAACTGAATCTTAAAAACACCTTCCTCCCACCCCTTCCTTCTTCCTGGGCTCAACTTCACTCCTTATTTTCTCTAACTCCTCCCCCCAAGCAGCACAATGGACAGGTAATAGGGGTTGCAGTCAGTTCATCCCGTTTTCTCTGTTGCGCCTTCCTGCTCACACTCTTCCCCTGCTCCAGCATGGGGCCGACCCACAGGGACAGTCCTCCATGAACTTCTCCAGCACAGGTCCTTTCCATGGTGTGCCATCCTTCAGGAGCAGACTGCTCCAGTGTGGGTCCCCCATGGGGTCTTAAGTCCTGACAGCAAACCTGCTACAACGTGGGCTCCTCTTCATGGTCCTGGCAGGAACCTGCTCCAGCATAGGCTCTCCACAGGGTCACAGCCTCCTTCCGGCATCCACCTGCTCCAGTGTGGGGTCCTCCATGAGCTGCAGTTGGATATCTGCTCCACCATGGACCTCCTTGGGCTGCAGGGGGATAACCTGCAGACACCATGGTCTTCACCAAGGACTGCATTTGAATTTCTGCTCTGGTGCATAGAGCACCTCCTCCCCCTCCTTTTTCACTGGCCTTGGTGTCTCCAGAATTATTTCTTTTACATAGTCTCAGTCTTCTCTTCTGTCTGCTCTTGCACAGCATTTTTTTTTCTTCCTTCTTAAATATGTTATCACAGAGCTGGCTGACACTGGCTCTATCAGATATAGGGAAAGCTTCTAGCATCTTCTCACAGAAGCCAGCCCTGCACACACCCCCACGCAAACCAAATACATGGGGTCAAACACATACTGGGAGTATGAATGCTGAGCAGGAAAAAAATGTCTAGTGGAATATTTGTGATTTGAAACAGAAAATCCAGTCTTTGTGGATGGGAATTATAGCATGTGCCAAGGAACTAGCAGGAACAGGAGGCAGTTGTTAACAAGATGTTCTAATCAAATATTATACACCTGGTGCTCCAAAGCGTAGTGCAAGAAAGTCAGGCATGGAGATCCTAGATGCAAAACAATAAGGTAATTTTTGTTTTGCTTGACCAGCTCACAGGAGTTTGTGTGGGAGAGGAGAAGAGCTAACCATATTTCACAGCAGGAGATGTAGGATAGGATAGGATAGGATAGGATAGGATAGGATAGGATAGGATAGGATAGGATAGGATAGAATATTTTCACTTGGAAGGACTGTATTACTAGCACAGATTAGAAAAAATGAGCTGACCTAGAAGTGTTCTGTTATTCTGAGCAGAAGTCAAGAACTGCTGAAGCAGCCCCCACAACACCAGTCTCAACCCAAACAACTACTTGAATAATTATGATGATTCTAGTTAAACCATGCAGATCATAGAATCATAGAATCATAGGTTGGAAAAGACCTCTAAGATCATTGAGCCCAACCATCCACCCAACACCACAATTCCTACTAAACCATGTCCTGCAGTGCCACATCTACACTTTTTTTAAACACCTCCAGGGATGGGGACTCAACCACCTCCCTGGGCAGCCTATTCCAATGCCTGACCACTCTTTCAGTAAAGAAATTTTTCCGAATATCTAATCTAAACCTCCCCTGACACAACTTGAGGCCATTGCCTCTCCTATCGCTAGTTACACGGAAAAGACCAACTTCATATTATTCTTTTTATCTGAACAGTTAACTTCTAAATTCAGAATGAAAATTTGAAAATCCTGTGTTATTTGAGTTTCTATAAAAAATGAAGCAATAGTAATAGTGATATGGATTGCATCCATTAATCTTAGTGGAATGTCAGCTATAGGGCCTATTTTCTAGTTTTGTTATATACTGAAGTTAATAAGAAGAAGCTTCAGCTTTAGATTAAAGGTCAATGAAGAGTGTTAGGAAAGTGAAGTCTTATTTATGATATAAAATTGAAAAAACAGCAAGCCTTGAAAACATTGGAGATTAATCACAGTTAAAGATTTTCTTTCTTAAGGAACTTGAGTGAAGAGAGTCTCTGAAGAAAATTTGTAAAATACACTTTAAAAATTCAACTAACATGCAAGCAGTAAGTTAATAAAAATAGAAAATAGGCATTTAGTATAGAAACACATAGAAGAAGGATCACTTTCCGCAGAATCTGGTAAGCTCATAAACTGTGCTCTCCAGCAGGCTGGTTATCACACGTAGAGTTGTATTATTTTAAAAAACCCCATACATCAAAGCAAAAATTTCATAAAGTTTAGCTATGTTTTCAAATACTAACAAACCCCTCCCGTCTCTGAGCCGTAATATGGAAAGGATTTCAGATCAGGACAATGTGCTGCTTTCTCACCCAGTGCCATTTCTTATTCATCATGCCATTGACATTCTCTCTGTAGCCATCCAAAGTTTAGGCATTTGTAGGCCCTTCAGACTGATACCAAGGGCACAGTGGAGTAAGTGTTAACTCCTGTCTGCTGATCCAAGATTAGCTACTGATGTGTCAGGATAGCCACACGCTCTGGCAACAAGAAGACAATTTATCAATCTACATGAAAATGCTAGCTAATACAAAAATCAGATGTAATGGAATCAGTCTTCATTTTAGTTCTTTAGCATGAATAAAACAAATCCTTAATTTACTGGCTTAGATTTTGAGGTCATACATTAAAGTTTGAATTCATTTTTGCAGTAGCATTTTTTTCTGTCTGACAGTTTACGAGACACTAACCAATATATTCCAGTATATAAGGATTTTGTTATGACAGGCAAGATTTGGACTTTTATGCATAAAGACTAAATAAGAAATCCTGAAGCATAAAAGCATAAGCACAAGAAAAAAATTAGGGAAATGTACGTAAGGTGAGAAAAGAATTTTTTTTTTAAACTACCACATGTTGTGACATATAAAACATAACAGAGCCCTGAGTGCAATGACAAGCCCTGATGGCCATGAACAGTCTCACCTGGACCTGCACCACATCCCTACCCATTGGCTTGGGGGTTTTGTTTCAGCTTGGTCTTGTTCCTGCAGTATTCACTTGAGCCATACTGCAAGTAGACCTCTGTCCAGCTTGTCCCTTGGCATTCCTGCCTTGTTGACTGGACTTCCTGGGATGACCTCAGGTCTTCTTTGTCACCTTACTTTTTTAGGATGGTCATCAGGTTGTTGACACGACTTGTTCCTGTCACCAACCCTGCTCTGCTCACCTTTCTTGGGCTCATTGTGCATTGCACGAGGGGACACTGCCCTTCCCTGTGCTCAGGTGACCCTCACCTCCTTGCTGGAGCAAGGAAGATGCCAATCCCTGACAGTAAACTGCTGCACCTGCCCTGGGAGCATGGAAGAGTTTGAGATGTTTGGTTTCAACCAGTATTAACATTCTTTAAAAAACTTCTCTGCTCAATGTAATAATTCCTATCTATGGTGACTGTGTGCAGTGTGATCATAATGTCTTTGAAGTGTTGCTCTTCGCTCTTGTATTTCCTTTTAAAAGACTAGGAAATTTGTTACTAGTACACTAAGATATTAATATGACAAAAACATTAGTATGAATTACAGAGAGGTGGTAGAGAAGATGGATATGAGAAAAAAGGTGAACAAGAGGAAGGATAGATTAGTTAGTAGGATAAAAGTGCCTATAAAAATTGAACAGCTGGCAATACAGAAGATGGGGAGGAATTATGCAAGATGATTAAAGGTGATAAAATCAAGAGTAATAACCTGAAACTCAAACAGGAAATATTAATTTACATATTAATACAAAAAGTTGCAATAGTGAGGTCAATTAGAAAAAGGAATAATTTGCTGGAGAATACAGTTCTACTAATGTTGCCTAAGGTGTCAGTGAGACTAACATAACCCATCTCTGCATTAACAAAGGCTATCTTTTACAGAAGAGTGAAATAAAGATACAGTTGATTTGCAAACTACTCTTCTGTGATAACATATCCATAGATATTTTTATATGGGAAAGGAAAGTATAGTTTCTTGTTTGTTTGGGGGCTTTTTGTGGATTTATTTTAAAGTCTATTTCCTGATTAATCTTAATTCCACAACACTCTTTACTGCATATAGTTCCTACATTTTGTGCTTAATGGTTTATCTTGGATACATATATTCTATATATTGCATGATATTTATTCCAGATCATTTTCTAAAAATCTTGCGGATTCTTCTTCCTGCTTCTGTTTTTCACTTAAGAAAAGTTGAACCATATTCACTCCAAGTCTGTACACAGAAATCTGATCATATTTTCTTTTTTGTCCTTTTGATTTTGGAAATAAATACAAATCTCTAGCACTTTTGTAAATATATAATTGTTTGTTTATTAGATCACAGAGAAATACTCTTTAAGACGTTGATTTTTACCTTCTTATCCATACCATGATATATGTTTAGTTGGGCCTGCAAGTCAAATTCTGTCATTACCTGCACTCCAGAGTGCCCCACCACCACTCCTAGGGCTCTGTAATCCTTGTTGATACTCCTCAGACAGCTCCTGACTGTATCACTGGTGTCCATGTGAAATGACAGCAGTGGATAATAGTCAGTGAACTGTATGAGCCTTAGTAGTGTCTTGGTGACATCCCTGATATGAGCCACAGTAAGCAGAACACCTCTCTAGAGAGTGTGTCAGGTCAGTAAATTGGTGCCTCCATACCTCTCAGAAGAGATTTGTCTACTACTATGACCTGTTGCTTTTTCTTAGTTGTGCTGGTTGTTGTACGGGGAGCAGATTGGGCTGCCTTACTCGGCTTCAGTGTCTCTAATGATGTGACGGGCTTTTCCTCTTCAGTCTGCAGAGCAGTGAAGTAACTATGCAAGTGCACCTCAGGCTTCGGGAAAAGTGTCTTCCTCCTGCTCATCCTTGCCTTTGCAAGCTTCCATTCTTCTCCACTATTGGTCCCTCTCCCTTCTGTGTGTGCCAGTGGGGGAGTTTTCTCTGCTACTAATATAAAAGGTTTCTTCTGTTACTAGTATAAAAGGTTACTATATCCATACTATCATGTATGGAATAGTTCAGAATTTTTGTGTTCTTCTTGTTGGAAGGAAAAGTAGGTATTTGTGCAAGGAGGGCACTCCATTTGTTTTCCCTTTTCTTTGAGTTTTTTCTTTACCACTTCACACCACAGTAAAGAAAACTCAGAAAATAAGAATAATGGAAAATCCAATTTATAAAGATTTTTATTTTTTCCCTAGTTAATAATGCCTTTTGTTTTTTTCTGAGGTGTTCCTTCAGTCTTCTACGTGGACCTTCTCTACCAGTTCTTCCTTCTTGTCTGTTAAAAGTCTTTACTTAGCAATGCCACCAAAGGTGATGAAGGAATTTAGACTAAAAGTGAAATAAAACAAATGCTTTAACTGTTTAATATCAGCTATTCCCAGTCAGTTTTTTAATTTGAAAACTTACATTTAAATGATGGTTGAATGTATAGAATTATTTTCGGTATTCATTATTGAACACTGTTTGCCTCTTGTCCAAGAGCTTTCTGACAAGACTAACAAAGCTAAGTCATTGCTTTCTTCTAATCCCACTGAAGTCAACAGGAGTCTGCAGTGGGGGTATAGTCACACTTTTTTCCACATTTTAATATTTACTTGTCTTTCCCAGTCAAATTGCATAATGTAGATGATATCCAGCATACCTCTGTCCAAAGTTTTGCTAATTTGATTTCAGATGGACTATGATTTGGTGGTTTTTCTCTCTGTTCTTCTTGCTACCAATGCTCCAGCTGAAAAAGTAGGGGCCTTTTTCTCTACATGTGTGTATTTATTTAACTAATGTGTTTATATTTGTAATTTTGTCATAGTATTATTTGTTAGAATTAGAACTAATAATAAGCTTATGAAGTTTAATTATTCATATTTTCTTTTTTCCTAACATACTGTGAATCTGTTTAACAATTCAAGTACTAACATTTTTAATAATCTTTCATGAATATACTGTTTCATATTAAAATGTTCTGTCTGTTTTTAATGTGCAAGTAAAGTCTGTGACAACTTTTATGAAGGTTAACTTGGAAATATAATTAAAATTTGTTGAGAGTTAAATTGAATGGTTTATTAAACATCCATTTACTTCTGAATTATGTTGCTCTATTTAGTCACTAAATGTATTTTTGCCTGAAACATTACTTAAATTAAGGTGCTTAGTTCTTCCAAGAAATCATTACTGTAGTCTTTCTCTGAAAGAGAAGCACCAAATAATAATATAGCATGTTAAGCAATGCTTTTGATTAGAAGAGTGGAATGCCTTGAGAAGTCATTTTCAATCATAAGAAGGTGCAAACTAAACCACTCATGTGGTGCCCAATGAGTAGGCTACAAGGAAGCAACACAAGGAGGTACAGATAATTCATAATAATCCTATGTTAGTAGTTGGGCTGAAAAGAGACACTATCAGAAAGGACAAAGAGGTCAAAGTTTCATTACAGTACTAGCATGCTATCATCAGAAATACTGCTGCTGGGTGTGTAAAGCTTCAAGAAATTACATCATTATTTGGAATTCATACATTATGATGCATGGAAAAGTGCCGCTAAAATGCCACAGGAACAGTTTCTAAACACTTAATGCATTCAGTCCATAGGAAGGTCTTATTACAAAAAATCAAGTGGATTTTACCAGTTGCATCTGATTAAATGTCTCTACCACCATGGAAAATTCAAATAGAACACACTTTGTATATATGCGTTTTCTTAATAAAGAATTAAAGTTACTTAGTTCTCTAGTATCCAATTTTAATAGCTTAGATAATTCATGGCAATATGTTAATATGCTCCTTACATCTGGCATGGAATCTGAGCCTTAATAGGAACAAAGGGAAAAAAATACAAACATAATCATTTCAGGCAAAAGACATATTCAGCAAGCAAGACATACTACTGATACTAAGAAATGATATAAAAAAATATATATAAAAGACGCTGATATATGCAACCTGGTCTTACTCAGAGAGTGTATGTCAGACCATAGTATCACTTTTGTTTTGTAAAAGAATTTAATTCCTTGACAAGAAATGTATCAGACAACATCTGTCAGAATGTTAATAAAATAATTAGGCCACATAATATTTTGTGTGTGTGTGTGTCAAGGTATTGAAAACGTAATCTCATGCAAGAAGTGTAGGATAATTAAAATACCTACTGCACACTGGAAGTCATTGCTGATCCTGAAAAGGAGGACTAATGGGCTGGATGTTTACAAGTGGTATCCTAAAGAATCAATTCTGGAAATGTTTTGAAAAGTGCTTTCAATAATGATAAAAGCGTGAAAGTATGATGAAGGGTATCAATGACAAATTTGAATCATCCGTACATAGAAAGATGAGAAAAGATATCTTGGAAGCCAGAGTAATAGAGATGAGGTGGATTGCAAAGGTGTAAATATCAAGGTCATATATTTGAGATAAATAATGTAAGTTCTGAATGGAGCTATGATCGAACACATTTGAAGCAAAAGAGGGGGAGAAATACAATGAATTAATGAAATACAATGAAAAATATAATGAATCACAGAAGAGATACAGCCATGAATGATGAGAATACGACCACAGAATGCAAGAGACAAGTACTTGCCAGTAGAAATAGTGAAACAAGTTGATTTGGAAGGGAGATGTTTTAGTTCTATTTCTACAGAAGCCAACATAATGAAACTTTTTTCTTGACTGAAACTTCTGTCATTGCTGTAATGCAAGTCAGAAAAGGACTTAATCAAAATGACACAATAAGGCTAGAAAGGTGGTAGAAATATATAGAGATGTCTTGACTGAGAATACAAGAACACAGTACTCATAAATTTGACTTCACATCCTAAGAAGAAGGGAAATATTATTTGCTGTAAAATTAGTTTTGCAAGGTGCTGAACAATCAACTTTATCTATTACAAGAGTGATGTTTACCCCAAAACAGGTCTGCATAGGCCAGTTAGTACAGCTAGTTTTGTGTTCTTTGATGTAATTTTTTGGCTTTTACTTTCACAGCCGTATGAAACCCATAAGATTAAACTCAAAAACAATTGTTAAAAAGTAAGAAGTCATCTACCTACAAAAATTATTTCTTACTAACCTCATTATTCCTAAGTGCTATGAAATCAGCTTTTGTGTCATAAATACAGAATTCATGAAGAAAAAAGAGCTATTAAAGAGCAAATCATCCAGAACCTGAAATACTATAAATTATCATCTGAGACAGATATGTTTGAATATCTCATTTCAATTTATTTAAACTGCACTGCCAGTAAGTCAATGATTAAATCCCTGAGCAAATAAAATAATGAGTGAATTTTTCTCAGTGAGATCAAAATCAGTAGGTATGAAATAGAAGACTATTACTCCTTTTAACATAAATTTTATACTCTGGTAGTACATATGTATGAAATTCATATTACAATGAAACCTATATTTTAATGTAGTGTAGTAGGTGTCAAAAATCTGCACAAAATTAGATCATAAGTTCCCTGAAAGTCATATGTTATTTTTGGTAGAGTTCAGATTTTCTGTGATCCAGAAAAAAGAGTGAATCAGTAGTTTGCTGTCACTACTAAATAAGTCTCTTCCTGAATACAAAGATGAAAAACTTTTATTCGTTTGTTACAACGGCTAACAACTTTTGGATGTCTGCCAATTTCCAAATTGATTATAATTGCTATAATTGGATATTTTAAACTGTGGAAAGCAGGGTCTCATTAAAGCACGTGTTTGTGTGACTGCATAAAGCCAGAGCCAGATTTCAGTAGAAATATTGAAATGTGACTGTGTATCACCAGATATTCTGTTCACATAGATCAGTATGGACCAAATTCTGACATCATCACTCTGGAAAAGTATTCAGTAGAGTCGTGAAGTGGGAGAATTCTGTGGTAGATTGTGGCAGAAACAGAGCATCCATGGGAAGATATTGCAGGCACTGGAAGGCAGTGGGAACAAGCAACTCCTTGAAATCTCAGGGTAGAGATGGGATCAAATTTTGACACGCAAAGGAAATCGTAAGTATACCATATTCAGCTAGAGAACATGAAGAAGTAAAGATAGCTTATTATTCAAACTAAAGATATGTTACACATAGGTTTTATACAGACAACTATGGACAAGTCTCTACAGTGACAAGTTTTCATTTATCATGTTTCATTATAGAGAGTAACCTATTGTCAGTAAGAGATTCAAATTCAAAGGTTTTATTGTGGCTTTAAGGTCTCAGACTCAAAATGTAAGATGTTCTTAAGCCATTTGTACACAAATATGCAACAATTAAGAAGAAGAAAAATTATTCCAGAGCTCTGCTGTAGCTATGGAAACCACCTTCCACTATACTTCATTTAGATAAATAAATCTGACAGCTAATAAGAATAAATTTTATCATCTTTTTTCATGATCAAATTTCTTGAATGTTCTTTTCTTGGGAAAAATAATATATATAAAAATAATTGGTATTACCTCATTAAGAGAAAAGTTTCTACCACAAATAGTGTTTTCAATAATTTTGTGTTCAATTTTAGTTCTTACATATGAAGTTTAAAATGCTTTGCTTCTTTGTTCTACATTTTACTCAATCAAAGAAAATAGATTTGGGCTGAATTCTCAGTTCCAGCGGAAGTATGGATTTCAAAGTATTTCACCAACTTGCCAACAAGACTGGGCCCAGTACTGACCCCGGGGGGACACCATTTGTCACCAGCCTCCAACTAGACTCAGCGCCGCTGATGACAACCCTCTGAGTTCTGCCATTCAGCCAGTTCTCTATCCACTTCACCGACCACTCATCCAGCCCACACTTCCTCAGCTTCC
>Ga0065711_1048334_pt1 | contig 11863 bp, 7 predicted proteins | sample Hoacrofraction12_FD_59098 | JGI IMG/M metagenome (GOLD analysis project Ga0065711, IMG submission 59098) | Hoatzin crop microbial communities from Cojedes, Venezuela - Epithelial fraction 12 v2 (version 2) | ecosystem: Host-associated > Birds > Digestive system > Esophagus > Crop | place... | reverse complement strand
GGGCTTTGAGTTTTGATGAAGCACAACTTTTTGTTACAATATATTGCATTTGTATTATATTACATTACGTTACGTTACGTTACGTTACGTTACGTTACGTTACGTTACGTCATGTTATGTTACGTTACGTTACGTTACATTATGTTACGTTACGTTACGTTACGTTACGTCATGTTATGTTACGTTACATTAAGTTCCTGTGCAGCCTGCTCTAGGTCACCCTGCTTCGGCAGGGGTGTTGGACTAGATGACCCTCAGAGGTCCCTTCCAATTGTGATTCTGTGATTCTGTAATATAGTTGAGGGAATATACAAGATATGCAGGCATGGGATGTTAAGAAATGCATATAAGATGGCAAAGGACTCTCCAGGCTTACGAAGAATTCATCAGTGGTCAGCTACAGAAATGCAGACTTGAGAGCTGGAAGTACCAAATGGAGAAAAAAGCAAGTGTGCTACCATTTAACCCCAGTAGGCAGGTAAACAACACACAGCTGCTTGCTCATGCTCCCACAAGTGGGATGGGGAGGAGAGTGGGAAGGCTAAAAGTGAGAAAACTCGTGAGTTGAGTTAAAGAGAGTTTAACAGGGAAAGCAAAAGCTGTATATGCAAGCAAAACAAATAATGATTTAATTCATTGCTTCCCATTGGCAGACAGGTGTTTAGCCATTTCCAGGAAAGCTTGGTTTCACTATGCATAACCATTACCTGGAAGACAAATGCCGAAACTCCAAACAGCCCCTTTCCTCCTTCCTTCCCCCAGCTTTTATTACTGAGTACAACTTCATATGCTATGCGATATCCCTTTGATCATCTGAGGTCATCTGTCCCAGCTGTGCCCTTTCCTAACATGTACCCCCAGACTATTCTCATAAGATGTACAACATACATGGCTATGACACAGCACCATACAAGCTACTGTGAAGAAAATTAACTCTATTGAAGCCGAAACCAATGCTATCACTACCCCTTTACTGCATATACAGTAAATTTGTATCTATTTTGGAGTTGCAGATCAGTGAAGAAAAAGTGATGGTGTAAGAGCATGTTAGAAAACTTAAAAATATCCCCAACTGAACCCTACAGCGAGGAAGAGGAAACCATCAACATCATAATCCTCTTGGCAAAGAAACCCCATCATTAAAAATCACACTTCTTCTGGCTGAAAACTGACAACACTGGCGTCTAGGAGTAACCGTTCCCAAAACTGAAGCCCTCAACCTTAGGACTCAGAGGAGCAGTAGCAAGGTGAACATAACAGCAAAGGAAGGGGGATTCACTAGGAAATGTGTGTAGAGCAGCTCTAATGCTATTATTTCTGTTTTCTGAAAGATTATTACTTTCTTTTCTTTCTCTTTTTTCTTATGTAATATCCTTGATTTGACTGATGCGATTTTCATCCTTTGTAAATTTTTGACTTGTATTTTTGTTTATTTTTTGCCCATTTGAAATTTTCAGTGTAGCAAATACACAGAATCACAGAATCAGATTCTATTACACATAATCTATTACATATCTGGGACAGGTTCTACGTACCTGGGTAATCATATCCTGTGTTATATACGTCTTTAAGTGAGCCAGAATATGTAATCACTGGTTTCATACAAGAATGTACACTTGATACATTTGGTACTATATTCTATGTATTCCGAAAATAAAATGAGAAAATCCCATTCCACAGTATCCCCAATCTATGACAGCAAGCAGTTCTGCAGACACAACCTTTCCAAGTGACTCATACCACGTACAGTCAATTTTCAACTATACTCCTCTTACACCTCTTATATGTGAAGGACTGTTCTTCTTTCCTCCCCACAACCTTCTCTTTTATGCACCATTTGATCCTTAAGAGGTGTCTCATCCAAAATTGACCACCACAGTATCAGAAGTTAAGAAAATTAATTCCTAGAATGGAGTTAGCATCCTGTAGTCTCGACAGCCCTCATCTTTGTCTCGCCTTCCGCTCTCATTAATATCTTCTAAGAACATACTCATGCCATCCACTTCCACAAACTGCTCTTGTAGTTTGTGGAATATCCTGACACAAAATACACCCAATGGCAATCATAGCAGGTAGAAGCGCTGCCAAAAAAATGTAGAAAAGGAAGTAATTTTGTATTCTTCTTTTCCAGATGGTTCTACTAAATATGGGAAATAAAGAGGAAAAGGATAACATGAATAAGTAGTAGCATTCTGGATAGGAGTCGACTCTAAGACAAATTCTGAACAGTATATGTGTTAAATTGCACACCTTCGCATGTACACACATACACCCACATCCCCATGCATTGACGCTTGGGAAAGCTGCTGAGATGTATTCATATATCATCTAAGATACACTCACTTTTTAATATATCCCAATGTGAGTAATATATAAAGGTACACTTTTTAAAATTTTGAATAGTTTTTTAACTGTGTTTTCAATCAGCTGTGATTGTTTTTCCTTTCTAAGTCTCTGTCTCAAGGATAAGATGCCTTTCAGGATGTCACTCTTCTGACTATTTTATTAATGATTTTTCATTTGTATTTTAATGAATTTTTGGAAAGGAGCTTACTAATTTAATCTCAGAGGTGGCCAGTGGTTACTTTTTTTGTGACTTCTAGAGTATGGACTTCCTTGAGAAGGAGAATCGGTACTGACTTTGTCAAGATATATAGTGACAAAAATAGAGAATAGTTCTCTTACAGATGCATTCTTGGTGATGTTGGTGGTAATGCATAAAAGCAACTCCTTTCAAAGCTAGCTAATTGCTAGATCATAGTCATAACTTTTCTGTATCAAGGGCTTTGGATCATTCAGCTATATGATATGATTTTCCTTACCAATATGCACAGTTAAACCTTATGGATAAAAGAAGTTGGAAAATGCAGAGTACAAAACAGATTTGTCATAATTTGAACAAGGGAAAGTAAAAATCTTATTTAATTTTGAAGGGTATTGATCTGGACTGATTAACACTAGCAAAGCACAGGACTATAAGAGAAACCTTTACTGCTTTTATTGCTTCTTAAGTTTTCAGAAGAAACACACTCACGAAGATGTCCTTGTTTATGGGACTTGATGTGTTCCTTGTTTCGAGCTTATCCTATCATGCATGGAAAGGTAGCAGGGGTCATGGATAGAGGAAGATTTGTATTTGCTGACAGATACATGGCTGTTTAGGTTGACTCCTAAACAACCTGCAATCAAACCTGCTATAGATGGTTCTTGCTACAGCAAGTAAGAAGAATGAAGTACAACAGTTGTGCTGTCCAGACTAGTAGCATATCAAACACACACTTCTACTGTTGCACACAGTCCTTGCAAATTGCCTAGCAGATCAAAAGTTCCTTGAGTAGTTGAGGATCTGCCTGAAACAAGTAGACGTAGAGAAGAAAAACAGGTCCTGGAAGACAGTCTGGGAGAGCAGGCAGCACCCACAGCTCTGTCAATCCCATGTAACAGTCCAACATTCATGATCTAGCCCTTTTATTAGATGCTTTTGTTTCTAGATTGTTCATAGCCTTTGGCCTTCAACCTGTGAACTGTGTATTGCGTGATACTGAAGAATATTACTTTTCTAGGCCACACAATTTAGTTATATTACCTCTTGGGTGTTTCTTCTGTGCTAAATTCCATTTTATTTTTTTGTATGCTGAAAGCAGTCTTTTCATCTTTTCCCAGCTCTCAAGGTTGTACCTCTCCCTTGACCAGTAATATCACTGAGTTGTTTATACTCCCGAGACCTCTGTTTTCAAGTTGTACCCTGCTGTTTTCAAGGTTTGAGGCCTGTTACAGACAGTAAGTCCAGACCGGGGCCCTCTGGGCCTGATACAATGTTAATCGACAGCAAATTTGCACTAAATTGCTGTGACCTGTGGCTGGCAATGGCAACATGTTTTTGACTGGGCCACTGGTTGACAGTCTTTCCTTTCATAATCTGGCATTTGCAGGTTATCATTCACAAGTCCAGCAACAATTTTGCATGCACTCCTGTGGCTCAAGGCTTCTAGTCAAGGCTAAACAATGGAAAGATTTTCTTGAACATTTTTTCTCTTTTGTCTGGTGTTTGTCCCATGATAACCAATACGGGTCTGAGGGTGACCTATAACTCTTCATTTTGCTCTTACAGCTAATTATTGCATGTCAGTAAAGCCATTATTCAGTTTGCACAGCATTTGATTATAGAAACAATACAATTCTCACAATTAATACATAACATACAATAAAATTAACAATCTTCACTAATAAAAACATATTATTATTTCTGAGAGCATGGGAAAGTTGAACCTTTGACTATGACTATGTTACATTACATACATTACATACAAATTATCAGGCAAATTACACTACTGTATGACTAGATTATAGTCATTTGTGTAAAGAAAAATAGTAGTTTGGAGTAACAATGCACACAGAAACGTGGTAACAAAATCAGAGAAAAGAACAACAGCAACCTACAGAACAACATGGTTACTTTCCCATGTGCTCTCCAACTAAACATGTGCCTCGGTCAGCTTTTATTCAACTTGAATTTAATTACTTGTTTCCCAGTAACCAGTATAGCAAATGGCTTAGCTATTAGAGAGATTTAGAGCCCTGTATATATCAATATGATATAACATATGATTATTAGTACTACAGTAGTGGGACAAAATATTGATTAAAAAAAAAACCTAAATGCCAATTTTTGTATGCATAATTATCTACTCGATCTCCCGTGATTGGATGTTCGGAACACTAGGCTCCTTCTTGTTAAATATTGCTTTTTGTTTTAAAACTTTTTTAACTCTTAAAGGAAATCCTGAATTTAATGCATTGATGGAAATCATACATTAAAAGGTTACCTTTTGGAAAGATTATATAGTGATTAATTATTGATGGAAATTAAGAGATGGTATTTAAAACCCACAAAAAATTTGGTGGTCACTATGCCATTTGCTTAGTTGTTTATGACATTCTAAAAGCCTCTTTAAAACTTGAATATGTCAGACGTAAATACTGTTATCATTAACTTACATGTAAACACTGCTATCATTAACTGGTATTATCATGCTTCATTGTTAACGAACCTCATGCTCTTAACCATAATTTATCTCCACAAAGATCATTATCCTGAAATAATCATATAAATTTGATATATATTCGTTGTTGTTCAGACACATTTTAACCAGTATTTTTTCATCCCTAACCATTTTATTTGTACTCTGGAGGGTTTTAAAAAATATCAATGACGTCTATTTTTTGAATTTTGTTATCTGTCCTTTCCAACGATCCCCATGTGCATTCTTTAATTATTCTTCCATTATATTCCACTGAAAAAAAGATCTCTGTGCTTCTTAATTTGATGCAGACCCTAAGTATACCATATCTTGCTGTCTAAAGATAATAGTCACCTTTTTGATTGTCTCTAAAATGAAGGAAAAAGCTTTCAATCAAAAATAACAATCGGTGATGAAAAAATAATCTGAGCATTAACTTTGATTATCATTGATGTTCTTCAATTATACTTACATGCCACTGAAAGGTGTGACAAAGAAAGGCTTCCTATGAAAGTGATCATCCACAAATATGTGAATAGATTATTCTGTATTGCTGTATAAATAAAACTGCCTTTTCTTGCTCAACAGTTTGAGTATTGAAAGACTGTGAATACAAAATGCCGTCAAAATTATTTCAAATTTTCCAATAATGCAAATAGTTTCTCATTTCCGATTTCAGTCAGCTTCTTGACTATGCAAACTGAAACTCAGAAGGTTCCTGGTACATCTGTACTGACATGGAAAATGAACAAGGAACTGAGGTGGACCCTCGTACTACTGCTAGTTACCTATTACCATGTTCCGTTCCCTCTATTTTGGACAAATCCAACTAGATTTGTTCAAGGTGGAATGTAGGAACAGTTATGAGGCTTAGTCATTCTAGGGGCTGTTTCCAAAAAGTAAAGTGGCCAAGACTGCACCAGGTCAACTACTTGTATTTTACCTAGTCATCCAATCAAATCCAACCAGACAAGTTGGACTCTTACACCCTCAAGGACCCCACATATACAGATGCTTCTCTCTCCTTCCAACTGTACAAAATGTAATCTAAAGTTCACGATCTTCAAACACCAAAGTATTTGGGCTGGAAGAGAAAATAAAACAAAAAACAGAAAGACAGTTTTCTCTTAGCCTCCATAGCTACTGAAGTGTTGTGTCCCTACTTTCTTGTTTAACAGCATAGACACAGCCTCAGCGTCTTCTTCTGTCTTCTTATTTTAGGTGTGTCCACATTTAAAATGAACATTCTGCTGAACATCAGCGTAAGTTTTCACTTCAGAAGTTTAGGGAATTAAAAAAAAAAGAATACCCCCTACATTGCAAAAAACCCACAAAACCTAAAAAAAATTAAAACCTACTAAATCAATGTCCTTTAAATAGGCCTTTTTTCTATTTCTGTAAAATCTTTATTTAAAGTTAATGGTTTAGTATTGCGAAGAGAGATTATTCAGTCCAATCTACTGCTCAAGACAGCACTGACAAAGTTAGATCAGTCTTCATTCAGTCAAGTTAGGAAAAACTCCAAGGGTGGAGATTGCGCAGCCTGTCTGAGCAGCCTGTTCCAGTTGTGTTTTTGCTGTGCTTCTCCAAGCAGACTTTGACTCTATTGTCTCTATAATCACACATCAGGTAGCTGAAGAGAGCAATTGGAACTCCCTTAGCTTTCTTTGTTCTAGTCTCAACAGACCAAGAAAAAGCTTAATAATGGCTATGGGGTTTGTTCAGTGTGGGGACTGCTTCCAATTTAAGTAAAATAGGCAGATGCTGTTAAATAAATGTTCAAGAAAATTTGGCTGAAATGCATGAGAAAATTGTGAAAAGCATTCACATATGCCCTAAGACCTCAATTGCTCTACTAACAGTGGAAAAGTGCCTTTATGCAATTTAAATGTGATTTGAATATTTTACACTGTCAGTGTGATGCAAATAAGTCCCTTTGTAAATGATAATGTTTGATGTTTTCACCTTAAATATCTTACCTTAGGCAATTGAAGAAGCTAGTAGGTATTATAGAATGAGATCAACAATATGGAATGCTATGCAGAATTATGAAGAACTATCACTTCTTCTTAGACACAATTTTTATCTTTAAAGATTTTTGGAGATGGCTAGCACCGGTCTATGAAAAAAGTAGTAACTCCAGTTACTCCATTTTGGAGTGAACAAACCCAGAGAAATATTACTTGGTGGTTTGCTGCTTAGTTTTTGTGGTGTTTTCATCTTTCCAACATATCATTTACTAGTGTTTTTAAAAAGACTGTATTTCTACTAAAAAAAATCCTGTAAGTACAGATACTTAGAATGCTTGTAGATATTTTTTAAAAGAATGTAAGCATTTGACTACAAAATCCCATTGTGGAAGACTATGTTTCTATACACTGATGGATTTGTTGAAGTTCAAAAGTAGAGATTTAGTTGCTTTTTTCATATGAGAGACAAGGAAATTTTCACACTGAGTTTGAGATATTCTGCTATATATCACTCCAATTTATAATGATTAGATGAGCATGACAGGGAAAAAAAGACCAAAAACTTATGTGCACGATTGCAATTTGAGAGCTTCCCCTTCTGTCAGTAGGTTTGATTACTTGCTAGAGACTTCACAGTGACCACCACGTATTTCATGTGAACTTAACTGATGAGGACTGATTGACACTGACTGCCAAAAAATTAGTATTTCCATGGAAGCCAACATCAATTACTCTCAGTGATGGGATGCTAATCTAGGACATTCTGAACAACATTGCAATATAAACCGAATCACTTAGGTTTACAGCAAATATAAAAGAAACAATAGCAAATGGAGGGGGAAAAAAAGAAATTAACTAATGGGACCGTCACTGCAAGCAGCATGTTTTCTGCTATAAACAAAAGAGTATCAGCAGGAAGTAACAAAACATATGATTTTCTTTTCTTTCCATTTTCACTAATATCTAACGTGAATTTAATTTTTTATGTTGCAAAAAAATGTGTTCCAGAAATATTTGTGCAAGGAGTATGTTTCTTCAAGGGCAATGTGTTTGGATTTCTTCTTGTTATCGAAGTCTCTTAAATTTTGAATTTCTGCTAGGTCTGATAGATTAAGAAATCTTAAATATGTTCAATAAATCTACTTCTTTACAAGATGTCTATGTGAAGAGATCAAGATTTTTTACTGAATTTCTCTAATTTACTGCTATTTTAACCTGCTACAATTCTGTAAACTCACAGTTAAATCCTGGGTACAACGTCTGAGATTAGGTAAAGGCCTGAGCTACTGTTTTTCTTTAAAAACAAAACTGGTTACTCCAGGCTGAAGAAATGCTGCAGCATACTCTACCAAATTTCCATTCAGATGCCAAAAGATGGCCAAAGTTCATTTTTGACACACCCTAAATGGGGAAGTTGAAACTTGCAACCAATGCTAGGTAAAAGATTTGTATGCTTAGATGAAAGTGTTGGGAAAGTAGAAACAATGCAAAAATATTATTTTCTTTTCAGTTACATTTTCAAAAATTTTCTTTCTTCCTTTTTTTAAATTTTACTTTTGAAAAATAGATGAATGTACAGTATCTTTTTAACTGAAACTTGCCTATGGTACCCAAGGTCAATAAGAAGGGATTATACTAGTTACAATTAAGAATGACTAAAGTAGTTAATGTGCGAAAGAAGAGTGGACTCAAGTACTGACAATATGAACAGAAAGGCTAGAATTTTCTAGGGACAGCAAATCTCATGTGTCCATAATATCACAGACTCCAGATCATTCATGCTTTTGTTTGAACTCTGGCCAAGACAATGGTTTTCTGACCTACTTATCACTTAATTTGTTGGGGTAATATTAAGTAGCATGGTGTTGCAGTTCAACTGGGCAGCTGGCAACTATGCACTAGACAGCCGCTCACTGACCCCTCCCCTTTCCCCTGCAGTGATATGGGAAGGAGAAATGGACAAAAGGAAAAACTCTTGGGTTGAGATAAAGACAGTTTAGTAAAGCAATAAAAGAAATACTACTAATAATAACATTAATAACAATGATACTAAAGAACAAGTAAAAGAAACTATATACAGTACAATTTTTCTTGCCACCCGATGACTGATCCACCAGCAGTCTCCAAGCTAGAGATCACAGACACTCTGGATTTTTTGAAATTTCACAAAATTCCCGAAAAAGGCTGAACTCCCAGAAAAGTTCAAACTCCTGGAAAAGAGGGGATTCAAACTCCCAGGAAACTGAAAAGACAATAGCCTCCTCCCCCTCAGCCAACCCCCATTCATGAGCATAATGTCTATGATATTGAATATTTCCATAGGCCAGCTTGGTTATCTGTCTGGCTATGCCCTCTCCCAGTTCCTGCACACTGCCTCATTAGCTGAAGACAAGAAACTGGAAAAAATCCTTGATATATAGCAACAACTGAAAAAAATGTTGTTAACATTCTTCTCATACTAAATCCAAAACACAGTAGCTACTGGGAAGAAAATTATAACAAAATAATTGACGCATAGCAATATTTCCAGAACTATAAGGGAGTGAGAATTTCTAGCATAAATTAAGCACTTTGAAAATAGGATGTCATGGTTTAACCCAGCAGCTGGCCACTAGGACCACACAGCCTCTCATTTGCTCACCTCTCCCCCCACAGTGGGATGGAGAGGAGAATGGACAAAAAGTAAAACTCGTGGCTTGAGATTTGAACTCACAGAACAGATCGAACTCACAGAAAAAGTGTCGAAATCCCAGAAAAAAAAAGTTGCTGGCCGCCGGTCAATCCCCATTTATAAATTGAGCATAATGGCTATAGTATGGAATAATTCCATTGGCCAGCTTGGGTTAGCTGCTTGGCTATGCTCCCTCCCAGCTCTTGTACATCTGCTCATTAGCCAAACATGGGAAACTGAAAAAAAGTCCTTAATTTTTTAGCAAAAACTAAAAACATCAGTGTAGTATCAGCTTTCTTCTTGTACTAAATTCAAAACACAGCAGCTACTGGGAGGAAAGTTAACTCTATCTCAGCTGAAACCAGGACACATGGTTATTAGGAGGGCATGCTTTTCAGTTGGCCAGAAATAAACTCAGTTTATCTCAGTAGTTCCCTAGATGTTGAGCTTTCGGAAGTATTTTCACTTTGTCAGGCAGATATAAAAGTAAAAGCTTTTTTGGTTAATGCTGAAATATGAGTCTTTATTTGTTCTATTTTCCAGCCTTACAGCAAAACCATAAATTATGGGCTCTCTCCCCTGCTCAGCAGCTGTAACTTGTAGAAATGGTATTCAAAGCATGAATGTCTACAAAACTGTGCATAAAATGTTTTCCTCAACTTTTATTAGAAGTTGAAATATGCCAGAATATTACTGATGTTGATAGTTTCTTTTGTGTGTGTTAATTACAAGTAGTTTAGTAAAGCCACATCATTGTTTTACATTGAAACTCTAACAGAGAACACAGGATCTGAAGGGAATACATTCCTCTCAGAAGAGTTTATATACCCTAGCGGGTACATAATCAGATACCTGTACCTGCTTATTCAGTTACCGGGGAGAATCAGAAGGGGAGATAGTCTTCTTGACAGTATCTATAGTACTAAATAAAAAAATGCCAGAAACCTGTGCCTGTCCTCATGGCAGTCCATCAGTTTGTAATCACACAGTTTAGGATTAGACTCATTATGTTATTGTTATCTTGGAAAAATCCACTTGGAAAAGAGTACAAATCTGAACTAGGGAATGAACTAAAAATTAAGTTGTATGGATTACTCCATTGATCCTCTTGTAAGTAGCACCGTTTCCTGGTTTATTTGTAATGTGAATCCAGTGACAGACAATTTGTATAAAGGTCATGAAGATCTTGCACTGACAAACCTTTGTTATCCTCTTTCATTTCTTTGAAGGGCAGAGCAGAGATATGCTGGTAAAGAGATACTGACTGAATTTCCAACTTGGACAATAATTTTCCCACATATGCTGGTGATTTTTAATGCGTTTCTAGTTCAAAATCTAATAGATCCGCAAACAATCAAAACTCTTTATTTTGTTCCCACTTCAGATTCTCTCCTACGTCTTTACTGGAACAGTACTACAATAAAGTAACAGAAGGATATGAGGTGTGGGAAAGTTGATGCGTCCCTATACACTTCTTATTCAAAGTAATTTTGAACTTCTTACTGCGGAAAGATTGTCTTCTTGGAAATTAATATTGCTCCAGAATTCATTGCAGCTTAAGTTAAAATACATTTGAAACCTCTGGAAAGCTAACTTGTGCCTCACATGTCTTTGCATGTGGCTGCAATCTTGACAGTAAGAGTTATATGGGTGAATATTTACACACATTCTGCAAAATGCGTGGAGTGGCAAATCAAAAAGCAGTGCTTCCTCTGCTGAAGGTGAAGGAGGACATGCTACAGAGCAGTAGTTGCATCGATAAGGCACAACATGAACTGAGGTTCAACAACGGCAAATGCAGGGTCTTGCACCTGGGGAGGAACAACCCCATGCATCAGTACAGGCTTGGGGCAGACCTGCTGGAGAGCAGCTCTGCCGAGAGGAACCTGGGAGTGCTGGTGGACGACAGGTTGACCATGAGCCAGCAGTGTGCCCTGGCTGCCAAGATGCATCCTGGGATGCATTAGGAAGAGTGTGGCCAGTAGGTCGAGGGAGGTTCTCCTTCCCCTCTACACTGCCCTAGTGAGGCCCCATCTGGAGTACTGTGCCCAGTTGTGGGCTCCGTACTTCAAGAAATATGAGGAGCTGATGGAGAGACTCCAGCGGAGGGCTACGAGGATGGTGAGGGGACTGGAGCATCTCCCCTACGAGGAGAGGCTGAGGGAGCTGGGCTTGTTCAGCCTGAAGAAGAGAAGGCTGCG
>Ga0065711_1048333_pt1 | contig 11863 bp, 4 predicted proteins | sample Hoacrofraction12_FD_59098 | JGI IMG/M metagenome (GOLD analysis project Ga0065711, IMG submission 59098) | Hoatzin crop microbial communities from Cojedes, Venezuela - Epithelial fraction 12 v2 (version 2) | ecosystem: Host-associated > Birds > Digestive system > Esophagus > Crop | place... | reverse complement strand
TGGACAAGGTCCTCTACAGCCTACTGTAGGTGACCCTGCTTTGGCAGGAGGGTTGGACTAGATGACCCACAGAGGTCCCTTCCAACCCCTACTATTCTGTGATTCTGTGATTCTGTGATTTATTTATTGTTGATTTGCTGGAATCTGGGGAATTCACTGCAGTTATTTGATACTATTCTTTTCCCTTGAAGCCCATTTTTTGTAAAGAAATTATTGCTCTAACATTGGGTGGGGAAGGAGTATCTATACTGTAAAATGAACAAAAAATGAAATGACCAACCCTTAAAAAGAGAACAAGTTTATTCTGAAAATTTCAGAGCAGTAAACTTTGACATCAGTGAATTAATATTTCCACCCATATGTTTCTTTCTAACAACATTCTGGTATGCTGGCATTCACAACTATTTTGTTTACGATGTGATCACAGACTCTCAGTGAATATGCTTCCATCAAAGTGGCACTGCCTGGATTCATTCCAGGTTCAGTGGTTTCAGCAGAGAAGTAGGCCCTACAGGGGCCCTGAGTAGGGCTGCAGCTAAGTGCCAAGCCTTTGCCCAAAGGACAAAGAAGTGTGATTTTGATCCAGTTTCTGCATGAACTTGGAAGAAATTGGACATGTGATTGACTTAGTGGATTTCCTATGATCCACCATGGGATTCTGCTTCATGTCATTTTCTAAATCTTTGATGTAAATATGTAGGGCCAGCTTCAGTCTGTGATTTTGCAGATATATTTTGAAACTTGATTTCTAATGTGAAAACGAAGTCACACAGAGTGAAAAGATAGGTTAATTTCACATTTACATTTTTATTTTAGGAAACTTAAATGGTTTATTTGTACAAATATCAACTTGGACTGCTCCTTCATGTGCTCTTGAATGCGTTTTGTGTTGAAATTTTTTTAAACTACTGATAAAATTTGTTTGAAATGAGAATGAGTCAAAGGACCACATCTAAAAGGGCACAGTAACGCTAACAACTTATCAGGAACTTAACTACGTGACAGCTCTGAAAGCAAATGCAATGCTGCCAAAATTATCTGGGGAGTCAGCCAAGAAGCCAGATGCTACTAAAAAATAAAAAATTCTCTGTTGTTTGGCATTTTGGGGTCTCATGGGTGCCATCAAAAGACAAAAAGATGCAGTGTACTTTATAGAACAACATGCTAGGCCTCAAAAGCCTCTACTGTTGTTGAGGGCAATTTCATGCTGAAGAGTGGTGGTGTCAAAAAGCCAAAAGAATCATACTCGGTAGTATATGAAAAGGGTATGAAAAATAAAAGCAGTTTTGCAATTCCTCTTCCTTGCTATATTAAATTTGGGAATCAGAGAAATTCAGGTGTAGCTCAGGATCCTGGGGTGGGGAATGAGCTAAGCTAAGAGCAGAATTTCATTAAATCTGGCCTCCAATGTAAGTTTTTGAATCAGCTTGCTGCTGCATGAATGAGAAAAATTTAAAAGGCAGAGAATTAGTTAGCAAAGGGTCCTGGAAAGAAAACAAATCTAATCAATTCTATTTAGCTTTTATTTAGTGCTGAGAGATAAGACCAGGAATTCTTTTAATTAAAGATTCATAAGATTGATCTCGATCTGTGTTATTTATCTGTTTCTTCAAATTTTCTTCTCCCTTTATTTTAATGATTGATTGGAGGAGTACATATGTCCTGCTTAATTTTCAATTGAATTAATTACTGTAGTAGATAAATTTCCTGTGCTTCTTTTCTAGATATTTATTTTCTTAAAATTAATAGCAAAGTACTCTTAAATAGCTGATGCATTTTATTTTAGAGCCGAATTTTCTTCAAAAGTGTTAGCAGATATTACCACACAGGTGTTATCAAAAGTCCTTTAAATTTATCGTACTTGTCTAGGCAAAGATTGGAATAGAAGAATATAAAATATAGTTAATTATCATAAATATCTGAAATTATTGACAATATGTTGAAAGAATGCTTGGGAGGTATGAACCATTTCAGATAAAACAATTGAGTTTATAAGCCTACAAGACCCACTATGCTATTTTATTTTAAAATATCTTACAACACTATGCTCGCTAGTGTCATCTTTTCTCTTGAGGGGGCTAATGGAATTTTTCCATTGGTTTTGTGTGAAGATTATTATTATGACAGATCAGTTTCATTTTACTACATTATTTGAGAAGTGCAAAGACAGTTTTAATAGGCTTTTAATGATTTCTGTGTGATATTAATTCTTCAAACATAGGGAAGTTCTTTGAGTGTTAGATAGATGATGAACTGAATTGACTAGAACTGGGAGCTGCGAATGAGAGGCTCAGTATCACCCTTCTTTGTTATGTGGCATAAAAACATGTTTCCAAAGCCAAATATTCTCTTTTAGCAAACTGTTCTTCCTAGATAGCTACTGGATTCCTCTGAACACCAAGATTAGAGTGCACACCAGATTTTCAGCTGTTAAAGTGCAAGACATTGAAAAAATGAAAGAGTTCTTATTTTTCCAAAAAGATTTCCTTTATATCTCTCACCACCCACACAAGACTTACTCAGTGGGGTTTATTACAGTAAAATCACACCTTTAATAATGATGTATTTTAAAAGGATATAAATTCTCTGATAATCAGGAAAGATTCTGCAATGTTTATATACTCTCCATGGATTCATTGTGTTTCTCCAGGGAACAGTGTCCTAAATGTCTCAGTGACTAAAATGGTCATTTTGTTATCATGAGCATCAACAGGGCCTTTTTGAAACCATATGATTTTAAAGTGTTAGCTCCAGAGAGAAGAATATCTTGGGAATAGAGGCAAAATCCTCACGCCTCATAAGATAAGAAGGCAAATCCTAATGTTTAACAGTAATTTTCCAGTTTTTCTCTCTCTTTCATCTAAAATGACTGAAATCAAATAATGCTGAGATCAATTTCAGTAGAGAGATAAGAATTCAGAGACTGAGTTTATAGCAGGAAAAACTGCTACAGAAAACTGTAGCACATCCCAGTGTGAGTAATAACTCGCACAAAATATGTTCATTTACAGGTGAACATCAGCCAGTTGCAATTTAACTCTATTCATGATATTGGCAGCTTTCTTTTCCTCATTCCATTCTCTTTACCTTGAAAGAAATTGTATGATCTGACGTTATTTTTCTGAACTGCACAATTTTGCAACAACGCAAAACCAAGCTCCAAACACACAATTTAATTTAACTTACCAGTACTGTTGAACCAGTGCTGGCACTACTAAAACCTCTCCTTAGATCAACGGGAAAAGCAGAGTGCGACTGCAAAGCTATAATGCAAGTCTGCAGGTAAGAAAGCCAGTCAGTAATGTATCTACATTGATTCCTAACATGTCTCATGGTGTCTCAAAATAATGTACGTTTCTGGACCACAGAGCTCATTTTGGTTTGAATTTCATCTAGAGTGTACTGAGAGAACAGAATATGACACATTGTTTGAATTTCTAGATTTTACACCTCTGGGTAAAATGTTATGTATGTCACTTTATGCACCTAAAAATGTTATTCTATTGTCTGAGATACTGTCTTCTGAAAAAGAGATTAATTCCAAAAGGATAACACTTTATGTTTATTCCCAAAATTTCTAAATCAAATGGTTCAGTCAAGAGCCTCCACACAGAAGTTAGGATCTATGAAGGGCTGCTGTGATAGTGTTTGTCCACGTTATAAGTTACAGCTTCTCTGAATGGGAAGGGGAAAAAATTAAGAACAGAAGGGTGGCATCTCTTTTCCCCACAATGAGCCACTGACACAGCAAAGAACAGAAAAAAGAGAATTGGCCTGCTAAAGATGTGCAATAATCTTCCCTTTCAAAGAAAGGAGGAACAATAAAGATTTTTAAGTTCCTATTTAATATCTGGTGTTGTGAAAGACTTCACGATTGCTCACAACATGGCAGAGTGGCAAACAATTCCTCACAAATATGACCGTAAGAAAGGGGAAAGGAATAATTTATTTCCTGTAAGTGTCTTCAGGATCAGATATTCTGCCCTGCAAAGAGGAGGACATGTTCACATGATAGCTCTAGCAAACAGACTGAGCACACTTTGGAATTATGGGTGAAATAATGACTTTTTTTCCATATTTTTTCTTTTAAAACACAGCAGTCACATGACTTTAAAAGCTAGCTTAACATAATATATCTTGACTTTGTGACTGTCATGAAAACTACAGCTTAGAATAGTATTTCCTGTAATCATAATGATTCTGTTGAGAGTGTCGGGGAATGAACAGGTAAGGTGTGGAAAATACTCTTCACCACATTATGGATTTGGATATACACGTGTTGTCGATTGTATTACCAAACATTTAGAAAACTGTGGGAATAAAAATGTTGCCTGCACAACCATTCCAAATACCAAGAAGTCAAAGTAATCTGAGTATTACCTTCCCAAATATAATGTGTACTACACTGCCCTTCTTTATGTTCTAACCTTCTTGATACACTAATTCCTATTGCTAAATAAAATGATAGGCACCAAAGGAAGATTATTCAATATACAGTGTATCTTCTCAGCCTTCGTCATGGCTGGGAAACAGCACTAAGTCTAGTTTTCTTGTGGCTTCCTGGTTTTATCTTGTGACTAAGAGGAGAATGTTTCCTGATTTTTGATGAACACTGAGATATTTCTAATAAAATGGAATTTCAAAGAATGTGCAGCCATCTCCTGGTTTATGGAGATCTACAGATGTACGTATTTAGCTCACATTTGGAAGGGGAAAGAATAAAAAAAACAACAATAAGAGTAAAGAAAGGATTTGCAAATCCTGGAATGGGCATGGAAAAGTGCTTAGCATTGCCTAGATTCTGCTTTAAAAAAACACTGAGCATTACAGTTAGCTGCAATGAGTGGAACTGAGAGAGACAAAGTAAGGACAGGAAGATTGAGCAGGGTGTGGAATTTAATTCAAGTAAGTAAGTAAATAAATAAATATTTATCTAAGAGTGCAGAATCTAAGGAGACGGTTACTGTTTAAGAGTTTGGTTTAACAGGCTCCTTGAAGAAGTATTGCTTTCCTGAACTGACTGTATATATTTAGAAAACCATGGCATTTTAATATGCTCTAAGATCTAAGAAAACAGACAGGCTTATTTCAAGTTTTGGAATGTTATAAAAGTGTCTATGACCAACATGAGAAAACAGTCTCTTCGTGCTTTTCAATGTTCAAAACATATTCAAATGTAAAAATCCAATAATTTAATTGCAATAACAAACTCACTGATGTGTGTTTATCTTTCTTTTACACACGGGATGTGCTAAAAATCACCTTATGGAAAAGTAGTTCTATGTGTTAAAATCCAAACTCAATGGAGCACTACACATAAAAGTTATTAAAATCAAATGGTTCCTTTAAACTTTAAATTCAAACTCAGAGCACTAGTTAATCCAAAATGAAATTAAGTGAAATGTTCCTCTGGGAAACGGTAAAATTAATGCACTCAGGAAGAAAGTTCAATGATGAACCAAACAAAGAACAAGGAAATTCCTTGGAAAAATATGTATTTTCACAATATGTGCACATGCATGTGTGCATGTGTGCACATATGCAAAAATTAAACACTCAGATTGCTTCATTAATGCAAAAAAGTGCACTTCTAAAAATCACGTGAGCATCTTCTAGCTTCTTCTTTTTAGTTAAGTTGTGTAAATCCAAAGACAAATTGTCCCTTTAAACTTTTGGTTATTGATATTTTCTCAATGTACACAATATAAATGTCAAACCTTTAACAGACCAATCATATTACCAATATCTAATTCTGATTTATGTTTTCTAAGTCCAAGGTCAAGTGCCAGGAAAAATCATCCTGCCTCTGACAACCTTTGTAGATCCCACACTCAATCAAAGGTACTTTGATAATTTATATGACATGATGATTAGCCCATAGTTTCTCCATATAATTTGAGAGCAGATCAAATATTCACAATGTTTGTTATTGCTTTGGAAGAGAGCTAAACAATAGGTGGATTTTTCTTTTAACAGAAATAACTCAATACACATAAGCAAACATGTTGCTCTAAAGGGCTTGCTAGTCCTTTGAGTCCTGGCCATCTGTGCACAGCACCCATCAGTGTTTTCAGTAGCTGTGAAAACTAGGTTATGTACCAACAGGTTTTGGATTCTTGTAAGTATGACTAGACTTGCCACTGGTATGTGTGGCTTAGACAGCTGACAGCTACATATGTCCTCCTTCATATCTCTTTCTTCACCTGAGTGCTTGTTTGTTTTTCTTCGCAAAATCAGATGGTCTAAAGAACAATCTCCCTCCCCCTACAAACTGCTTTGTCTCTAATTTCCTTAGTCCATCATAAGTGTAACAGCATTACTTTTTGTAATGATGTTGTTATTCAGTATGAGCGGGCACCTCTCAAAATGCAGGCTCCACTCCAGCAATACAGACTGGGATGCATGTATATTTTCTCACCCTCAAATCAGCATATTTAATAAACTAATCTAATTATTTTACTCTATTAAGAAAGTATGCCTTCATTCTCCTAAAAATGTCTTTACCTTTCATATACTATTTGTTATATACATAAATATTGTGATAGAAATTTTGCCAACAAGTAAAGGAAGTGGGCAAATTTAAAGACCAATACATTGCCTCTTTAAGGGAACTTGTTATACACCAGTACTTGTAAAGTCCTGCAAAGTACATCTAATGCATCCAATAAAATCATGTTATTGAGTAATTAGTGCTTAAACCAGAAGTTCCACTTCTTATTAGTCATCTTGATGCTCAGATTGGATAAGCTAAATTGATTGCTTAAGGAACCACAAATACCATAATCACAAATTTTATAGTTTTATGTAGGATGTTATGAAAAAAAATGCCTCATTGTCTTCAATGTGAAACAAGATTACTTTTCCCTAACAGTGCAGTAGAAAGTACATAAAATCAAGTATGTGAAATCATTGGTTCCCTAATGCCACTGTTCTCAGTAGATATAATTGCTTCATTCAGTTCATAAATTCTCTTGCTTGTTTGCATTTGTAGCTCTCCCACAGAATTCACTCTACTGATCTAATGTTAAACGTTGGTTCAGCTCTCTTATTTCTGATTGAAATACAGTAAGTTGGCAGCAGTTAAAGGTGGATCCAATGTCATTATCACTTGCTTTTCCACAGAGATCAATCAGGATCCAGCAGGATTTCAGTAATTTATTTGCTCCCTGATAATGTCTTAACACCCCCTCACCCTTTCAGAGGGCTTCTCTGATTTCTCAATATGTTGTAAATGAAATGTCCTACATTTTCCCCATCTACATATATTTATTTCTTTTCAAGAGACAAAACATGTTCATTGTGAGGGAAGATACGGATAAAAATTGGAACCATCAGTCATTTATTATTAGTTTATATTGTGGCTGTATTTAAGAAGCTCCAACCATATCACTGTCCTGAACAGAAAGACTAGCAAAAGTACAACAGCACAGTGAGCAGAAAGAACTTGGAACATGTTGCATGTAGAATTACAACTACCCTCCATCCATCTAACAGATATTTAATCATCATTAGCTCTAGCAACAGGACTCTTAATTTATAATTAGTTAACTATATAGATTGATTTTCTAACATGAGAGTGAGTAATATTAATTAATACCTTGAACTCCTTCTTTGGCTTACTGTTAACAGAAATATATATACCAGCTACTCAGAATTCTGGAGAGATACCTATGAGCTCAGTTATTTCCTTCTACACTGCTGTTATATTTTTTTATGCCCATATAAGAATTTTTGTATTAGAAAAGGACTTACTTGCTTTCACTAAGCCTTGTTTTTGCAAACATTTCAGAAGCTTGACAAATAATCCCATTTGCCTTCTTGTGATCAAGCTGTCATCAAAATAATGGTTATTACTAATTTATTTTTTATTTCTTAAATCAATTGAACTGTTTACAGCTTACACTAACTTCCATACATCAAAATCCCTTATTGTTCTACAATAAAGAAACTCCTCAGTAATCTCCCGTTGTTCTGGGGTTGTATTAATTTCAGTAAACTTCACCTTTTTACTGTGTTAAAACATACATGTATCAAAATTTTGACCTATGAGATCAGTCTACATTGAAAAAACACTTTCAATTTCACCATCTTTGTGTCACAAAGAATTGCTCAGCCCGTTAGGCTTATAGTGGAATAAAATGGTCATAGTATTCTCCTCTTTGCTCTTCTTCTTGATTCCTTTTCTGGGAAAAAAGAAAAAAAAATAAAAACATACCTAGAAAACAACTTGAGCTATAAATGGTTAGTTTTCACATCTCTCTTCTAAATAAATTACATTTGAAGGTCTTTCTCAATTGTAAGACAGATGCAAAAATAGTAAAAACCTGTTCAGCCAAGTTCTGCAGTCTAGCAAAAACTCATTTTTTGTCACCATGAATAGTAATACAGTACTTTACTAATTTATGGCAGCTTGCAGTTTTCTTTACATTATTGTGTTTTCTGACTTGCTTTCTTCCCCAAAATTACTCTTTCCTCTCACTGTATCTTTTATACAATTTCATACTGGCAGATTTCAGAGTGTTCGGGATGCTGTTATCCCGGCATCACTTTTGATAATTTAATTTGTATTAATTCAATACAGTTGTTTTTACTTTTGCTCATTTCACATTTGATAAATGGCAGTATTCACCCAAACTGCAGGGCTCATCATTCAAAGGCATAGCTTTTGAGAAGGGCTTTATCAAAGTCAAGTATCTAGTCCAAAGTATCGTAAGTGTAGGCATTTCTGACCTTTCTTGTAAGCTTTCTCTTTGCTACTCTGTGACACCGAGTAGCCTGTCCTATGGCAGTACAAGAAGAAGCACTTTCCTAACCAGTGCTATTTCACCAAGCTTGCAATGAGCCATCCAGTTTTCTTTGGAGAGTGAGATGTACAGATCTGTCTGCATTTCTGAATAAAATGTTCCTTGTGTTAAACAAAAGAAAAGTCTACCTTAATTTGAAAAAAGGCAAATGTTGAACTCACAAAAGTATTTCCAACAGAGTTTTTATATCATTCGCTATTTAAGTTGAAATAATTTGTTGTTAATATTAGTTTGAAACCAGTATTTATCTAGCTCAAAGTTCAAATAGGATAAAAAAATCTCTAGAAAAGCTGAATGAACTCTGCTAGTTTGGATGAAATCAAAATATTAAATGTCATTCAAACTGTTGGGGATTTTTTACTTAAAATGTCTTGATTTTTTTTACCAATCAGAGAAAATAATATTGCTTGGTTTTGTTTAAATTTTTCAATTGTTGTGGAACTAAAAACCCAGTTACTTGAACAACTCTACTATCAGTTTCTTTATCTTCTCCAGCTAAATTTTGGTGGCTACTATCTGGAATGAAACTTCAAGTTGTGACAGAGAGCTAGAGAGCTTACAATATTTTGTAGCTTAGATGATGATTCTTCACTTGCTGGGTATTCATGCGCGATTTCATCACAGCCCACATTTTGGTTTTGATTGACTTTTACATTAGTATAGATACTAAAGATTCTCCAACTTTCTATATCTGTCCTTGTTCCTTTGCTTTTGATATATATTTTATACTGTTTTTCTATAATCCAAATCAGAATTATTTTATAAATTTGAAAAACAAATATCCAAACCAGACAAAAAAAAAAAAAAAACAAGCAGAATTTTTCATAAACCAAACTTTAACAAAGTCTGGGAATCTCACAGAATCTCTGTCCTGGAAAAGGTAAAGGAGGTTTTATTAAACTCCTCTGAGAAAGGCTATGACATGTAGTCAAGATGTAAGAGTAGCTTCGTTAGTGGCAGCTCCTTTTAAAAATTAGTATAGTATGTAACTGAATGTACTTCAAGTTTCCTTTCTATACAGTGCCATCTTTAGACTAATATATCATCTCAGCAGCATCTTGTGATGATGTATTACTCAAATACATCATCAGCTTGAACAGTGTTTCAAATGATTTATAAGCCTGGTAAATCATTAGAGTGAGGCACACTGCTGATGTATTATTCAAAGATAGTGCCATATGGGTTAGAAGGTTTTAAAAGCATAGTCAACAGAATAACAGAACAAAGCATAAAGCACAAACCCATTCATCCCATGCAGAGGGCAGCTGCCCTGAGCTTGCAAAAGAATGTTAATTCCAGATGAGCTCCAACAATGATATAGACTACTGCTCTTCTGCTCTCATGACTCAGTCTGAACACCACTGGGTAATGAGAATCTGTACAGATAATACTTCTAAATAAGACAGGTACACATGAGAAGACTCCCAAGTGGAATAATGGGCAATGGGATCCTGGCATTTACCCTTACTAACATTTGTGTGGGGAAAAGTGGGCTATCTTAAATACCCACCCGCAACAGAGAAAAATGAGAATGGGTGTGTGTGTGCGCGTGCATGTGCACAGGTGTGGGTGGGTAGGCATGTGTGAAGTGAGTAATAATGAGCTGCTTTCTGTTGGTTTAGAACATAGTTCTTGGTCATTCTTTTAAACTGCAGCAGAATCAGGACACTAAAAATTTTCTCACTCCTGCTTGTGGTTACCTGAATGGGCCAAAGCCTTCCAGTACACAGCACAGTATAAGAGTTTGTGAAAAAAAATTTGGCTGTAAGAATTTGACATTAGCTAGGAAAATTAGAAGTAACTGTAATAACATATTTCAAAGCATTTTGTTTCTTGATATTGTAAATTACTTCCTATCGTACAATAGGCAGAAAATACAGATCTAGTTCTCTTACAAAAAAAGCTGTCAAGGAAAGAAAAATGAGGAAGCTTGGTATGACTAACACTGACATTTTAGTTACACTTGAAGGCAGCAGTTTCTGTATACACAGCAATGACCTATTAGGTGTTTTATAGCTTTTCTAATATAAAATATGTTATCTAACTATATTCTGCAAAAATATATATTTCTGATGTGAGCTGGCTTATTTCCTTCCTAATCCTACGACTTTCATTTCAGATCACCTAGGGGCCTTGAAATTTGCTTTCAAGTAGCTTGTTGCAGCTCTAACAATGCTCCTGCATTCTATAAAGACAGTAGATAACAGCAAGCAAACTCTTCATGCACACGTAACTTAAACTTCATGATGAGGTTCTGTGCAATATTTCTGCAGCAGAAAAGATAAATAATAAAAAAGGATAAAGTTCAAATGTTTGCTACCTCAAAAAACGCCAGTAGGGTAAGATCTGAAACTTTATGGGAGAGAAATTTCTAGTTCATGAAACAATAATCACAAAACCAACTTTCCTTCAGACATCCAGCTTCAGGGCTCCACATTTGTAACATAAAAACACACCAAAAGAAAACCAATAGTTTTTTTTTCTTAGATGTTAAGATTCTGGTAAGAGAAGCTTCCTTTCTACTTTCAATTATATTTGGGAAAAGTTGAATTTTTCTGGTGTGATCTTTTATCTAAGTCCAATCTTTGTACTCTAAACTCTCCTTCTGCATCCTTCCCGAGGAAGACGTCAGATGCTGACCTCTAGATCCAAAGAATATTTGAGGAAGTGGAGCATAACAGTGGAGAAAAAGGCTTAGGCCAGGAAACTTCCGCACAATAATCTTAACTGCATAATTGACTGGATTTTTCTGTAATAATTAGATGATACAGAGTATAATCGTACTGGACTAACAATAACTTTTTTGTATTTTTATTAGAATTTTAAAATAGTAATTGAACTTACAATAATTTATTGGATCTGCATATATAAGTTATAGTCCTTTCTGCCCATAAGAAGATTTTGAGTGCAACAAGGTGTGTCTGCGCATAGAAACTTCACAGAATCACAGAATCACAGAATGGTAGGGGTTGGAAGGGACCTCTGTGGGTCATCTAGTCCAACCCCCCTGCCAAAGCAGGGTCACCTACAGCAGGCTGCACAGGACCTTGTCCAGGCGG
>Ga0065711_1048332_pt1 | contig 11863 bp, 9 predicted proteins | sample Hoacrofraction12_FD_59098 | JGI IMG/M metagenome (GOLD analysis project Ga0065711, IMG submission 59098) | Hoatzin crop microbial communities from Cojedes, Venezuela - Epithelial fraction 12 v2 (version 2) | ecosystem: Host-associated > Birds > Digestive system > Esophagus > Crop | place... | reverse complement strand
AAGAGAAGAGAAGAGAAGAGAAGAGAAGAGAAGAGAAGAGAAGAGAAGAGAAGAGAAGAGAAGAGAAGAGAAGAGAAGAGAAGAGAAGAGAAGAGAAGAGAAGAATTTTGTGTCGAGAAGACACTTGAGGTCATCGAGTCCCACTGCAAACCTAACACTGCCAAATCCATCACTAAACGATGTCCCCAAGAAATATGTCTACATGTCGTTCAAACAGCTCCAGGGATGGTGACTCAGCCACTTCCCTGGGCAAACTGTTTCAACACTTAAGATCTTACTGGTGAGAAAATTTTTCCTAATACCTAACCTAAACCTCCCCTGGTGTAACTTAATGTCAATTCCTCTTATCCTATTGTTTGTTACTCTGGAGCAGAGACGGACTCTCATGATTCTATAGCCTCATTTGAGGTACTTAGAGAGAGAGAGAGAAGGTGTCCTCTCAGCCTCACACAATCACAGAATAGTAGAAGTTGGAAGGGACCTCTGTGGGTCATCTAGTCCAACTCTCCTGCCGAGGCAGGGTCACCTACAGCAGGCTGCACAGGACCTTGTCCAAGCGGGTCTTGAATATCTCCAGAGAAGCAGACTCCACAACCTCCCTGGGCAGCCTGTTCAAGTGCTCTGTTACCCTCAGAGGGAAGAAGTTCTTCCTCACGTTCAGACGGAACTTCCTGTGCTTCAGTTTGTGCCCATTGCCCCTTGTCCTGTTGCTGGGCACCACTGAAAAGAGTTTGGCCCCATTCTCCTGACACCCACCCGTGAGAACTTTATAAGCATACATTAGGTCCACTCGCAGCGTTCTCTTCTTCAGGCTGAACAAGCCCAGCTCCCTCAGCTTCTCCTCGTAGCAGAGATGCTCCAGTCCCCTCACCATCCTTGTAGCCCTCTGCTGGACTCTCTCCAGTAGCTCCTCAAATTTCTTGAAGTGGGGAGCCCAGAACTGGACAGAGTACTCCAGATGAGGCCTCACCAGGGCAGTGTAGAGGGGAAGGACAACTTCCCTCGACCTGTTGGCCACACTCCTCCTAATGCACCCCAGGATTCCATTGGCCTTCTTGGCAGCCAGGGCACACTGCTGGCTCATGGTTAACCTGTCGTCCACCAGGACACACAGGTCCCTCTCCACAGAGCTGCTCTCCAGCAGGTCCGCCCCAAGCCTCTAGTGATGCATGGGGTTTCTCCTTCCCAGGTGCAGGACCCTGAATTTGCCATGTTGTACCTCATCAGGTTCCTCTCTGCCCAACTATCCAGCCTGTCCAGGTCACGCTGAATGGCAGCACAGCCTTCTGGTGTATCTACCACTCCTCCCAGTTTGGTGTCATCAGCAAACTTGCTGATGGTACATTCTAACTCTTCATCCATGTCGTTGATGAAGAAGTTAAACAAGACTGGGCCCAGTACTGACCCGTGGGGGACACCACTATTTACCGGCCTCCAACTAGACTCAGCGCCGCTGATGACAACCCTCTGAGTTCTGCCATTCAGCCAGTTCTCCATCCACTTCACCGACCACTCCTCCTGCCCATACTTCCTGAGTTTTCCTAGGAGGATATTATGGGACACTCTGTCGAAAGCCTTGCTGAAGTCAAGGTAGACAACATCCACTGCTCTCCCTTCATCTACTCAGCCAGTCATGTCATTGTAGAAAGCTATCAGATTGGTCAGGCACGATAGCCTCCTTTTCTCCAGGCTATTCAATGCCAGTTTCATCAGCCACTTCTCATTAGATTTGTTCTCTAAACCCTTCATCATCTTTGTTGCACTTCTCTGAACATTCTCCAGCAACTCAATGTCTTTCCTGTAGTGATGGGCTCAAAACTGAACCCAGTATTTGAGATGAGACCTCATCAGTGCCAGGTACAGGAGGATGGTCACTTCCCTAGTCCCGCTGTTCACATTATTCCTGAAACAAACCAGGATGTTATTGGCCTCCTTTGCCATGTGGGCACACCACCAGCTCATATTCAACAAGCTGTTAAACCATGTATTTTCCTGCCAGGATGCTTTCCAGCCACACTTCCCCAGGTCTGTAGCGTTGCACGGGGTTGTTGTGACCCAAGTACAGGACCTGGCACTCAGCCTTGTTGAATCTAAAGAGTCGTTTCTGTATCAGCAGAGTTGATCAGCAAACTGTTGGAAGCTAGGAGAGTCTCCAGGGACCTGTGTGTTTCCCCTGTTCTTGTATTCTTGCCCTTTCTATATGTCTTTATATGATTGTCCTATTCCTATACTTATACACGGACGTCTCCTTCTGATCATCACTGCAGACAGGACATGGGATTAAATGGTTCTGTGCTTGAGAAACATGTTTAAATTCCCTTCAGGTCTTCACTGTACTAAAAATCATATGTCTTTGTATAACATAGTCTCCATCCAAGAGACATTGTGGCCTGGCTTAAGAAACAGTAACTTATTTTTTTCCATCTTTTTCTGGCCAAGAATTTTACTAGCTGACCAAGAAAGCAGACCTGTATTTGTTCTTCATGGCAGCCTCTGTTTCAGCTAAAAATAAAAGAAAAAAAAAATGTATATTTAAGGAAAGAAATATACATTTTTCATGAAAAATGTGTATTTTTGTGAAACATGAAAATATCCTCCACACAGTTATAGAATTCTGCCATCAAAAACTGGCGACCAGCAGCACAGTATGTCACAGCTGATACGTGGAGATGTTTTTTTGTGTGGGGGGGCAGGGGAGGCAGAAGGGGAAAGAGGGTTCAATATACTACCTTTGAAATGCAGGGGAAACACAACCATGCTCACCAGCCTTTTTCACAGCTGATTTTTCGGCTTTGTCTTAGTGCTTATAATATATAAAAGGACTACTGCTCTAGCAAGGAGAATTATAGAGCACCTGAGTCCTGCCAGGGTGCAAAGTTCTTTTCCTAATACCAGAGGAATACACCCACAATATCCCGTTCATAACCTACACACACACACATACACGTATACAAGACCATTTTTTACGACTAAATATTTCTCACATTTCTTGTGGTTCAGAAGAAAGCACCTGAGATTTGCATTTGTGTGACTTGAGTAGAACGGAGAAAATTGTTTTTAAATAAAATTTATTGAGAAAAAACAATAAAATCACCATTTATATTTCACCCAATGTTGCAAGTTTTTAAAAGACCTAAAATGTTGATCACTGTAGTTAGGCATAATCAAAAAGCCTCCAACGGGTTCACAAACACAGCTCTGCCTGTATGGTTTTTTGTTCTCAGCATTAGGTACATCTCCCCTGAGTTTTTCTGGAGCTGTATTAATTGGATGATTAAAGCAAAAGCCAGATCAATCAGAATTTGAAGAGATGGTCAGTGTTATAATAAAACAAAAACTAAAATGTTGTACCTACACGGTTAAAAAAAATCAATAAAGTTTAGAGGAAAAATGTAGAGAAAGAAAATACAGCAAGGTTAATTGCTCCATCTTTTTTCAGAGTTATTTCCTGAGTCACTTTCCAATCTTTATTCTTTTCTTTTTATGTCTCTGCAGAATGACCCTTGCTCTCCTTTTTCAGACATATGCAAAACCACAGCTACATTAACAACTCTGCTTCTTGCTCTCTTCTTTCCTTCTCTTTCCTGTTTAATATTGCCCTTTCTGGCCTTATTACACAGAGTGGCTAATGCACTCAGCTGGGATAGAGGAGATCTGGGTTCAACCCATAGTTCTACCCCTAAATAGATGTATAATCTAGGCCACAATATTTAATGAGTTCCTCGCTTGTGTAATAGGAATGACAGTATTCAATAGTCTGTTAAGACTATTTAAGTTGTCAGCCCATCTGGTAGGTTCCTTTGCAGAGTCAGAGTTCAGATCCCATTCTTAGTTTGGGTCTTCAAGCACTACAATAGTTGGAAAAAAAAAAAGTAGTAATAAAAGTAAATTCAGTTCTACAGGGGGAAGTGGCAACATCTGTAGTTGTATTAAGGGTCTGTTTAAACACTTGCTTGTCTCAGCAGTGCCTAACTATGAGAAAAAACAGGGAGCAGCATGGTGATACTTCTTTTGCTAAAAGTGCACCTCCATTAATTGGCAGGACGAAGGACAGGCTGTTAACTTTCCTGCTGGTGCTCTTTGTACCAAAAAGATGAATCTTCTAAATAAGACATTGCATCCTGTAGTTCAATATCATTTACAGACATGAATCTGGTCTCTCTTTCTGAAAACTGGCCAGTGGCTCGTTCCACTCTCATGACCTGGAGGTAGTCTTTTCAACCCAAATTTGAATACCTTAATAAATGCATTGCCTTGGAAAGATAGTGCCTACCCAGCATATCATTGCTGAAGATTATGCTCCTTATTTGGCTGCTTACACATGGACTTCAGCTTCAAACATTTAAGCGGCTGACTTGGAAGATCTTGGCGCACACTTTCCCTGTCTGCAGCCATAGCATTGGATGAGATCCCAGAAGACCAGGGCTATCAGAAGGTAAACATTGTTCCCCCTACTGAGAACAATAATTTTCATCTTTCCCAACCAAGGACTTCTCTCTATTAGGTAGAAGATTTCCAGATATCTTGTAAGGAAGGCAAGTGACGTCAAAATATCACAAAACAGCTTAGCTGAACCTGCCACTGCTGAGAAGTCAACTAAAGGACATACAGATCACTAGATCACTTCTGTACCTGGAGGGTGTCTGATGAGTTGGACAAAAAATAAATTGTAGACTAAAATAAACTGTATTTCCTGTGCTAAGAAAATGTCTGCATGTCCTGGACCTCTCCTTTACAACATGAAGAAAAGGTATTCCCAGCAATCTCCTAGTGTTCTTGCCTCTTCTGGTTTCTCTTAGGATCTTTACTGTTGAATGCTGTCAGTGTATGTCTTCAGATATCTCTTAAGTTAGCTCCCGAAGCCTTAATTCACCTTGATGGTCTATCTTCTCTCCCCTACCTCTGCACCCTGCTAGCAGCAAAATCGGAAGACTGACTTGGAAGAATTGGAAGATAGGCTTCTACATCTGGAAAATGCTGTATTTGTGCCTCCTGAGGATTTTGGCGCCAGTCTTGGAGAGAAGCATGAGCTGATGTGTTGTGAAGTGCTTTCTCATCGTCCAGAGTGCTCCCACTCAGAAGGACTTGTTTGCCCCAGCAAAAAGTTGCAGGGAAGTGTCCTGATTGATACAGCAGTCACTGTGAATATGAGGCATTTGGAGGCAGAGTGAATCAGAAGAGAGATATTGATTTCAAGTCAGTGGAGTAACACTGATTTACAGTATCAGAGGAGCTTATGCTCTAAGACAAGTGGTGAAACCTTGATTCCTTTGAAGCCAATAGCAACTTTGCCGTTGACTTCACCAAGGTGGTATTTATTTTTAGGAGGAGTGGCCTATTATTTTTAACATAAATATTAACCAGCTTTAGGGACTTACCCCCTTGTCCCTCTTCCTGGTGACTGTCAAATTTCAAGGCTTATGCTAAAAAAAAAAAAATTAAAAAACGTCTGGTTTTGTTATATTTAGTGTCTTAAATTTACTAGGTATATTGCAGTCAAACTTGCATATTCCATTCACCTTGCCCTGAAGAAGGAACACTCCAAGGACAAACCTATAGATAGAGATTAGAAGGAAAGAAAGTAAGAAAGATATACAGCTTTTAATTAAAGTACTTATCCACTAGGCAAGTGTGGGTCTTTAGGAAAGAGACTTTAACACAGAAAAAGTGAGACATCTATGTATTGTCCAAATAACCTTATTGGGATTGGGGAGAGAGGGGAGAGGAGAAGAAGGCAGGAGTTTCTGAATGTGAAAATGAACAATAATAAAGGATAAGAATAAGACATGCAATCCATAAGCAAATTTCAGACTACAGCTGAACTGAGTTGTGCTGTGCTTCAAAACAAACCATAACTGAAGTTTTGCCTTCACATTCTGCCCCTTTGGTACACACGACACGTCTAGTGTGGTGATGTCGGTGGTACACTTTTCAAACACCCTTCCACAGAATTATATTTTTTCTCCTCAAAGAGATAATATTAATTGTGCCTCAAGGTGGGATTTTGGGTTTGGGTTTTGTTTTGTTTTGGGGTTTCTTTATTATAAGTTTCCCATCCCATTAAGACACCATTCTGCTTTGTGCAAGTTTTGGAAACAAAAATATTAGAGTAAAAATATTTTTACTAAATAAAAGTCCTACCTCTCTTCACCTCTGTATCTTAAAGGCTGCTTTTCAACCCACTTTTATTCACCCCCAACCTTTTGACTGACTTATTGTATACGTTATTTTGCACTTTGCAGTTCCTCAGCTGGTGCTTAAGCCTGTGACCATAATTATATCTGGGTAGCCATTGTATTGTTGTAGAAATAGCAATGGGAGAAATATATGTGTGTATGTGTATGTATATAAATCAATATATACAAAAAAATTATCTCACAGTATACAAAATTAATCTCCTTACTACCTCCTATTTCAGAGGAAGACTGGAGATTTTCCTTACAATTTTTACTTTGGGTGAGTGAGCAAATGAATTTCTATTCCTCTGAAAAGCTGGGACTTTTACGTGATGTTTAGATCAGGAATCTGTCTTGAGCTTATGAGATTTTTAAGGCTTTAGTAGCAGCTGAGAGGAAAATGCTACATCTCCTTTATTTATAAGTGACTTTGAACTTACGAAGAAGCTAATTTGTAGATATCTGGATAATCTATTTCTACATTTAAAGCAACTCCAGAAAAATTTAACCTTGGAAAGCAAAAATAATAAAAATAATACAAGAACAGCTGTATAGCAAAATGTGTAAATATTAGTCGAACACAATGAGACGTTTTCTAGGAGCCAAGGAACCAGAAAATTGCAAACATTTAAGAGAAATGCTTCTTGCTTTAAATTCACTTGCACATCCCATAATAATATGCCTCACTATGGCAGACTGCTGTGTAGAAGGAAAAAAAAGCCTTACGAGTTCAATAGCTACCCACTGATTGTAAACATGAGAAGGAACTCTGCAACACAGTGCTGAAATATAGGGTAATTTCCTCTTTATTAGAGCCCATGAACTCTGCTACGTTAATGGTTAAGCTCTGTATACAGTGCATATAACAAAATTGTACAGTTATTTTCTGCAGTGCTTTACTTGTCTTTTTAAGTTTCTTTAGGACAAAAAAAAAAAAAAAGGGAAAATATTCTTACTTTTTCCCTTCCTTTTCTCATGATATTTTCCACGTCTCATATTAATGTGGTACAAGATATTCTGTGACTGATGTGTCTGTGATGCCCTACAATGCCATACACTGTTTTTGAGGGTCATTTAAATCATAATCTGCTCCAACTCGGCCTTATTCATTACTCTTGAAGGAGAAGAAAGAGAAAGAAGTGAGTGTATGAATTAGGAAAAGACATTAATGAATGTATGGTGTAGTCAGCCTATGGGCTGGGCACACCAAAATGTGAAGTCAGTTTGGCCATAAAGTCCCTAAGGCAACAGAGGTGTTGAGATGCTGAGTGCATACCCCATGTTTTAGATTCTAAGAAAAGGAAACTTAGATCTGGACATGAGAAAGGAACCAAGGCCAGTCCCATGGGTTGTCCGAGGCAGACCACAGAGAACACAGGGGGCACTGCCACTGACTCCTGGCTACAGTTCAACTGGCCTTTAGAAACAGCTAGTTTCCCTTCTGCACTAATATAAAATTGGTTCTAGAGGGAAAGTGTCAGGACCCTATGAGCACCAACAGTCCTTAATGACCCTGACCTACCTTATCCAAGACCCCTACCCACATACTGCCATGGTGCAAAGTCCCATTTCAGCTCAGTCACAGAATCACAGAATCATAGAATAGTAGGGGTTGGAAGGGACCTCTGTGGGTCATCTAGTCCAACCTTCCTGCCAAAGCAGGGTCACCTACAGCAGGCTGCACAGGACCTTGTCCAAGCGGGTCTTGAATATCTCCAGAGAAGCAGACTCCGCCACCTCCCTGGGCAGCCTGTTTCAGTGCTCCGTCACCCTCAGAGGGAAGAAGTTCTTCCTCATGTTCAGACGGAACCTCCTGTGCTTCAGTTTGTGCCCTTTGCCCCTTATCCTGTCGCTGGGCAACACTGAAAGTTTTGCCCCATCCTCCTGACACCTACCCTTGAGATATTAATAAGCATTTATTAGGTCCCCTTACAACCTTCTCTTCTTCAGGCTGAAGAAGCCCAGATCCCTCGGCCTCTCCTCGTAGCAGAGATGCTCCAGTCCCCTCACCATCCTTGCAGTCCTCCGCTGGACTCTCTCCAGGAGCTCCTCATCTTGCTTGAAGTGGAGAGCCCAGAACTGAACAGAGTACTCCAGATGAGGCCTCACCAGGGCAGTGTAGAGGGGAAGGACAACCTCCCTCGACCTGCTGGCCACACTCCTCCTAATACACCCCAGGATCCCATTGGCTTTCTTGGCAGTCAGGGCACACTGCTGGCTCATGGTTAACCTGTCGTCCACCAGAACACCCAGGTCCCTCTCCACAGAGCTCCTCTCCAGCAGGTCTGCCCCAAGCCTGTATTTATGCATGGAGTTGTTCCTCCCCAGGTGCAGGACCCTGCACTTGTCATGTTGAACCTCATCAGGTTCTTCTCTGCCCAACTTTCCAGCCTGTCCAGGTCACGCTGAATGACAGCACAGCCTTCTGGTGTATCTACCACTCCTCCCAGTTTGGTGTCGTCAGCAAACTTACTGAGGGTACATTCTAACTCTTCATCCAGGTCGTTGATGAAGAAGTTAAACAAGACTGGGCCCAGTACTGACCCGTGGGGGACACCACTATTTACGGGCCTCCAACTAGACTCAGCGCCGCTAATGACAGCCCTCTGAGTTCTACCATTCAGCCAGTTCTCAATCCACCTCAGCAGCTACTCTTCCTGCCCACACTTCCTGAGCTTCCCTAGGTGGATGTTATGGAAGACCATGTCGAAAGCCTTGCTGAAGTCTAGGTAGACAATGTCCACGGCTCTCCCCTCATCTACGCAGCTGGTCATGCCATTGTAGAAAGCTGTCATATTGGTCAGGCATGATTTCCCCTTGGTGAATCCATGCTGACTACTCCTGATAACCTTCTTTTCTTCCACTTGCTTGTTGATGACCTCAGTCCTGGACCCCATTCCCTGCACCAAGTACACAATATCATGCTGGTCTGCAGCCCTGCCTCCTAAGTTGACCTCAGACCTGCTCTGTGTGTTGCTCATCTCCTGGATAGACCGCTCAGACATATGCCATGGCCTGTCTCCATCCTCACCTCCAGGTCCATCGCTTCTTCATCCTGATGGGTCACATGCATAGACCCTGGATCTGATTCATCCCTTCATGGTCTTACCGGTCCTCATGGTCTTACCGGTCCTCATCTCTGCTTGCCATGTCAGCACCCCATAAGAAAGCCCAGTCAGTAAGGGCACTGTCCATCCTGCATCACTCTACACTTGTTCCTCTTCATGGGGCAGCCCCATTGCCAGCAAACCCTGACAGAGAATGAGAGGGGGAGAAAGGCGGCTGTGCTTCTCAAGCGTATTTTAGTGTATATGAAATTCCATTTGTATTATGAACAGGTCATGTCCTCTGCATACAATATATATTGTCTTTTTTGTCTAGATAAAAAATAATCAAAGTTCCATTTTGCATATAATCCTTTAACTTTGTGTCATTGTAAAGCCCTTTGTAGTGCATTTTTTCTCACCTTACTTAAGTAGTCTGAAAAAAAGAGTTATCTAATCTAGGTTCATCTACTAGATGCTTCATCACAGCAAAAAAACCACAATCATTTTCCCAAGATGAGGAGGAAAGAAGAAGAGGGTCAGCTTGGCACAGTACTGCCCTGTTTCATGCTTCCAGAGGCAACAGGCAACATCAGAAGGTCTCACACGCAAAATACTTCCTTTGTCACAGATGGGGCACCACTCAGCTAGAAGATCATTATCATTTATATCATATATATTTCTCTTCATTTTTTTTCTATAATAGTTTCCTCAAGTTTAGATGTTAATGGTTAGACTAACACTGATTTAAAATTGTGAAATCTGGAGAAGAGATTGCCTATGGTGTGTTTGTAAAGGAAAGTGAACAGTTCTTAACATGTTGAGGACTGAACTGTCCTTTCAGATTTCCTTGGCAAGCCAGACATCACCAAATCCTTCATGATTTACTGTGATAACTGGTTAAAAATTTAAATAGAAAAAAAACGCTGAAGTTGAATGAAACAACCTTTTTTTTATGCTAGTGTAATGTAAAAGAGGATTAAAGGGTTGAGTTCTGCAATTTTAAATAAGTTGATTGTTGTTACTGTTTACATTACAATAAATTCTGATAGCACTATTTTTCAATCATGGCCAGTGTGCTAGGTTGACACTGAGAATGTATTTTAGGCCTGGATTTTTAAAATGATATTCCATATTATTAGTAGCAACAGAAATAGCAAAAGACCTGAAAATACATGATTCTGTGTATTCCTTTAATGCCAGTCAGGGATGATGTCAAATCCTGCTTTTTTTTTTTTTTTTTTGCCTCTCTTAATTATGAAATTTAAGTGAGGGCTTATCAGAAGTGCCTCTTCTGTTATCTGAGCTGCTTTTCCTATCAGTCCTCCTTTCACTTTGCCAAGCCTGTGTTTTCAAAGCAGAAAACCCTAATCCAAGTCCCTGCATCTGGTGTCAATTGAAATAAAACAAAGACAGGCTCATTTTAGCCACATAATTTAAGAAAGAAGACTGTATGATAACATTTAGAACAAGCCTTGTATACACCAGCCAGCCATTATGCTTCAGAAGCAGGTGACAGATGGCATGAAATAATCTTCGTCAGACCTCCAAAGCTTTGCTGCCACATTTGGGAGGACGGTTCTTGTAATGACTACTTGCGTATTCATACTGTGTGATGGGCATTTCTTGATTTCTGTGCACCTCATTTTGGAAAGAAGCTAATATGGCTACACATGTACTTTATTTCACCATTCACATTTGGCATCATTAAAAGGAAGAAGATTTTTTTTTTGCTGTGTGCGTCCTTCTCTGCTTGTGTCAGAATGGCACAGGGAACCAAAATGCACAGCAAAATCTGGAGCACCAAGGCTTGCCTGAAGCTGTGGTGAGATCAGCCTGTCTGTGATGCCTCCTGTGAGATATCAGAACTACTCCTCCCCAGGTCAGACAGCCACATCTGGCAAAATAAATTATCCTCCAGGTCTAGAGCTCAAGGATCGCTCTCCATTTTTTCTGACATGGTTCTCAAAGTCTTTCTCAAAACTAGATACGCAACGGTACCTGCAGTTTACAAACTGGCAAGGTGAGGCATACTGCTTTTCGAAGACTGCTAGGAGAATCAATGGTAAATTTAACCAATTTACTTTGGGTCATGAAAGAGTAATTTGCTTATAATTTACTCGCACTGCTGAGTCCCTTTTGTTACTGGGAGTTCAGACAAGTCCATGGCAAGGGTCCCCTTGACTTCAGCAGGATATCACATTATTGACAAATTTCAGGATTGTGCAATAAGCCTTACAGTACCTTATGCTTCAGTTAAAGACCTTTGTAAGCTAGTGATGGTACACAAATCAGATGTGTTACTGCATAATGTTAAAGATAAAGCTTCTGGTTTCTGCAAGAACTGAGAAATACAGAAAATCTGATACCTAAAGGGTCAAAAATTCAGTAAAAGGAAAACAGATTCATTACTTCAGTCTGCTTCACAGAATCACAGAGTCACAGAATGTTCGGGGTTGGAAGGGACCTCTGTGGGTCATCTAGTCCAAACCTCCCGCCGAAGCAGGGTCACCTACAGCAGGCCGCAGAGGAACTTGTCCAAGCGGGTCTTGAATATCTCCAGAGAAGGAGACTCCACAACCTCCCTGGGCAGCCTGTTCCAGTGCTCCGTCACCCTCAGAGGGAAGAAGTTCTTCCTCATGT
>Ga0065711_1048331_pt1 | contig 11863 bp, 6 predicted proteins | sample Hoacrofraction12_FD_59098 | JGI IMG/M metagenome (GOLD analysis project Ga0065711, IMG submission 59098) | Hoatzin crop microbial communities from Cojedes, Venezuela - Epithelial fraction 12 v2 (version 2) | ecosystem: Host-associated > Birds > Digestive system > Esophagus > Crop | place... | reverse complement strand
AAAATGTGGCACCATCTAATCTGCTCGTTTTGTCATTTGACTCAGGTGGGGTTTTTTGGTTGGTTGAATTTGAGTAAAGGACAGCAGTTATGTTCTGTTGACAGAAGTTTTTAAGACTGTATAAAAGAATGCAACTGTTTTCACGTGAAACTAGAGTCTGGCTTTATTGGCTCTCAGAACATGGTCCAACAGACTACAGAAAAGCTCACACAATTTTATGATCACATAGTTCAGCTGAAGAATGTCTCCCCCCAGTTTTTCTTATATTTTTCAGCACTCTACAGTTACATGAATTCCTCAGAAGTACTTGCAGAGCAGCCAATGACTTCATTGTACAGAGTCCCAGCTACATAACCAAAATGTTAGCTTTCAGAGCTGGTGTTAAGTTAATAGCTTAACACAAGCCTTAACCCCAGCCTTTCAAATAACAATTTTCACTATGTATCATCGTAATTCAAAGCAACTTCCACTGTCACTGAAAGCATGTTAGCATTATTTTTATGAAGCAGGCAGGAAACTGAAGTTTTCCATTGCTGCGAAGCATAAAGATTTTCATACAACTCTAATTTCCCCCCCCCATGAGAGTTCAGATCAAAGATGGACTACTTTCAGATAACACAAGCTGTCCTGAACACAGTGTTAGGTAGCTTCTTACTACAAGTAGGGGCAGCCTAACATAAGGACTAGGAATTCCCTACAAATTTCTGTCCTTTACAATCTGAACAGTAGTCCTTTCCAGATTCAGATGCACTAGTGACAGAACAGTCTTACTTCTCATCCCTGCCAGCACAATTTTCCCAACACAGTTGATGGAGCTGTTTGTGCAAACACTATGTAGACACTGTAATGAAAATCAGCGGAGTTAGGTTGGCTTGGCAATTTTAAACAGTTAAGCCAACCTGGAACTTATTAAATGTTTAATCCAAAATCTAAGGCTCCCCAAGCATAGAATTCCAGCATCACAGAATGCTTTGGGTCGGAAGGGACCTTCAGAGGTCATCTAGCCCAACCCCCCTGCAATGAGCAGGGACATCTTCAACTGGATCAGTTGCTCAGAGCCCCGTCCAACCCGGCCTTGAATGTCTCCAGGGATGGGGCATCCACTGCCTCTCTGGGCAGCCCGTCCCAGTGTTTCACCACCCTCATTGTAAAAAATTTCTTCCTTACATCCAGTCTAAATCTACCAGCCCTTAGTTTAAAACCCTTACGCCTTGTCCTGTCTATCTTTGAGATCATTTAAAATGTGTAAAGTACGTATGTAGCTTTGAACAGTTCACAACACCAGACACATGATTCAGAACAATTAAATGTATACATAATAATAATAAAAAAAAAAATACACAAGAGTCAACATGTACTTGTTTCAATTGAAAAAAATTTTCCAGCTCAGTTCAGGATGAGTTACAACCTATTATAAGAGCAGTAATTTCAGGCAAGTCAGAATGCAAGACAACATCACAGCTATCGCTTGAAAACCTGTTTTCAAGGTCTTGCTAAGAATTTGAAGACAATTGTTGCAGCATTTTTCTCCTGACGTGAAGTACTGTCAATACAGGGCTCCCTTCACAAATCTCTCTTCTCTTGTCCAGATGCTCCACCTATGGGGAAGCCCGCATGCAAGTCTGTTGAAAAACAGCAGCTGAATTAGTGTACTGAAGTCGCTCTTCATTTGCTTAACCTGGGTTAAAACCTGAAGAGGCTTTGCCAAGACTGCCTGACTTTGCCAAACCAGCAGTTGCTATACCGCTTCTTCATAGAGACTATCAATACCTGGTAAGAAGATAAACTGACCCTATTTTACACAGACTTCAAACTTCCAAAAAACAGAAAGTTCTAAGTGATGGTAGGGCCTCCAGAGATCTCATCCAGCTCAAACTGCTCTGTAAAGGGAAGGGTTAGATATAGACCTTGCCTACAGAAGTACATGGAATGACCTCATGAGCAGGGGTACACACTTGTTATAGGAGCAGTATCATTCTAATTAAAGCATACACATAGGTATCTTCCCTAACATATTAAAATCTAATGGAATAGCTGTATCAGCACTACCATTCATGAATACATTTATTCTTGTCCTTATTAAATACAAATCTGGAAATCTGATCACTGTAAGTACCATTTCATTGTAGGAACAGTCACACTTTGGCTGACCTCCAGCTTAGCCAGGACAATCAAATGTTTTGAATGGCCAAGGCAAATAAAGAGACAGATTGACATACAGAATATAAGTGCTCTTCAACTGTCATCACTGTCACCAAATGCTAATCAGAAGCCTTAAATGACTGCAAGTAGCTAGCCCTCACAGTTTATAAGGGTCATCATGGATACTGTAAGAATGTCTGAGTAAAAGAGACTGAATGAACATCCAACACAAACACCTTCGCATGGAAGACAGTAGCATTTCATTGTCTGTCAGTACGTGCTCGGGCCAGATTATTAGTGCTGTTTTCCAGTATATGTGCTGGATGGGCTCCAAAAAGAAGAGTCTACAACTTTCTCTTCTCGATCCCGAGATTTGAAAAGTCATCCTAACCCTTGATGTAGCATAATACGGAAAAAGAAAATACACAGGACTTTGAAATGAGAAGATGGGCTTCAGCATGGCTTCCATCAGCTTTTGCTAATACTTGCTAAAAGCACAGGAATTAGTGGGTATAGAGGAAAAGGGTATGACATTCAGTTTCTTGAACATCTGAGAGAATATTGGTTCGACTATTAGGACCTGGAAAAAGAGAATTTAAAAGACAGCTGTTCTCTCCAGGCTATTCCCCCACCCCCACAAAAAGTGATATAGACACAGAAGGGAGGAAGGCAAAAAAAATAAAAGGGAAAGAAAAAAAGTGATATAGGGTGAATACCTTTCTCCACAACTCTAACTCGGATTTCTCCTGGTTTGACCACAATGTCAGGTGGGTTCTTGACATCGCAAATGTAAGTGCCGTTGTCCCGGAACTGCATGTTTGATATACTGATAGAAGCATCTTTCTTGTTAAGATCTCCAGCCCAAGTGATCCTGTCTTTAAACGGTATGTCCTTTCCAAGGTATGGCTTTCCATTAAAGTAATAGAAAAACTGTAGTCAAGAAAAACAGGATATAAGAACGATCCAATTAGAGATTACAGAGCTGCCATGCTTCTCTCACTATTACAGCATTCTCCCAGAATCCACTGAACTATACATAGCTAGGATTTGATATTTTTTTTCCTCCTGTCTCACCACTTTAGTCTGGCTTGTTGCTTCCTGATCATACAACCATGCTATGGCTTACACCTCAATCACACTACCCCACCAGACTGCAAGTTTCAGTTTTCTGTTGGTTTTGTTTTGGTTTGTGGTTGGATTGTTTGGGGTTTTTTTCTTGCTTTGGGGGACACGGGGTTTTGCAAACAAGCAGGTGGGGGGAAAAGGCTGGCAACCTGGGAATGATTAAAGGACAGAACAGTGCTGGACCACAGCCATCTGTCTGTCAGGCACAGGAAGCCTTCTGCATCCTAGCAGGAAAAAGATACCACATGTCCTACCTGTGTTTTGCTGTGGGTTACCTGCAAATACAGCACAGCTAAATTAACATGCAATACCCTCCTTTCCTCCACACGCCAAAAAATCTCATCAGCAATTTAGACTGTACCTAGCTGTTTTCCAGAAACCTTCACAGTGACTAAACATAACTGTTTCCCAGTTTTTAGGTGAGTAAGTTTCATATTGGCCCTGCACTCCCTACACATGACCAAAAATCCTTGAAGAATGAAACTCTTTAGTACAGTCTGAGGAGAAACTACGTATTTCCTCACTATACGTGACCAAAATTGGAATTTACAGCAGTAGAATTGCATAGACCTCTACAGGACAACTCTGCTTTCAAACATATGGGATGTCTGAACACTGGCCATTAACCCTAACGGAGCGATCAAGGTTATATTGGAGGAGCACGTTCATTCTTCATTTCACGTTCTGAAAGGGAGCAAAACAACCTAAACTCAACTAAGAATCCACTCAAACTCTCCTCAGTTCAGTCTCCAGAGCAGAGGATAAAGAAATTTAAGACACTATTCCAGCTTCCTCTTTCTACAGCCTTCTTTATGAAGAAGTCTCACTGGCACAGATCAGACTGGTTACAAGCCAGTCCTCTTTCCATTCAAGTCATCTCCCGTTTCTTTTCCTGTTCCTACCCTTGATCTGAGGCTTGCCATTCGAACACCTTTTCTATCAGACTCACACTCTGAATATCAGGCCTGATGATTTGGCAGCATAAACCTTATCCAGATCAGTTATGTGCACACCGTCTGTTGTGCTGCAGTCAATCTGACACTTATTTGTTGTCTACAAGCTAGCATAAATCCAACAAACTATCTCATCTGGTAGGAATTCCGCTGGCACACAGTCATCTGTCAACATTTCGGAGGAAGTCTGCATCAGTCTGCAGCACTTCCAGCTGGATTGTAACGTTTAGCACAGAGGCACTGCACTACCACACCCCTGTGCACGAGGGGAGTCATCCAACTGGAAGTCTAGAAGGCAAGAGGCAGATCCCTCAGCTCTCTAGGTGTCCACACCTGGGGGAGGAGAAATCACAAAGGAAAACATGTCCTGAAACACAAGGTAACTGACTCAAGTCACTCCGTGCCTATGATTAAGTGATTTAACATGAGACTTCTTTTGAAACCTAAAGCTGATGGGTTTAGACTGGTTTAAGGCGGTTGTGAAACTCTGCTGTCATCAGACGTTTCACTCACAGTGAGACGTCTCTATAACCAAGCATGTGGAGGGGGAAGGGGACGAGCAGGGGAAGCTTTCAGTCAAATGAGCCTCACCACATGGCCACAAGATTGCCAGTGCTGATTCGAAAGAGGCACAGGACCAACATTTTCAGAAGCATGGACTTAGCTCAAACGTAAGCTGATCATGAGATTGATCTTTCACATTAACGCCCACCAAACCATGTAACTAACATGACTTTGGATCATAAAAAAATCTTCCCTCTATAGCCCCGCCAGCTCCTCAAAAGAAACAGGGAATTAACATCAGATCATGCTGGGCCACTTCTGCTCGAACATAATTTGCTTTTCTCTCACTTGTGCTGCTAACTACATACAGGTAGAATGTCTAAATTGACTTCATTTCCAGAAAAATGTTATGTCCTGAAGTTGTATTTCTACAATGAGGAGTTTGGATGGTGATGCAGAAACGGAAGCAGAAAACAGGATATATGGTGGATATTTCTATGGGGAGCGGAAAACACACAAACAGGTGGCTTCCTTTCACCCATCCTGTTCAACAGTGTCAGGAAACATGCCCTACTTCCTTGAGCTTTTGCCCAGCTACTGCTTTGGCATCCCAAGGAGAAGAGCTCCCTTTCCAAAACCAAACACTTATTCACTGAGAGTTCAGAAGCCGATTCTTCAGTTCTACACATTGAGCAAGACGCTTGTACACTGTTCTGGATCATCTCTATTTCGAGCACTGAAGGGCTTCTAGAGTTGAAACAATCTCATGTCTGCAGCAGAAGGCAGGAGACAAACACTAACAGGCTGAGCAACCTGCGGTCCCCACACCTTCCCTGCTGTCCCAGAGTCCCTTGCTCTGCCTCCTCCAAATTCTGGCTCAGGGCAAGGAACAAGAGCGAAGTAGAAGCGTCAGAAAGCTCAGACTCAGATGTGCACAGCTTATGTGACAAAGGAAGAAGACAGCTACCAACCTACCAAAGCCACTTCTTCGAAGGTTCATACCCAACGGGTCTGAGCACACCTGGGCTCAACACACAGGACATGAGTGATGGCAATTATTATCAGCCTAAGTTGCTCGCTACACTGATTTTTTACTTGTCAAATAACTAAATATGAGGATGTAACTGCTTATCAATTTGAGCAATTCAATTCTGTTCTGAAAACAGGGAGACTGGTCTTATTTTAAGCCCTTTCAAATAGAGGTTGAACAGTACACAAGCAGAAAATAAGCAATACACACAACACACAGTGCAACTCTGCGATAGTGGTCATTCAAATTCTGTGACTGCTGTCATTCAGTGCACAGATCTGCAGCTCATTTCAAGGGCAAGAGGATACAGAACTTAGGAAAAGATTCCTAAATGCTCATCAACTTCATACATACTGCTACCACACCAACATTCCCCTCCCCTGACTAACAAAGTGCTAGTATATTTTACAGCTGCTGCACACTCCAGCCTTGGCAGAGATCAAGTATATAACAATACTTCTAAAAAACTCTAAAAAAAGACCCCCTAAAATCAAAGTGATGGAGACAAGACACACGGAAGGAGGCTCCAATCTGTATTTGCTTGCTCCTCAGAACCAACTAGAAGACCTCTGCACACTTATCACAGCCTCCCCTCCCAGGTTTGTTCCCCTGCAGCCGTTCCTTACTGAGATACGAGTTGCTGCTCCCTCTGGTTGAAAACTCCAAGAAACCGATGCTGCGCTGCTGATCACTTCCACAGATGTAAACGTGCACGGAAGCTTTGCGTCTGTCCCATTCTCCACAAATATCTCCTCTGGTGTGTTGACCTCTACTGCTGATACTTGGACTGTATGGGAAAGGTAAAGAGAAGAAAGAAGGAGAACAAGCGGCATCAGTGCTGTTTCAAGAATCAGGAAGTTGAAGTGGTAACTGTCCATATCACACTGCTCATAAGGGGAAAAGAGAAGAGACATCAACAACTCCTACATCAAGTGGGTGCACAGACATTGCATCATACCTGCAATACAAACAAGTATAGAGCAGGCCAGTTCTCTTTCCTTGTATTATCTGTTACAGGATGTTTGCCATCCACAGATGTTTCCTCTACAACAGTTTCTGGAAGTCAATTCTGTGGTGCAAAGGATGAGTTTAAAACTCTTTCCTACTAGCTGCCAGCAGACAATGTAATAAATAAGCCCCATCGGAGGAACTAACATCTTGGACCCACCTATCACTCAGTTTCCTCTCCAGCTCACATCTTGTATCCCATCTCCAGTTTTACTCAGCTGTAGGCAGAACAAAAGCTCACCTCCAGAAAGCTCTCTGGCTCCCAGCTACACCATCTGCTTCTACTCTCTGGCATGCTTCAAGGTCTTCATGTGCAAGACCTCCTAAATAACCACTCAGCTATAGTTGAGAAGTATGAGAGTAGTTTAATTTTTTTTCTACCATGAGGATTATGCACGTTCAAAAGAAGCAAACAGAGTAAGTGAAACTCAGCATGATTCAGAAAAACAGTCCAACATATTCCTCACCTGGCACCTTTTAAATTGCAAAGACACTGTCCCTATTCAGATTTAAGCAATGATACATCAATACATTAATTCAAGTTTATGTTAAGGAGCAACACGTGATCTTGCGACATCACAAAATAATGTCTTTCAACAGCTCTGTGAAAGCAAAACTCTTGTAAAATCACTGTGGGTGGGTGTGCATGCGACGTGCACCTGGTAACTCAAATGTAAGTTCTGATTTTTATTAAACCATGGTTTTCAGCATAGAGATGGTACTAGTAATCTGCTTCTGATCACAGGATTCTGTGTTTCTGGGCTACAATGTGTTAAATTCAGGGGTTTTCCTCACTTATTAGCAGAGGAAAGCAAGCCTTCCTGCTTCTTCGGTATCTTAGCTGATTATTTCTCAACTTTGAACAAACTAGCTCTTGAAGTAGGCAAACTGAAGACAAAGATTCCAGTAGAAGACAGTTTAAAAACAAAAAAAAATCTAAAACAAGTAAGAAAAACCCACCTACATTAGCCCTTAAATCATGGCATTCATGCTTTTAGTCAGTGAGAGCTAGCAACTAAGTAGCTTTCAAAAGTTAGCAAGCTTCCTTCAAGTGATAGGTGTAGATTTGCCACAAACTAGGTTATTTTATTTGAGCTTAAAATTAAGAAAATCCCACGCTCCACGGAGAATTTTAAAAAACATCTTTTACATATGCGAATTCAAGCCTCGTTCCCCAAGAAAGCAAAGTTCAGGTCAGCTGTGCCACTTCCCGTCTTCCTCCCGAGACCACTGAGTCTGTTGGGCAACTCCAGCTGACCGGCTGCGGCACGGGGCCACGAAGACCACAGGCAGTGGGAGCTGGCCCTGCGACACAGACCGCCTGCGAGCTCCAGGGCTGCAGCTGAGTCAATGAAACGGCCGAACAACGAAAGAGGTGAAAACACCCCGGCCATCTGGGTACACCCGACAATCACTACATGCATGGCTTTGTAGGAACCGCTGCCTCTCACCCGACCAGCATGGCAAGCCAGGGGAAGGCAGAGCACATGCCCAGGGGACAAGAAACAAGCACGTAAGCACTGCAGGGGTGGGAGAATGAAGCATACCAGTTTAATTACAATAACCAAAACCAGACAAAACTACCATTCACTCAGTCCGCCACTCGGAGCCCACACTGTTCACTTCTCAGACTCACTACCTCCTCAGTCCTGTCAGGTTGCCCCTGATCCCTCGGACTCCCCTGCCATCATCATTCTCATTTCAAACGAGTGGAAGAGAAACAGCACCCTAAAGGAGGAGGATTTTCATCAAGAGGTTGTTGTATCAGAGCTTCCTTTCTCTTGTACATGCTCTGACTACCAGCCAAAAAACATTCTTTTGTAAAACAACTACCAAATATTTATTTGGAACATACAAAGACTTCTAGCAATTCCATGAAAGGAACTCAGAGCTGCTATGCTTTATGTACTTTTTCCAGTTAATGGAGTAGAAAAGAAAAAAAATAAGAACCATTGTTTTGAGTCCAAGCCACAAAACAAGCATCCCTTTCTAGCATTAAACAAGCAAGATGTCCTCAGCATTTGTGTAGGAGGAAAATACTCTGCATAGACATTGTCTGCTTGTACGTGGTACAGAGAACTGCTTGCCACACACAGGCAGTGGGTAGCACAGATCCGCTTAATCTGAAGAAGTCACTGTTCTAACTCACTAGCAACCATGAGAGAACTGTAGCAAAGCAAAAGCAAAAAAAAACCTGACTTCTCCCTACAGTCTAGGAAGGCAGGAATTACGTAATATTGTACAGATATTTCCAGCAAGTCTAATTTTCATATGTCCTACTGTTGTCTCAACTTCATGTTTTTCTTTGCTCATTCTCTCCTCCCAGCACAAAGTCCCTCACTTTATTTGCTCTTTCAGTGTGCACCACTTCAAAAAACACGTTTCCTGTCCCTTTTGTCTTACAGCATGATACATAAGCTCCTCAAATATTAACGTGATCATTTAGGAGTGGTAGAGAGGCCATAACATTTGACGCTTGCTCACCCTTAGCCCTCCACTCCCATACTTTCACTGATACAGCGGCAGTTTCCACTACCTTGAACTCTTTGGCCTCCTCTGTCGTAAAAAAATCCATGTGGATCATCTCCAGCTCTAGCTCTTTTCCTTCTCTTTCCACATTTGCCAGGATTACATCCTTCTTTCAGGTCCTCAATCTATTTAACTACTTCATTTGGAGAAAGTTGAATTTTGAGTCATATTCCAGACACAATTACCCACTGCTCCATTCTTCAAACTTCCTCAGCCTTAGTTCCTCTCAAGAGGAAAAAATTTATCACTGTGAGAGAGAAGCCAGCTTTAGGAAGGGAAGGTCTGCAAGGTACACAGGGAAAAGATAAACATTTGCTCTTCTCCCATAGCTCCTCCTTGATCCCATCATGCTGTCCAACTGCCTGTAGCCCAAATACATCCCTCTGAATACCTCTTCTAGTCCTCATTCACTTTTATTCTTCTTTTCAGCAGAAGGATGCTTCTGTTTTTCTCATCTACCATCAAAATTGTTAGAAAAAAACACCTGTGCCTCTTCAGCCATTTCTTTTTCATCTCTAGCGTTGTTGGACCAGTTTTACCCCAGTTACATCAACTCTCATCAGCTAAATTTTCAGCCCCCACACTCTAATGACAAGACTCCATCCTCATCTTCCTTCTCAGACAACCCTCATATTCTTGAAACAGGACAGGACACTCAGACTCTTACTAACTCATTAATCTTACTACTCTTACTCACTTACCAATCTTCTCTCACTGTTCCCATAGCGGGTCTTCATTCCTCATCGACGCTCTCTCTACTCTCAGGTCTCTCTTTCCTCAGTATCTTGTCACAGGGTTCTCATCTGCAAACAAGTCCAGCTCCCATCACTGCACTGACTACTCAGATCTGTGTCTCTGCTCTGCATCTGTCTCCTTATGCTCAAAGAACAATCTCAGTCTGACACCTTTGTCGATGCCAAGTTGTCAGCTCATGCTAAATGGGACTAAACCAGAGTTCATTTCTTCCCCCACAGCCCTCCACAACTGCATTTATCACCATGGACCTGGCACATGTCTCTCCAACTCATAACCTGTAGAGCATTTCTGACTTTGAACTCTTCTGAGGTCGAGGCGGAGTCTTTCAGAGTTTCTAGCCACCTGCTCAGCTGACACCGGTCTAAAAACTCCATTTTGTATCTTGGCCTTCGTTACTGCAATGTCCTTTTTGCTTCGGACAGACGGTCAGTAACAGACCAGTACGTATCACAGTTCCTGGTGACTAAACCGCTCCAAGCGCGACACTGAGAAGGGGAAGACATCACAAATGCAAGATCACTGCTTTCTTCATGAATCGACTACAGAAGATGTAGTGCTCAACATACGCACGCCCACAGCAAGCATTATTCATCACACAGCATCCCCACCTAACCAACTTTATTGACTTAATACTGTTCTAACTCACATGCTGCAAATGAACAAGACCTTCCTAAGTCTGAAGGTGTAGCTCTCCAGTAGCTTAAGCAGATCTGAAGATGCAGAGCTTCTCGATTTCTTCGTAATAACACCATCATGTCTGCCAGGTTACACAAAACCAGTGAAAAAGCAGCTACACGTTTTCAGATAGCTCAGCCCTGGCCCAGCTCACAACCCCTGGGCGCTGTGCTGAGTGGACTCTTAAGCATGGCAACGATACACTGCTCTTGAAACTACCCCTGTGGAAGAAGCCTTTACAGTTACCAAGCAGCAAAGTATAGGAAGATAAGGTCATTCAGAATCGATACCAGACAAGCATTCATAGAGTTTGCACCTAGTTAGTTAATCAAATTGTGGTTAACTCTAGCTTTCAGTAAGATTAAGAGGAGTCAACCTTACCATTTTCACCAGAGTAACATGAAAGACTGCAGCATTGCACTGGTAAGTGAATTTACCTGGTATCTTTGAAATGGGGTGCACCTTGATCTAAAAATCTTAGAGAAGATGGCCAGTCGCTGTCTACAGCACACTGATGGGAGTTCTCCTCACAGGTGTCCTGCCCTCTCCGGGACTTCTTTGGCCAGGTCAGCTGAGAGTCACCCAGTCACACGTGCTGGTAACTTACTCAGCACAGGAGACGCAGCCTATGTGACTGGATATCTTATGGGTCGGAGTCTGGATTCTTCCCCTTGTCCCCTACCACCAACTGCTTACATTCAAAGCTATATTCTCAATTAAACACAGTAATACACAAACTATGGTCCACTCCCCAGAAACAAGTGACAGGGTCATGAGCTGACATAACAAGGTTACACAGGGTTACAGAGATTCACCTATGCACGCCACAGTCAGTTAAATCACACCAAGCATCCAAGCACTCCTCCCTGTTCCAGTACTGAAAGACTCTCCCCCAGCTGCGTTAGAGCATTGATCTCATCAGACTTTTCGAATCCACACTGTAGTACCTTCTCCTAAACACTGCCCCTCACACTTCGGAGGATCTGCTCAAAAATTGCAAACTTTTTCCACTTCCTTCAAGCTCCCTTAAGTGCCTCCAAAACATTTAGTAACAGCTTCTGTATAAATCTAACACCACCATTGATCTCCAAGCTGCCAGTGCTTGGAGATCAATGCTTACTAAAGCTGGTGGTTTTTGCTA
>Ga0065711_1048330_pt1 | contig 11864 bp, 9 predicted proteins | sample Hoacrofraction12_FD_59098 | JGI IMG/M metagenome (GOLD analysis project Ga0065711, IMG submission 59098) | Hoatzin crop microbial communities from Cojedes, Venezuela - Epithelial fraction 12 v2 (version 2) | ecosystem: Host-associated > Birds > Digestive system > Esophagus > Crop | place... | reverse complement strand
CCCCCCCCCCGTGAATCCCCTCACTGTGCTTTTCTTTCTCTTCTTTTTTTGGTGGTTGCTTTAATAACAGTTTTTCTGTATCATATAAACATGTAGAAACATGTTCTACTGGTATTTTAAAAATGCATTTTTTCAGGTTTGAAGCATAGTCTGGTCTTCATTAACAGGCAAGCCCAACCAACGCCTCTTTAGCTACCTATGGTCTCATGGCTGGCAATCTAATGTTTTTTTGCTTTGGATTTGGAGACAAGAAAGAGACGTACACAGGGTTAATACTTCCAGCAAGGAGTAAAGTCCAGACTTACGCAAGCTGCATATATAGGAGCAGAAAGGCATTGGAAAAGCATATGTAGGCCGAGAGTGATGTGGGGCTGGATAATCTGATGATGAAAACATATTTCCACCCTGCGTGTCTGTACTGAGGGATGACAGAATCATAAAAAGGTAACTTCACATGACAGTCTTTGGGGGATTCCTGGGAATAAACTTTATCGTCCCCTTTTCCAGCAGTGCTTCTGACAGCTCCTAGCAATGGATTCACATTAACGCTGTTACATCATCTCTTTTTCAAAGCAGAGGGTATCCACAGATGACTTACTACAGTAAATCAAGCCATCTTTAGTCTAACTGTTGTCTTCCAGTTAACAGGAAAAGATTCCAGAATTGTATCTGTACCTTCAGTCAAGTTTTATTCACTACGAAGACAAAATTCTGAATATGTTCTTAGTGTTCTTTTTACCTTATGAGTAAAAAATAATATTTTGGTCAGAACTTCACTGACTGTTTTGCTGTTTAGCAAACCTCCCACTGAAATAGGAGGCATTACTTCTCACCTGATTTTAGATATCCATATCGTAGATTTTTGCATCTGAACAGATATTTTGACTACTTTTTATTCAACGGAAGGAAACAGACCCCTTCATGGTTCAAGTTATTGAACTTTGCTTAGTGACCTAACCTTGGGTAAGATGAATTGCTGCTCAAAACCCTCTTCTTTGCCTATAAAAGACCCCTAGGTGAGTAGCTAAGATGGATCAGCTTACTTTGTAGGGGGGGCGACTTTACCCCTGGTGTCAATAAGAGCTTTACCTGTAAATGAGGTCCTGGAAGAGAATGGAGCTGGTAAAATCACATTAGCACACTGATTTCAAAACTTGGACAGAAGTGGGCTGTATTTTTTCCGCAGGATGGGAATTTTATTTTATGAAGCCAGTGAGAACTGCAGGAATTCAGCCTCCCCAGAGACTTAGTGCAAAGAACACAGCAATGTTTATTAGCACTCTGAGGCAGGTCCCTGCTTGTCTGTTTCTCTCTTTTCTCCCTGCATTCTGGTTCTTGCCATTAAGGTCAGGGCATTTTATCCAATGACTCTTTAATGCAGAAAGTGAACATATCTGAATCAGGAAATGGAACTTTAGACTCCCTTCTCCTGCCACAGGAATGCAACTGTATTAACCACTGGGCAATGCATAGGGTTTCTTTAGTGTTTCTCACTGATCTAGTTTTGCACAGTAGCCCAATATTTAACAGCAGAGTCTTCCCACTGCAGTCCCAGCTTTGCACACAGACTGGTAGGTAGGGACTCTTTTTGAAAGAAGAAATGAACCCCAACAGTCCAGGGCAAACCTGCAACCTCTCCCTGTTAGCTTTTTGAAATGGCGGTCCGTGGGATATGTATGTGGTTGTGCTTTATTTGGTGCCGTTTGTGTGCTCTAGGTGTGGTCTCTTCTCTCCTTGCTTCCCCTTTCCCAGAAACACATGCATTTTGGGAGAGTTAGGCACAGGGAAACATCTTTTGCTTGATCCAAACAGCCTGAAGCATGAGATAAGCAACAAGATCCTTGGCTCAGAAGAAATGGCAGCATCTCTAAACAAGTACAGTAGCAGAACTTCAGGAGTATGTAAACATTCTTGCATTGACCCATGTGGTCAATGACTGTTTAGGCAACTAAGCTAATTGGTGCCTTAAGTCAGTCATGATTTCTCTGCATAGCTCACTTGCTTAGCTGTTTTTTTTTGATTTCTTCCTTAGTCATCAAAGCAGTGGAGTTTAGCAACTTTTAGCTAAAAAAAAAAAATCCTTTAATGTTTAGGAAACAGAGTGCAGTTACTGTTGAGACATGCATAAAGGTATCTCGCCTGAAAGGAGCAACAAATCTTTTATAAATATAAAGGAACAATGCAGCAGATTATTTTAAATATAGCTTGTTACTTTAGTGGAATCCATTAAGTTTTCTAAACCAAGGCTCGTGGTATTTGGCATCCATTCTTCTGTTCTTTTGATAAGTACCTAAACAGGATGTCCTTGCAAATTAAATGAAAAACAGCACTGGAAGATTTACTCCCTCAGGAATAAGTATTAAGACTGGCAGATGGCTTAAGTGGAAATACACAGGAATGCACTTTAGCCAGTACTTGAAAATCGTTCCAGCAGACATTGCTGAGGTAGATTCACGAAGCTCTATCAGACATCCTTCTGCATTCAATGAATTTTTAATGGCCTCAAGTAAGAGTTTTCATTCATTCTATCCTAACTGTTGCAAAGCAGCCTTAATCTAAAAATAAAAATAAATAAATAACCTAAACTAATAACATTTTCAACTGATTTTATACCACAAGAAAGTCCTTACCATTTCTTGGTAAGGAAAGTCGTTGATATACCCTCGCTAGTATTCATTTCTGAAAACTAGGTGCAAGCTCTCTTAAGTCTTCAGGCAACTTGCAGCTGAATTGAAATGCACGTGTGCTTTTGCAGTCATTCATGCAAGCATCTAGTGTAGCATATTGATATGTGTGGAGAAGGTTTGTGTATAATAAACTGCATAAACCAGATCCTTCATATATTTAACTATGCGGTTCTGATCCCCGCACCAAAATTGTGCACTTCAAATCTTTGCTTCATCTGAACACAAATGGTTAGATTCTCTGAGCTGTGTCCAGTGGCAAACAAAAAAAACAAAGCCGGAGTAATATTTGCACTTTACTCGCTCCAGATTCTTCCAGCATTAGCTGTGCAACTGGCAAGTCAAGTAAATCTGGTATCTACTGGCCCTCTAGCGGTAAAACGAGAGCTTTTGGGAAGGAGTGTATTCATATTCCAGCAGAAAATACACCAGGTCTCCTGATCGTGGAAGAAAGAAAAATAAGAGATAAAATAGCACGCTTTTGTATATATGATGTATGTATGTATAGACAGATGGATGGATATCAGCTAGTTTAAATCCTTGTTAGAGACTTCCTGGATTGGATCTTAGCTGGTTTGAGGGTCACCACATTCCATTACACAGTACTAACATGCCTGCAGACAGTGCTGCCATTGTTTTCACAATAAATAAGGCGTGGACTTCCTTGGTTGAACAAAAATGACTGTGCTGAACAAACTAACACTAAGAAAAATTAAAATCTTAACTAATTAATCTTAATTAATTAACTTAAGAAAAGAGATACTTCTCTGTATGTTTCTGACAAAGAGATATGACAACAGGTATGGGAATTTTTGGCCAAGATATTGCAACACTTCTTTTGGCTCGCTGCGATTAACTCACAGGGTAGGCAGAGAGGCAGGAACTTTCTCTTTGCCTCTACATTTCTTTAAAGGAAAGGCACACATTTCATTTGCTAGTCAACTACGGTGCTTCTTGCTGTTGTACACTTCATATAGTTGCAGCGATTCCTTTATTTTTTTGCAGAGATTTAGCTACAGTGTGATAAGACATGGTGCTATGCATACTGAAGCGTTTCCCTGTTACGAACAAGACTTTCTGTGTTGCTGTATCACCTGTTCCATGCCATCTGGAAAATGTGATGTGAAATAACCCAGCATGCACAGGTGCTACAATTTTCAGTTTAATTGCTACCATACAGCAGAATATGTAAGGGAGAGGACATTGACTGTTAAATGGCTTAAATGTTGCAAAGACAGTTCAAAGGGTAGATTAGATAATAATGTGAATGCCGTTACTTGTGGAAGCACAGATAGTAGGCTTAGTGTTGTGGTAGTGCTAGGATTTTCTGTTTCAAAGAGTGGAAAACAGTTACATTCCTCTTCAGGACTGCTATAGGGGACCTAGATTGGCTTCCATTTTACGCAGAGATAAAACTGTGACTAACTCTTTAAACAGTAAGATAGGAATTGTACTTACTTTATGTACCACTTTTCATCATACATTTCCCATATAATAGATGAAATAATAATCTTACTAAAATTGCATGAAAATATATTAGAAAATATTAAATGGCACAGAATATATTTTGTGCATGTGCACAATAATGTGGTCAAAGGATATAAATTTACATTTTATATTTGAAAAAAACGTAAAAATGTAAGCTTTATGTAACTAACTAGAAGGAGTCCAGATGAGCTCAGGAAAGAGAAAACATCTCTCTTAAATGGCTGTTGTAACCTGTGTTTGCTGTACAACGCTGAAAATGTTCATGTTCTTTTGTTTTAAAATCAGAATTGCCTCAGAGATATACAAGAAAGGAAAATTTTTCTTTGATAAAAGTATGTAGAAAGTTTTTATTCTTGAAAATGTTGAAAAGCCATGGTTATACCCTGTACATTGATATCCTCAAGAGGTGCACAGGTTCAAATGTTTAGATGAAATAGGTAAAAGGCACTAAAAATATGGTGGTGATAGTTCTAAAGTTAAAAATCAGCTGCAAAATAGTTATAGTGAGAAAAGAAATCTGCAGTTTGAACGTCAGTGTCTCTTCTGACTGGTTCTGTGACTTTCTAACTATTAAATTTAATGAATATATTCCGTGGTGTCCTTCTTGAAATTTCTAACAACAGAGGGTAACAGAAAAATATGTGTAGATTTTATAATGCAGAGGTATATTTGAAGTTTTTTCTGCCACTGGTCTTTTGCATCCCAGTTTTTAACCTTCTTTGAAACTCACAAGTTTTTATTTCTATCCCATCCTAATTAAAGTTTTCAGAAATATCTTCACAGAATCACAGAATCACAGAATGGTAGGGGTTGGAAGGGACTTCTGTGGGTTATCTAGTCCAACCCTCCTGCCGAAGCAGGGTCACCTACAGTAGGCTGTAGAGGATCTTGTCCAGGCGAATCTTGAATATCTCCAGAGAAGAAGACTCCACAGCCTCCCTGAGCAGCCTGTTCCAGTGCTCCGTCACCCTCAGAGGGAAGAAATTCTTCCTCATGTTCAGACGGAACTTCCTGTGCCTCAGTTTGTGCCCATAGCCCCTTGTCCTGTCGCTGGGCACTACTGAAAAGAGTTTGGCCCTATCCTCCTGACACCCACACTTCAGATATTTGTAAGTATATATTAGGTCCCCTCGCAGCCTTCTCTTCTTCAGGCTGAACAAGCCCAGCTCCCTCAGCCTCTCCTCGTAGAAGAGATGTTCCAGTCCCCTCACCATCCTTGTAGTCCTCCGCTGGACTCTTTCCAGTAGCTCTTCATCTTTCTTGAAGTGGGGAGCCCAGAACTGGACAGAGTACTCCAGATGAGGCCACACCTCCAGATGAGGCCATTCCCAGACCTGCAATTCATTAAGGAAAGTAAGCTGAGCCTCACTATCATGATAAAGGTAACATGAAGTGGGGTTAAATTTAAAAATCTTTTTCTCAAGAAATAAAAAAAAAAGTGCAAAAAGTATATTTGGAGGACTATATCTCTGTAAAAGGACACCACTTTCACTTGCTGGAGTCCTGAACTGAAAACAGGATGGCTAGCTCTAAGCAGCTGAGTTGTTAAGCATGAAAGTAGTTGTGTGTGTTTTACAAAGGAAGCTCAGGTTTATTTTGACTATAAAACTAATTTCACTGTAAGAAAAGAAGCTCTTAATAGCATTTAATTTTAGTATTTTCCTGGTCAATAATATCCTCACCACTCTGACATCAGGGTGAGCAGCATGTGGGATGGAAAGGAAATTAACTTGTTTTTGCAGGGGGACATTTGTGGGCGTAGACTATAATCCTTAGAGAATGCCAGCTGGTTTACCACCACTGGAAACAATAGATTCTCTCTCCTCAGCCACATCACACCACAGACTCAGGCTTTTTTATTTTTTGTGCTCCACAAGAGACCTTTTACAGTACTATATGTGATTTTTATGGCTGTAATATGCATAATGACATTTCTTTACAGTTCTGTGCTGTCAAAGGAAGACCAAGTAGACATGAATTTATAGTGATCACTATATATGAATGAGACTGTTTTGGAAGGGGTGGAATTGTATAATAACAGTACAGAATTTTACATCCCTGGACATCTTATATGTTTTTTTGGTATGAGTTGTAAGTTCCCATTAGCATTTTCTAACATTAACAGAGTCTTGTTAACAATGCTTAACTTTAATAACATGGCACATGTTTTCTTTGAGATAAGCTGATTACATTTCTCTATTAAATTTGTCTCCAAAATAGATTTTAAGGTCACAAGTCACAAAATAATTGTATTCCTCATTTAAAGAGAAAATATATTTTATATCACAATTTAAAATGTTTTTGCAAAATTGTATAAATTGCTAACTCTGTCACAATCAGTTCAATAGCAATTAACAGACTTTAAGAACCACAGAGTTTTGATTAGGATAGTTTGATATTTAGTCAGTTATTGCAGTATTAATAATACTTGGCTTAATCAAGAACTGACAGAATTGCAAACCTTGTGACAAGTGGTTAGCTGTGAAAATTTACCGTATACTACCTCCTCTGAAGCCATAAATACCTTACAAATGCATCAGTACTTCTTTTTTCAGTATCTTTCAGAACTGAAATAACAGAAGTCTACTAAACTAATTAAATAGGTTCAGGTGGCATTGCCTATTAAGTTTTAGTGTATAGAGTCCATATAATTTACGACTTTTGACCGAAAGACAGGATGATAAGATGCCTGGTTCCTGTGTGACTAGTATTTAATCCCGACCTTGATTAACTAAATCATTCCATTAAATTTAACTTACAAGTTAGGTTAATGGGTCTGTTTGTATCCTTGTGGTCAAGCACTTGCTCAAAAACCTTACCAGAGCAAGATTAATCAAATGCTCTGTCATGACTACTAATTTGACACTCACTTAAAGAAATCATCAGTATCTTCAAAACTTCTAGATCTCAAAATTTAGAAAATTTCTCCCTTAGTTTAGTCTTGTAGGATTTAAATGTTTCAACCTGAGCTGATCATAATAGTTTTCCTTATAGTTAGTGGAGATAAACAGGCAATAGACCTGAACTGTCTGAGATCTCCAATCTGAAGATAAGAGAAACTGTGCTCCTGAAGTTTTCATTTTCTTCTACTGATGGTACAGTGGGCACAAGGCAGTTGTCATAGATGTGGATGACCAGTTTTAGCCATTTAAAGCCACGTGAGATGACTCCTCCACCAAAGGAGGCCCAACTATTAGTGATTTCACCTATTGGTGAAAAAATTGGTATCCATCTATCTCCATGACTGTTTTCGCAGTAACAGGCTCATACTGCAAAAAAGAATGCTGAGTCATTCGGCCATCTGTAGTAAGGAATTTTATAAAACCTATTATGTCCACCACAGGAAAAAAAAAATCATTCTACTGCTTCCTTGATGCCTTTTTTCATAGTTAAAAATCATGACTTCATTTATGTACACTTGGCTATATATACATATACACATACACATATATAAAAATGGCACTCATATATTTAATCCTCAATTCAATTAATGAACACTTTTGTGCTATTTTATTTTTGCATGATAAAATGTTATGCCAGCACCTAACTTTAAAGTTGTTGCTTAATTGAACAATAAAAAATACACAATAATTCATATTTTGATTTAGCTTAGTGTTTTATTATCAGTACTACTTTCCAATTAAAACAGCCAATATCCTGAACTCAGCTGAAATTTCTTCCTGTCATTTGGAATTTCATCAGTGTTCGTATCTGCCAACATACAGAAAATAGCGTATCATGGGTAGAATGACTAAACTGCCACAATATAATGTGGCATTTAATGGTAAAGGCCGAGTCCTTGCTGTTAAAACAGTTCCACATAGTAAGAAGCCTGAAGACTTTGTGAAGTCCATGGGTTCCCTCTGGGGTTCAACAAACTGTCCAGTACAAGCAAAGGGCAGAGCTGAAGCCTCACCACAAAGAACTGAAATGCAGAGAAAAATTTGTTAAATGAAGCTGTTGACTTCAGTGAGGTCTGGATGAAATTCGTAATAAGGGGCAGACAACTAAAAATGTATGAATTGGTAGGTAGATCTATTTTTTTACTGTGAGACCTGAACTGATGATTGTATAAGCAATTCAAATAACTTTCCACTATCATATCTATGAAATGTGTATATACGTTCTTAAGAACAAAATGCATTTTATGACCTGCACAACAAATCAGGAACCCAGATGAGGGCAGGTGTGCGAAAGGTGCTTCAGTAATAGAATGCAGCTGTCTGCTTTCCAAACTTAAGGCTCTGCAGAAAACTGACTGTCATGAAACTGTGTGCAGAACTGAAAGACTTTGGGTTTGAGATATTTGGCTTTTTACAGATCTGTTAATTCTTCTGCAGCTTGATTCTGATGTTTGCACTTATTTTACAAACCATTCTCTGGGAAGTAACAGAACTGTATCTTTAATTCAATAAAAAGTGTTTAAAAACCGATGTATATTACCCTAGAGACACTGTCTCGCCGAACAGCGGAAGTAGAAAAAGTACACTGAAGATCAACTGACTAATCAGTGGTATGCATTGACTTCCATATAAAGACTCTGTACACAGATGAGGAATCTTCAGCAAGATACATATAAGAGTGGTATGCAACAGAGGTCTTTAAAATCCTAAAGGAACTGACATGATCATCTGCAATTTTCAAACTGAAGAGTAAAACTGGAGTTCAAATTGATCTTGACTTACTAGTGAAATTGGCTGAGAAAGAAATGAGAGAGATATTTAACAAGGGCCATCATAAAGTGAGAACAATTAACTGAAGAAACACACGGTGAGAAAAACTATTCAACAACAATTCTTAAGGAAAGGCTCTGAGATTACAGGGAACCATAATTGCACTATACCATATGGTTGTGAAGAAGACAATCAAATTGAGATGTTTAAATAGGAATTAAGGCTGAAAGACATGTAAATGATCCATTTCCTCCATTGAGCGACATTAAGGTATCAGCTGGAATTCAAGTTTGGGTACCACAAAGTCATAATACGTGGCCTAAATGAAGAGAATCTTAATGAGAGCAACAAAAGCATCCACAAGTATGGAAAATGTGATGTGTGAGAAATGAATGATAGAAATGGTATTGCTTACCTTAAAGAACATAAGATCTATAAAGGTCATGATAACACCCATCAAATGTGTAAAATAAGTTTCCAAAGAGGAAAATAATAATTGGTTTCCCTAACTATGGCAGATAAAAGCAGTAACAAATTACTGTTGTTTGGGTGAGGCTCTTTTTAGCAAATTGATCATGCTAGATATCAGGAAAATTTTGTAAAGGTAAAAGAAGTAAAGAACAGCACATGTTAAACATATATTGTGTGGTCTACATTGCTGTAACACTGTCAGAAATTGATATACATGATTGTGCAAGGGCAAATTTGGGCAAAGATGATGATTTCTGAAGTAACAGCAATGTTATTTTCTTATGATTCTTTTGCATAAGTATCTAGTGACATTCAGTGATGTGCATCCAGTAATGTGTTGATCTTAAAAATTAAAATAATGGAGCTCAGAGCCACAGGATAACATTGAACCTAAAGGCATAAATAGCTAGAAGCAGTTATGTCCCGATCCGATATCGGGGAGGTTTTGATGCGATCCCAGGAGATGAGATTAAGATGCAAACGCAGTCATATGCCGTGCAACCTTGTAAACTTTATTTTCGGTGAACTGGGAATCGGAGGTCTGGCGGGGATGGCAGTGGCGGGGGGGGAGAAGACGAGACAGGAAAAAAAAGGGTAAAGTCGGAAAAACCCCAGCGGGCGAGGAAAAGAAGTGCAGGGGGAGAGGATCAGTTACCACCACCACGGATTCGACGATGTCCAGCGATGTCCAGTCGGCTCAGTCTCTGTGAAGGCGTGGAGGCCCTGGTGAGGGCAGAGCCCAGCAGCGAGGCAGTGAGGAGGAGAGCAAGAGGGTGGCAAGGAGGAGAGCAAGAGGGCGGCGAGGAGCATGTGCTGCCCTTTTATAGGGGCATTTGCTCATGCGCAGAGCGTGTCCGCATACGTGCAGTTCCTGCCATGCATGCTGCCCACTTAGATAAGTCCGTTCTTGCCCATCCACGCGCTTCTCTGTGTGCAAGCGCTTTCCTGCAGGTCCTTGTGGTCGTTTCTTTCCAGAGGCCAGCAAGAGATGGCAATGGCAATGTCGAGACAAAACCAGTTTGTAGAGGTCTTCTACAAGCTACTAAACAGATTTGCCTATCATAGTCAGTTAGTAACTAGAACAGGCAGTGGTCTAATGCTGTAATATTTATATAGGATTGATGTGTCGCTCAATACACTGGAAAAATTATTTTGAGGCAAGCTGTTATGTTTACAGATTTCTACATACACTTTTAAAACCTTCCAACCTGAAGATAATTTCAGCAAAAATATCTTATATCCCCTAATGTTCATCCTGGTGGTTTTTTTTTTTTCACTTCCTTTTATCATTTAATAATTTATTTGCCCATTTAAAAAAAAAAAAAGTGAGCTTTGTGTATGTGTAATACAATAATATGCATAAAGTCCTTTAAAGAAAGGTAATCCATCACTCTTTTCGCATAATTTTGTTCATAACCATCAGACTTACTAGGTTTTTAGTAATATTTATAGTTTACTTGGGGCTTTTTTCTCTTGGTAAAATGTGAGATTAGAGAAAGCCTGTAATCAGTGTTTGCAGAAGACTACTTGATGTTTCAGGCATAAATTATTTATGTTAGTTGATGCAGCAAGTCCTGTTCAGTCTCCTCTTCTGGAATGGGCAGAATGTAAAGAATACGGACAAAAATCTGAGAGAAGTAGCTACTCCTTCAGTTTTTGAAGGAGGTAGAGATATTTTATACCTTTAGGGACGAAAGAGGAAGAAAAAGGAATAAAAGATACAATAGTGCATCTCCTCAGCAGATGATTCAAAGGGATATTGTCCTTCCAAGCAAACTGAAAGAATAATTCTCTGTCAACATGGGAATTTGGAGGTAAAGCAGTTGGAAAGATTTCTCTTTACAGAGGAAGTATAAGCCTGGGAAAGATGGTGAAAAGAAAACACATGTAATATCAGCAAATTGAAATGTAGGGTGTAGTTACTGGGAAAATAAGAAGAAAAACATGTGAGTTTATTAACCAATTTTTCTTGTAAGAAGAACACTTTACACTCATTTTCTTTATTAGACTTCTGAAAAACCTCTATATTCAGAAGCAATAAATATTTTTTGTAAAAGGATCAAAAAAAACCTGATTAAACATAGAAAAATAGTAAATATCAAATTCTCATAAAAAAGAGGTCTGTAGTTTTTAAAAGACTTATATGAGGAAAGTCTGAAACAAGGCACAAAATTTGTTAGATAGAGATGGAATTGAAGAAGTGGATGCTTCTGATAGTAGTTGAGATAAGGTGGATGGAAAAATGTAATGGTAAGAATTTCACAGTTTTCATAAATTTGAGAAAACAATGTTTAGCGTACTTCCATATGAAGCAACTGAAAATAGGTCTTCTTAGCAAATACGTACTCTGAAAAGCAGGACCAATCCTTTGTTTCCTTCAGTGACTCAGTCCGAATATAATTAAAAGCTGTTGTTTAGGTTAGAGGCACTTTCATTTAAAGTAAATAAATATAAGAGAAGAACACACCTTTGCTGTATTAGTATTTTTGTGCATATTCATTTCTGTGCTCTTATGCCAGAGTAGTACTAGCAGAACAGGAGGCTGAGG
>Ga0065711_1048329_pt1 | contig 11865 bp, 17 predicted proteins | sample Hoacrofraction12_FD_59098 | JGI IMG/M metagenome (GOLD analysis project Ga0065711, IMG submission 59098) | Hoatzin crop microbial communities from Cojedes, Venezuela - Epithelial fraction 12 v2 (version 2) | ecosystem: Host-associated > Birds > Digestive system > Esophagus > Crop | place... | reverse complement strand
CTCCCGCCGCCGCTGCTGCCGCCGCTGCTGCTGCTGCTGCTGGTCCCGGCGGCGCCGGCGCCCCAGGTGAGCGGGGCCCGGGGGGCGGCGGGGACCCCCTCGGAAGGGCTTGCCGGGGTGGAAAAGGTCTCCCCTCCCCTCCCCTCCTCTCCCGCGGCCGCCCGCCCTCGCAGCCCGGCTGCTCCGACCCCGGCCCCAGCAAACAGGTGGGCAAAGCCGAGGTGGGGGGGGAGCTTAAACGGGGCTTAAACCGGGCCCGGTTTCTTTTGGGCTCTTTTTGTTTCCCTCTTACCCCGCACCTGAAGTCGCCACCGAGCACACCGGGGGCGATGGATCCTCCCGGTTTGACAGGGGAGCGGGCGTTTGCTGCCGTTCAGCATCCCGTGGGAAGCTCACGCTGGCTCTTGAAGTTAAAAACCAGCCCTAACAAAGATCTGTTTATTCAAGCGAGCTACGTGCCGGGCATCAGTTTGCTTCTGCCTCCCTCCCTCTCGGTGCGGTGCACCCCAAAGATCGGCTCGTCCCCACCGGCAGGCCATCACCCCCAAAAACTGCGCCGAGGGCAGCAGAGGACAGCTCGCCGCTCGGGCTGGCTTTTATTTCTTCTTGGTAAAACCTGGGTAGCTATTGGGAAAGGAGAATAATTTCACCCCTGCACAGTGTGGCTGTGGGGAGAAAGAAATCCCTTGGGCCAGGTGGGCCGGTGCCCAGCAGCTCTGCTCGCTTTGCCCAGGAGGAGCTCCTTTGCCCCAGCCTTGTGTCACCCAGGCCCTCTGTGCTCTCTCTCCGTGCACTCTGCAAATCTCAGCTCTAAAACTGCCGTGGCTTTGCTCAGCTCTTGCTCCTTTTCTTCGTTTTTAAGTCAATTCCACAGGAAACCTATAATAACGATGCCCGTCTCCTGCATGAGTCAGTCCCGTGGCAGTGATTGGTTTGCAGGCAGGAGTCCCACCAGTGTTCCTGGCCCCAGCAGAACTCACAAGACAGATGTTTTCCTCTTATTTTGTAATGTGGAAGTGGGACAGGGCTCTAGCTCCAGCAGGATGAAACATGAGTTATGGCATCTCTCCCAGGGCTAACAAAGTGATTACAGCCCTGCTTGTAGCGCTGCACTACCCATGTAGATGTAGGAGAGCATGCCCGAGCTAAGGAGTTCTTGCATAGCCTAAAAACTCTCCTGCATCTGGGTAAACGGGGGGGGGGGGAAATAAAATCAGATATCTCAGGGGACCTTTGATGCCGCAGAGCTCCTGCGCGAGCACCCCGCCGTGGCCAGGGCAGGCTGTGTGCCGCAGGCTGGGTCCCGGCTGGCGCAGTGGTGTGGGGGCCGGAGCAGTGTCCCCACGCTGAGTGGCCGCCCCATCCCCGCAGAGCTGCCTCAGCAGGCAGCAGCTCCTGGCCGCCATCCGGCAGATGCAGCAGCTGCTGAAGGGGCAGGAGACGCGCTTCACCGAGGGCCTCCGCGTGATGAAGAGCCGGCTGAGCACCCTGCATGCCTCCCTGGCCAAAGCTGCCGCTGAGCCACCGGCTGGTGAGTCCTCCCTGCGTCCCACCAGTTGCTTTTATGCCCTCGGAGGACACTGGGGTGGGCAGGTCGGGATGTTCAGGGCTGTGATGGGTGGAGGTTTGGGCATGGGAGGAGGGTTGGGCCAAGAAGGCCAATGGGATCCTGGGGTGCATCAAGAAGAGTGTGGCCAGCAGGTTGAGGGAGGTTCTCCTTCCCCTCTACCCTGCCCTGGTGAGGCCTCATCTGCAGTACTCTGTCCAGTTCTGGGCTCCCCAGTTCAAGAAAGACGAGGAGGTACTGGAGAGAGTCCAGCGGAGGGCTATGAGGATGATGAGGGGACTGGAGCATCTCTCCTACAAGGACAGGCTGAGGGAGCTGGGCTTGTTTAGGCTGAAGAAGAGAAGGCTGAGAGGGGACCTTATAAATGCCTATAAATATCTGAAGGGTGGGTGTCAGGAGGATGGGGTCAGACTCTTTTCAGTGGTGCCCAGTGACAAGACAAGGGGCAGCGGGCACAAACTGAAGCATAGGAAGTTCCAGCTGAACATGAGGAAGAATTTCTTCCCTCTGAGGGTGACAGAGCCCTGGAACACACTGCCCAGGGAGGTTGTGGAGTCTCCTTCTCTGGAGACATTCAAGACCCGCCTGGACAAGGTCTTGTGCAGCCTGCTGTAGGTGACCCTGCTTCGGCAGGGGGGTTGGACTAGATGATCCCCAGAGGTCCCTTCCAACACCTACCATTCTGTGATTCTGTGATCTCCATGGGTGGAGATACCTGTATCCATGTTGGCATTTTGTACTTGTGAATTCGAGCACTTCTCCAGCCTGGTAAGATATGGGGAGGCTCAAAAGCCCTTAGCTGTGAAACAGAGAGCTCCTGGCAAAGCACTGGGGTCGAGTGGGCTGGAAAACCGTGTCTGCAGCAAAAGAGCTGCAGTCCTGTGCTGGGAGCATGAGACAGGTGGCGAGAATGCCACCAAACCACTTGCCAGGGATGCTCAGCCCCAGCATCCCTTCTGGGCTTTCACTGTGGGGCTGGATGTTACTGGTTAACCTCAGCAGGCCAATATTTGAGGAAAATAACAGTTAAAGAGGAGGTCTTGGAGGAACTGGGTGAACCCCAAAGCACCTGCCTGAACACTGACCCCCTCCCTGCGGTGCTCTTGCAGCCTCCTGCCCTGCCCTGCAAGCGCCTGTGGACGGGAGGAAGTTTGGCACCAAATACTTGGTGGAGCACGAGGTTCACTTCACCTGCGACCCGGGCTTCCAGCTCCTGGGCTCCAGCACGCGGACGTGCCAGGCCAACGGCAGCTGGACTGGGCAGGAGCCCCGCTGCGCAGGTACTGCTCTGGGCTGCCCATGGCAAGGCTGCCAGGCAGGCGGCTGCGGTCATAGGGCTGCTTTGCATCCAGGGCTGCCCACGGATGTCGTTTGCAAGAGTGGGATGCAATTTGGGTCTATTTAAACATGGGGGATTATTGGCGTTCACCAAATGGGGAGGTATTGCAGCTGTCCCTGAGTCCCAGCGAGCCAACATCCCAGTGGTGCTGTGGCTCCCAGCCCTGGTGATTTGGGGTTTCTCATCCTCAAGGAAAGCTGGAAATTACAGCTGGAGCCTCACCTGCAGCACAGCAGCGGAGACGAGGGGCAAAGGCATCGGTGCTGCGATGGCTCCCTGCGCCGTAGCAAACCATTGCACCGCGACAGCGCTGCAGCATCAGAAACAGCCGGTGCCTGAGCTCGGCAAAATACATGGTTACGATGTGCCGTGGGGTACCAAAGTGGCCCGGTGCATGCGGTGCTCCTGTGCCTTGCTTCTCCAAATAAAATAAAGAGAAATGTGCCTGCTCCTTTTTTTGCAGAGATCAATGAGTGCTCCAGCAGCCCCTGCCAGAACGGCGGGACGTGCCTGGACGGGCTGAACCAGTACAAGTGCCTCTGCCCCCAGCAGTGGACCGGAGCTGCCTGCCAGTACCAGGCGCAGACGGGTGGGTGACCCCTCGCCGGGGAGGGTGACCTGCCACCCTCCGGGCATATTTCGGCACCCCACCTCAATTTCAAACCCCACCCCACGGTGTGTGCCCCCCCAGCTCCCCCTGCCTGGAGCGTGACAGACGACCCGGCGTTCAGCCGCCAGCCCCGCTGCGCCCAGATCGACCGGACCCAGCACTGCAGCTGCGAGCCCGGTTTCCACATGAGCGGCACGGCCGCCAACGGCCTCTGCCAGGGTGAGCTGCGCTGGGGGGGATGCGGCGGGGTGGGCTGCGGGGTCTCGGCCGTGCACCCGCTCCCCTCGTCTCTCCGCAGACCTCAACGAGTGCGAGGTGTACAAGAGGGAGGGGGGTCCCCGGCTCTGCGCCCACGCCTGCGTCAACCTCCCCGGCTCCTACCGCTGCGCCTGCCCCGCCGGGTACGTCCTCCTGGGCGACGGCAAGAGCTGCGAAGGTGAGGGGGTCTGGAAACATGTGGGTTTGTCACTTTTTCCCAACAGGCACAATTGCTTTTTTTTTTCCCCCCTTCCCCTTTTCTCTCCTCGTTTGCAAGCATCTCCACATGCAAAAGTCTCAGCAGGTTTGCACAGAGAGGTGGTTCCCGCGCTGGGTGCCAAGGGGAGGAAAATGATGGAGGTTCAAGCGCTGGCAAACACACGCAATCCTTTGGGGCTGCATCTCGTTGAAAAAGAGCACGGGAGCCCCGCTGCAGTGGTGGAGCTGCCCCCTGTGAACAGGGCGTCCCCGAGTAGAAACACAAAGAGCGTTAAAAGTCAAGAATTAGGTGGCAAAGGGTCAGCTCGGAGGCCGGCAGCTTCTCCTCCTAAAACAGGGGAGTTGGGGTGCGGGTTGAGAACAAAGCAAAGCAGCAGTGGTTAGGGATGGTGGGTGGCCAGAACTGTGCATATGAAAGTCTCCTCCTGTAAACCGGGGATCTTTTTCATGCTATAGTGTTGATTATTGCAGTTCATGGTGAGAAAGCTCAGACTTTCTCCTTTTCTCCCCGATTTCTGCATGTTTCATAGCATCTTGCTAATGCTCCCAGCAAATACCTGCATTCAAAGATCCTGAGTTTATTGCCAGGTATCTTAGTGGTCACGATGGTGTTTAGTAAATAAAAAGAGATGGTGTTTTCAAACAACTTAGCAGAAAGTTAGGAAAATAAACTGCCCTCCTGTTGTGAGAGCGCTGCTTTAACCCTTGCTGGCCCAGGGCAGAGCTTGGGGAGCGGAGAGCAGGCGCAGATTGGGATTTTAGGCAACTTAAGTGATTTCAGCCATACTCGCATACTTTTTTGATCATATTTGATGTCTGACCCTTTTCAAGGTTCTTTTGCCTAATTTCCATCAAAAGGAACCCCTCAACGGGGTCAGTTTGAGCTCTCTGGTGGGCTTGACCCACTGCCTGCCCCTGTTTTGCAGACATCGATGAGTGCGCCCTGTCCCAGGACAACTGCACGAGGGGGACCACCTGCATCAACACGGGGGGCGGCTTCCAGTGCGTCAGCCCCCAGTGCCCCCAGCCCGCTGGCAACGTCACCTACGTCAAAACATCACCTTTGTAAGTGCAGCGGGGTGCAAAACCTGTCCTTGCTTTGTTTTTTTGGGTGCTGGGTCCCAAAACCACGTGCATAGCATCCACGCAGATCCAGTGCCACCGAGGTTGGGGACATGGACCCTGTATCCCTGGGGCTCCTTGAAAGCCTCCCTCCCGCTTTTGCCTTTGCAGCCAGTGTGAGCGCAACCCCTGCCCGATGGAGAGCCGGTCATGCCACCAAGCACCCAAAACCATCTCCTTCCACTACCTTCCCCTGCCATCCAACCTGCTGACGCCCACCCCGCTCTTCCGCATGGCCACGGCGGCGGCGCCCGGCCGGCCGGGACCCGACAGCCTGCGCTTCGGCATTGTGGGCGGCAACAACCGTGGCCACTTCGTGATGCAGCGGTCAGACCGGCAGACTGGGGAGCTAATCCTGGTGCAGAGTCTCAAGGGTCCCCAGACCATCCAGGTGGACGTGGACATGTCCGAGTACCTGGACCGTGTCTTCCAGGCCAAGCACATGTCCAAAATCACTGTCTTCGTCTCCGCCTATGAGTTTTAGGGGAAGCGGGAGCAGGGACAGTTTCCCTGATGACGACTGTCCCCGCTTAGCATCCTCCACCCGAAAGCGCTAGCCCTGGAGGCAAGCATGTAATGGGAGCTCCAGGTGACATCCCACGCTGAAGCCTCTCTGCAGCCAACCATCCTCCCCTCTGTGTTAAGGTTATTCTGCCCAGGCAGCTTTTACACCCACCTATGTGGGGGGAAAAAAGCAAACGAGATGCAAAATAAATCGGGTGAAGGGGTTACCCGCTTGCTGGGGCGTGGGAGCAGAGCATCATCCTCAGCTGAGGCTCCAGAATGACGATGTTCCGCAGACTCGGCACCTACACAGCACAGAAAACAGTGGATAGAATCCATGGCCCCTTTTCCTTTTAAATTCCTTTTCTTTCCTTTAGGAAATACGTTAAGCTGGTGCATGCAGGAGGAGGGAGGCTCATAGGGGCTACCGCGCTCCTCCCCGCTGGCCCGCGCTTGCTTGCACTGACCCCAGCCCTGTAGAAACATGGCTCTGCTCCCCTTGGGATGCCGAGAAAACCCAAGGCAGCCTGAGGGGAGGGGTCTGGTCCGGCATCTCAGTCCCCCAGGATTGACTGGGAACGGAAAAAATCCCTGAACATCCATTCTTACAAGATGTGGGTGGGCCTCAGAGCCCTCCTTGGCAAGCAGGACGTTGCTGCTGGGTGAAGGAGGAGTCCCCAAGCCCTGCAGATGAGCGATGGGCCGGGGCCATCCCATGCTTCAGCCCGTGGGCAGCAGCTCCTTAAACCTCCTGAACTGGGTCGCACATGTGCATCCCCCCGCCCCACCGCGACCTCGGGGAGGGCTTCGGCTGTGCTTGGTGCTTGCGTCGAGGGAGCTCGAGGTGTGAATATTTCATTTTTTCAACCAGCCGCAGCCTCCACCCCGCAGTGTGTAAGCAGCTCCAGGAATAGGTTGGGTTCAGCTGTAATACGTGCTGGGGGGGCACACCTCCCCGGTCTTCCATTCCCCCTCAGTACCTGTTCCTCAGCCCAGCGCTTGTGCATGTTAACCACAAAACCCCGACGTTATGCATGTTTCTTCATTATGCTGGTTTTAGTACAATTAAACAATGATATAGCCTCTGAGCAGGCGCAAAGTAGCTGACGCGTGTGGCCAGGGGACGATACTCAGCCGGAGCCGTCCGGGGCGGGGAATCGGGGTCTGTGGGGCAAGAACCTGCCTCCCTTACCGTTATTTTTCTGTCTTGCATTGTTTGGAGGGGGCTGGCTGGTGGCAGGGCAGCTCATTCCCGAGCATCCTTCCCCCCAAGCATCCTCCAGAGACCTCCAGGAAGAGGAGCCTGCTGCTGCCCCAACCCCCCCCCAAAACGCAGTGGGGCAGAGTCCACTTTGGGGGCATGGTGTGTGCGCTGAGCTGCACTCACCAAAATCCTTCCCATTCCTTGCCCCAGGGGAAGAGACTTCACAAGACCGGTCTGTGCTGCATCCTTTGGGGTATTGAGCTCTTGGATTTTTTGGGGGGTACAGCTTTTCCATGGGAGCTCAGGAGGGGGGCAGGACCTCTCCCCGCAGAACAAGGAGGGACATTCAGTGCCTGCTCCTTGCTGCTGTCGGCACAGGGCTGCCAGAGACGGGCACGGCGGATGGAGGATGTTTGGGTTGGCGGGCGCTCCAGCTGGACGGCAGAGCCGGGCAGGGAAATGCATCCCAGGGTTGCACTGGGGGAGGGAAAATAAAACCTAACAGGCTTGTTCCTCCAACTGAGTGCTTTTAAAAAAAAAATTTAAAATAAAATGCTTTTCTGAAAGCATAGCTGCTTTCAAAAACAGGTGGTGGTGGAGAGGGGTGAACCGACTCCAGCAGGAGCACAGATGCCTGCCGAGCAGCAGACCTGGGGGTTGCTGGAGATCCACAGGGAAAGACCCAAAAAGTGAGGAAAGACCCATGGATCTCCAGCACCCCCATCTAAAGGTGGGCAACCCCCAGGTCTGCTGCTCGGCAGGCATCTGCGCTCCCGCTGGAGTCGGGCCACCCCTCTCCACCACCACCAGCTGCAGGAGCACAAAGCCCAGGAGGACCATCAGGAGAGGAGAAAGGAGCAGCTGGTAGGGCAGCTCAGTGCTGCCTCTCTCAAAGAATGCTGAGATGCCCTCTCCTCTCCCAAGGCAGGAGGACCTCCCTGTCCTGCTGAGAACACCCTGTTAATCCTGGGGTGGCATGGGTGGGTGTCACCATGCAGCTGGCCTCAGCAAAGGGAAGGAGAAGGCTTTTTGGACCTGGCCAGGGAAGGCCCTGCAGGAGGTTGTGCTGTGAAAGAAACTGGGTTGCAATAGGGATGGCAAGGGCCGTGCCTGGTTTTATTTCCTCAGCGTGCAGGGGGACAGATGACTGCCGAGGGAAAATGCCCTTTAAAGCTCTGTGGCATAAGAGCAGAGGTAGAGGCAGGTGCAACCACAGGCGTACGGGACCCCAACAAAGGCAAACCAGAGGGTACCAGGATATGGGGAGAAGAAAAACACATGGAGAAAATTTGGTCTGTGGAGGTACGCCTGAGGAAGCCCACCCTTACCTTCTCCCCCTGGGACGCTGGGGGTGAAATCCTGCACGTGCCAGCTCAGCGCACAGCCAGGCCTGCCATCGGAGGACAATGCTGGGCACCACCAGAGGAGGGACAGGGAATGGGCAGGACGCGCCACTGGACCGCTCTGCTGTGTGCCTGCATCCCGGGATGCCCCGAGCAGCAGGTGACAAGGTTTTCCTTGGAGCTACCCGGACCCCGGCCAAGTTGTGTTTCATCCAGGAAAGGGAGCAGTTATCCCTGTGAACCCAGCCCAGCGCGTGTTTCAAATTAGCGCCTTAGGTAAGTGAGCAGCGCTGCAGAGGCGGCCGGCTGCGTCCTTGTACGCCACAAAAAATCGCTGCTGGGAGCCAAAAAAATGGAGTCCGTACGAGGGTAAGTTCCTGATGGGGCAGAATAGTTTCCATCTGATGCTTTAACCGGCTAACGAGGCTGGAGACGGGCGCCTAGATCTTTGCACTGGAGGCTTTTCCTCGCAGCACAGCCCCAAACTGACAACATTTTCCTAATTCCCGAGGCCAGGGTGAACTGGTTTCCCCTCTCCGGGTCGGGCTGGCACGACGCCGGGGCTTGCAAAGCCGTGCCCATCCTCCCAGCCGCTTCTCGCCCGCCTTGAGGGCCAGGACCGGAGCTGGGAAGCTCAGCCATCTCTCCCAGCATCAGCTGGCTGCAGATCTCCCTTTCAGCCCCAGAAACGTTTAAGGTCGGCTCTCCAGTGTCTGGACTGGGCTGCAAACCTCTGGCCAGCATTTGAGCTGACTAAAGGAGATTTTCTTTTTTTTTCCCCTGCCAGAGCGGCTGCTCCAGCATCTTGCAGACTTCCTGAGCCTGGAATGTGCAGAGAGGCTCTTCTGGCCCTGGTAAACACAACTTTTCTCTGAGCTAATAATATTTGGGAGCCCAAAAAATAGCTGGTTTGCCTCTGCTCCCCTTCCACGGGCTGAAGGCAGGCGGTCCCCAGCACAGCAGACTCCAGATGTGCTCCGCGTGCCCCGGGAGGGGTTGGCCACCCTGCCCAAGCTCCAAAGCTGCCGTTTCTCACCCCACATGGCTGGGGAGTGAGGATACAAAGGCTGAAGACCTCACGTGGAGGTGGCCTTGGAGAGAGGCTATGCAGTGCCTGCCGAGGTGCCAGGAGAGAAATACGGCACCTTTGAGTTTCTGGGGTCTGTATGCAAAAGTGCTCCCTCTGCTCTTCACCCTGTGAGGGGAGACAGGCCCCAGCCTCAGGGCAGGAGCAAGAAGAGACAACCGTGGCTTCATGCCCCATTATTTTCTCCTCCTACACATCATCCTCCTCCGCAATACATTCCTGATGGGCCTTTCCCTGCCCAGCATCCAAATCCTGCGCATCCATCACTGTGCTTCTCCTCACTTCCAGGCTAACGAGATAGATCCCTGCAAACAAAAGAATGATACTTCTCTCTTCATCACACAAGAGAACATCAGGTTATTTTCAACTGCAGGTTAAAATCTGACTTTTATTACCTAGCTAGCATCCCTGAGAAGTCCGCGCCTGGTGCATGGCACATCCATGAGTGCTGCCATGTCTCCTCCCACCCCACAGATTCACATTGTGTGAATCCTTGCTGAAGCGAAAGCAAGAGCACACATGCCAAAACACTTATTAATCCTGTTACAGGCCTAATGAAGAGCTGAACCATGACATTTTTATTTGTTATGGTTGCTAGGTATGTTGCTACGCCCTCTACACCATACCCCAGATCCCAGTATATTTGTGATATCTGAGAGAGCATACTGGGGAATTCATTTAGCTGCTACTGCCAAATTTAGTTAGTTATACTTTAAAAAAAAGAGCCAGTCAGGAGCTTCTCACAAGCCTACCTTTTTTCCCTGACAACACAAACACACGTAGGGATATTTAAACAAACAGCTACTCCCTGCTCCTGCCAACATATTTTTGTTTGTTTAAAAGAGATTTTTGCACCTGCACACTGCAAGAAAAGCAGAAGCCAGGATTTTACTCTAAATTTGAAATCCCTTTTTTGCCCATTGCCTGGGGACATAGTGCTGAACCCTGTAGGTATTGGCTCCCAGGCTGCACACAACACTGAGATGCTCACATTTATGGGACTAATTAGCCTTAATTAGCCCTAATGGCCCTTACCACTCCCACCTGAGGCCACCACCCACACCTCTCCCACGCTCCCTGGAGCCCTATTTCACTCCCGAGCTGTAGCAGTGCTGGTCTCTAGCTCAGGCTTGGCTTTCTGTGATGATCTGGACCCTCGGCAGAACGTGGCTGTGATCTTCTGCCCTGCCTATCTTGCTCAGGCACCAGCCTGGTGTGTGAGACCACAGAGAGAGGACTCTTACTTTATGGTGGGTGTGAGGCCATGCTTTGCCTCTGTGTAAGGGGAAAAAATGTCTCTCCCAAAGGAGAACCGATGTGGGTGTTCTTTTTTTATTTTATTTAATTTTTTGCTAGGATTGCTGGCACTGGAAAAAGAGAGTCATACGTCCCAAAAAGCCCTGCAAGCTAGAGAGACTAGCCTGTAAAGGAAAATAAGTTGATGTAACCTTTTTGGGATTTTTCCAAAGAGCTTTGACAAAGTCCCTCAAAAGACAATGTTAAAAAGAAATATCATTAAAACGGTTGGAGAACAACAAACAAGGTTCTCCTGGGGACTATGAACTGCTGAGAGTCAGCAGAACTGGGGCAGGAATAAGTGGCGAGCTCTCAGCGTGTGGAGGCCTAGCAGGTGGGACATCTCCATCTTGGTGCCAGCGTTGTTGTAAACAGACACATAAAGTTTATGGAATCAATGATGAGCAATGAGGTGACAACACTTGCAGCTGATGTTATTCATTTGAGTTGGACAAGCCTGTCCTGACGTGAAGGTACTGACCCTGGAGATGCGAGGAGGAAATTCACTGAAAATGCAAAACAGCGTGCACAGGAAGGGATGCTGAGAGCTGCTGGCCATGTTACTGGGTTATGGAGCAGTAAGAACGCGGACAAGGCCAGCCTGCAATGGGCTGTGATCCAGCACGGCTGTTGCAGGCGCAGGTCAGGCCTGCCCCAGTGACAGCACAAAGTCAAACTCTTAACGATAGAATCATCAACAGTTACAAGTTGGTGGGAGTTGTCTTTCATTACATTATTCGCTTTGGTAATGCCTTCTTCTGCAGCTCTATTGAGGATTTCTTAATGAGTTTTGAATTTCCTCCTGTTTTATGAAGAGAATTGTCACTGAAGTGATGCAAGCAGAAGTGTCTCATCCCTCAGCCTACACCAAAGTCTATCGTCTCTTGACCTCCTCAATACCGGGTTTTACCATGCCCCAGCCAGTAACCCCTTCCCTAAGCAACAACTTAAGGCCGGTCCCGCCTGAGGTGCCCATTTTTCCAGGCCCCTCGTCCCAGCGCCTCCCAGCCTGAGGAAGGGCGGGGTGGCGGCCTTTACCTCGGGCGGACGACAGCTCCGACAGCACCATCGGGGCGGGGAGCGCTTGCTTTCACTAAAAACGTCCGACTCGGGAGCCGGCTGGAGCCGGGCTCAGCGGCCCGACGCTCCCGAGGGCGGGCGGGAGGCCCGGCCTGCCCTGGGAAGGGAGGGCCTGCCGGGGCCGGGCGCAGCGGCAGCCCCAGGAAGCGCAATGGCGACCGGGGCGGGGCGGGGGCTCCGAGCTCGGCTCTCGCGAGGCGGCGCGGGGCGGAAGCTGCCCACGAGGCGCGCGGGGG
>Ga0065711_1048328_pt1 | contig 11865 bp, 10 predicted proteins | sample Hoacrofraction12_FD_59098 | JGI IMG/M metagenome (GOLD analysis project Ga0065711, IMG submission 59098) | Hoatzin crop microbial communities from Cojedes, Venezuela - Epithelial fraction 12 v2 (version 2) | ecosystem: Host-associated > Birds > Digestive system > Esophagus > Crop | place... | reverse complement strand
GACACCACTAGTTACCAGAAGTATTATTTACCTTAAGGAACAATATTGACAAAAAAAGCCTGCGAATTCTGGCTATACATTAATTCTTCTGGAAAATAGATGAAATCTTCTAACCATCCAGGGACAGTTTTCCACATGAAATGCAAATCTAGCTGGCTCCAAGCAAGCATATAATCAGTTTATGAAGGTATGCTGCATGTCTTCTGCTGATTCCCGGGGACTTGGCTCAAAGATATAGAAAGACCCTTCTTGTAATCTTACATACGCATATTTGCTTCTCAAAAGAAGGTGGCTGAATGCTTTAAGCCCACAGGAGTCCTGCTATGGCATTCAGCTTGTGAATAAGGAAAGTGAATCTGACTCACAGTGGTGTGCACACTCACCTCTCCTCTTACTGTGCATCTCGGTACATTCTTTTCCAAAGCTGTATTTTGTCAGCTTTTACCCTCTTCTGATGTTCCAGTTCAATATCTAGGGTTTTATCATCATTGCAACGACAGTGCAGCATCATGAACACTGGATGGTGGCATTGCAGAATGAATCAGGCATGCAAAACAAGCAGCTTCTATTTATAAACACAGATATCCCAGTAATCAAGGAAAAGAATGTGTTGTGAAATACTTAATATGTAATTTGCTTTTGGAAAAAGAGCTGTAACTACCACATAAGCTCACCCAATAGTTCAGATTTTCTCTTAAGTAAGAAGATGAACAATTCTGGAAAAAAATGTGGTATAATTTATGGCATTTGTTCTCACAGAATAATCCTTGATTACTTAGCTTTAAGAATACAGCCTATGCAACAAACAACACAGAGCAGAGGTCCTTTAAGGGAGTTAATCCTGCAGGGAGGAAAGGCAGAAGTATATATGTTGCAGGCTTCTTTCAATTTTCTTTTGTTTTATTGCAGTTATTGTTTTACTTAAGCTCTGCAAGGGTGAGAAGTAATTTGAGTTCCTAGATGTTCAGATGGGATATCCATCCTCTGTGGCCTCATCTCAGCCTAGGAGGTAGCAAGATACCTGCAAATTAGGGGCTGGTAAAAAGTATGGCTGTTCTTTTAAAGAGTCTCTTTGATGTGATAAAACATTTTCGACTGTTTTTGCTGAAAAAAAGTCCAAGAATCTCTTACTGTGGAACCAGAGTCAAGGCTGGTGACAGCTGCCAGATTTTTCTTTATATTGTCCGTTTTGCGCATGTGAGTAAACTTGCAGGTGCTTCAGGTTGGTCCTTTATAGCTGGGTATAGCAGAGGCACCTGATGATGCAGATAGAAGTTTTTACTCTCTCAAGTGTCAACTTCCCAGCTCACTCCCAGGAAACCAGTCCTCCCAGGAAACCAGATGCAAGAAGTGTTGGGTCAGGCCAAGCTCCATTCATACTGCCAAAAGGCAATATGGACCTGCCCACCCCGGGTCTGGCCACCTCTGCTGGAGGACACCATCCTCCAGCACTGTCCCTGAGCTTTGGCTGCCACCTCGCAGCACTCCCACCTACCCCTCTGCCGTGCCCCAGTGCGTGCGGCAACCCTCCTTGAATTCATACAATGAAAACGCCGGTCTGGAGGGTGTCACCGTGTCCTCCTGTTATCTGAGATACTTTGAGATGAAAACAATGCAGGCCCAGACCATTCTTACTTGTAGCATGATAGGGACATCACCGTGATCCTGTGATGAGACCCCAGGGCCGTGAGTGGTACTGGATGGGTGTAGCTCCTCAGCTTTTCAGGGGGTGAGGGCTGAGCAGGGTGGACACAGCTCCTCTGCACCGCTTGGCCTGGCCCTTGTGTAGATGGGCAGAGCACTGCGAATACGCCCACAGGGTACAGTCAGGTGCTGAGTGGATTTTCAGAGCTCTGTTTTTTTATCAAAAGGCATCCACAGAAGCAGTTAGGCTGGATATAGGCTTTTAAGCCCTTTTATAGATCCAGCTCTACTGTATGTTTTATTAGTTTTGAATCTGCCTCTTTTCCCTTTGTGGGATGGCAAATTACTAAATTGCTTTCCACTTTAAATGGGACTAAGCCCCTCGGGACCAAAATTTATTAGTGATAGGCAAAACTATTTTTCAAGCCCCAGCTTGTTGAAAAATGAATCATTATTGCTCAGAATGACTTTAAATTGTTTAATCCGAAGGAACCAATGGCTCCAACTCTTCAACACCCACGTTTGAACGAAGTTCAGGCTCAGACCTTGGATAAAGGCAGTGCAGAGGGACAAAGGGAGAGAGAAGACATAAGCCCTGGCTTGCTTAAACTTCCCTGAAATGAAATGTTTGTGCATTTTGAAGACCAGTATTGTGTCTGTCAATGAGAAAGTAGACTTTAAAAGCACCATTTGAGTGATTTCTCCGTTTGATTTCGGATGCTGCTCAGTGACACTAGATGGCACCTTTTGTTTGCTACGTGCATGGGGCCAGAAATAGGGCCCATGTGAATGCTGGTGGAAGCTGACAATTATTTTTGAAGCAACTGGTACATCCATATGGATGCTTGCTGACGAACGAGACAAAAATATCCTGGTGCTCCATATCCAGAAAAATGGGGAGGACGGAGCACCTATTGACTACCTTGTTTCTTCTTTTTATATCTTCTCTGCACTATAGCTGGTGGGGCGTTGAAACACCCCATGTAGTTAAAGAACAGGCTGGGAATGGTTGTGTTCATGATGCATTTTAAGGAAATGGTTTTGGGGAAAGATGGAGATGATACAGGCAGCTAGGGTGGGATTTAGGCCAATAGGGTATAACGTATCACAGCATGAAAGTGTAGTGTATGGACAAGTGATTTTGTAGCACTGTTCATCTGCCTTGCCGCAGGTATCTGGTGCCATTCAGGGTGCCGTAAACGATCCCACATGAAGTCCAGCCACTGCTCCTAGAAAGCGTGGGTTATATCTGCTCAGCCTTTGGGTCAGTGTCTGGGTTGCCTTTGCACTGAGTGGGTGACTGCACCGAGCTCCTGTCACAGGTGGTGAACACTTGGCAGGAACTGCTCACCTGATGTGAGCACAGATGCCCATCAGCCCAAACTCTCTTCACCCTCCATTGACAGTACTGACTAGATCTCTGTTGACCGGGCACCCAACCCCTAGGCAGACACCTGAATTTGGATGACCGCAAAAGGAGAAAAACCCCACACCTAGTGAGTAAGTGTGCTCTGTATTTGTCTCCTACTGATCTTAGACTCCTGTAAATTGGTGATCCCACATGGTAAGCAAAGAGTATGGTATGTACAGCCTCATGACTCCAGCAAGGGGCTGTGAGGCACCAGCCAGTGATCACCACTGCTGTTTGCCAGTGAACTGGATAAACACGAAAGTAACACTGCAATGACACCCTTGTAGAAAGAAAATTTGGTCCAAGACAAAGCTATTTTCTCTTAACTCAATGTTGAGAAATCTCTGACTGTTCTTCCTAACAAGTTTCTACAGGCTTGCATTTTTTAGAAAGATTTTTTACTAAATAGTTTTGGAAAACATCTGCTCCAAGCTAATTGTGCAATTGCTGCACTGTGTTTATCATGGTGCAACACCTCATTCTCATCTTCCACAAGCAGGGGGATTACAACTGTGCTGTTTTGTTGGACTTCTCAGCACAGACCAGTAGCACTGCCTAAATCATCAGTCCAGTGCCCTGACAGCAAAATCCCTTGTCTGGTCAATGTTTAATCCATACTGATCTGCAGAATCCCCATTCCCCACAGAGCAGATACCACAAGCCATGAAAGATCTCCTTTGCCCATTGGAAGTGAACCTGACCTTTAGTACAAAACCTGAAGTACTAGAAATTTTGTGAAAGGTCACAGAAAAGAGTGAGGAAAGATCTAGGTCTAGAACCAATGACTGCTACAACAGGAGCTGATATGTAAGGAAGATGCTGGGGATTGGGCTATGTCAACGTTACAGAGAAAAGCGGTGACCCTCTTCCCAGTGGTGATGTCACTTTGTCTTGGGAGGAAATTCCTTCCTACCCTTGGGTCTGGTGATCTGTACAAGTGTGAGCTGGTCATCAAGACACATAAACCAGATTGCTAGGGGTTTTCAGTACTCTGCCTGTCATCCTGTTTCTGAAGCTAGACTGTCTCCTGCTTTCAAGGGAGGAGGAAAAAACCTAAGAAGTCAAGTTATACATTAACAAGAGAAGAAATCACCTTCCTACCTATTGCATGCAACTGCTACAAACCCTGAAACAAGGATCTAATTAAAAACAGTGTAAAAATCATGCAAATTTACCCTGTCAAAAATAGCCATTTGGTCTCCTTATAGAGCCCTTGCAATTCTTGCATTCACTCCTACAATCTCCATCTGATGTGTATTAAATCTAAATAAAATAAACCTACTGCATTACCTTTATCCAAGAAGCTGGTTATTTTTTAGAAAAAAAAAGTTATACAGTTAAAGTTGCACAATTAAAATAAAAAATTAGGTGTTTCTCATTAGGAGAGAAATCCAGACATCTTCATATAGTTGCCTACAGTATATCTGTCTACACGTGGACTAGGAGTGTAACTTCCTATTACAGTCAGTCAAGATCTAGGGCTGGATTCAACTGCCCGCATATAGGCTTCTGGTGGCATTTGGGATGCCCTGTGGTATCTGAGATGTCTGATTTGGGCTGACAGATACAGCACAGGATCTGTGTCCTTCCCGAGGACAGCATTTGGAAGCTATTCAAGATACCTTAAATGGCACTGGATGCCTATCTTTGGACAACTCACTCAAGTCCTTAGTCAATAGAAGGGAAGCCAAAGATCTGTTCAGCTCACCCTAATCTCACCATATTTCCTTAACTTGGTAACTCTGCAGGCTCCACTGACTGTATTGGCTGGCTGTAACAGGCCTGTAGACACCTAGCTCATATGTAAGTGTCTACACATGGACACCACCCCTAGCTGGTGTGTGTGTGCTGGATCAGCTCATAAGAATGCAGAGAGCCTGTAGGTGTTCTTGTCCAGGCAGAGGGGAGAGACCTGCCTTCCCATTCCCTCGCTGTGGTTAGTGCACAGGCCTATCTGTGATCCATCAGAAAAAGTCATATCCATGCTCTTTTGTAGGTCTGAGCCGCGTGCTAATGATTACAGCGAGCATCTTTGCAATGTGAGGGCAACTGGCAGGATTTCTCAGGTCAGATGACTTGAGATAGGACTTCAATTCTACAGTTACCTACAGAACATGTGGAAAAGATGACACTTCAATCACTGTATTTTGGACTGTAACTTTGATTATACAGGAGCAAAATGACTCCCTTAGTGTCTTGTGATCCTGCCTCACTTCACAGAACCTTTCAGATCTCTCCATTCACACATCCATACATCACATTTTATGCTTTTTTTTTGCTTTGAATCTTTTGCTGCCTGTTTTAGTACATACAGACAGAGGGCATGGAGCAAAATGTGCTGCTGCATAGAGAAGTGAATATGCAGAGGGCTTGGACCAAGGCTCTTGTCATTCCCATCTGTTAAAAAGGTAATTGAGGTTACCATCTCCAGAGACCCAGAAACCCCGCAGTATGGTTCGGTAGCTGAGAGGAAGTGACTGAAGCCAGAGGAGCACACTCAGGGGATGTATCCCCTGACCCAGCCTAACCAGTGGTTTTGGTGCAGGAGAGCGTGTACGTGATGGGAGCAGTGGGCAGGGAGACCTGCACATGGGACACACAGCTCCTTTGCTAATGGCAGGCCGAAATGGCTCAGCTTTGACGCTGCGGATCTTCACAGAGACCCCTTAACTGCTTGGACTGATCTGACTGTGGCCTTCTGGACCTGTTCCAGTTGGAATCAAACGCTGCCGTGCTCAGGGCAGCCCGCTCCCCATTAGGGGCTTCCAGAGGCTGCACGGTGCAAGAGCCCTAGGATGCGTCTTCATCCACTCAGGTGCAAATTTAATCAAGCAGTGAAACTGTGATAAAATCTTTAATTTAGGGCAAAAAGATGTGGGTGCAAGGTATTTTGGTGGCGAGAGCTTGGTGTTAAGGGACACGTGCCTTGTACAGGGGACTGCTGTTAAATACTTTTTAGTACAATATTTCATGAAGAACCTTTCACTAACAGCCTACCACCAATTGCTAGGTGGCTGGTCTTTTATTTCTTTTTGACCTCAGACATTCGTATATAGATAAGCAAAAAACCCAGAATGTTTTTCCCCAAACAACGCATGGTTACAATAGTTGGCTGCAATGAAGTAAGAAATGCAGTGGTTTTGTGGCTTGGGCATGATAATTTCAGAGCACAAGGAAAGTTGGTAATTATTTCTTATCAGCCGTAACCTAAAACAAGTCGCTTTAACTGTAGCAAAGAAATTTCACCAAGCTAAAAAGGTGAATTTTTACTGTTGTTCTTTTCTGCTGCAGGAAGACAAACGCATCAGTATTTCATTTTTTATTCCATATGAGTGCATCAGGCAGAAACATCCCCTGGCCACAGCCCCTCCACCTGCTCTGCTCTGCAGACACACTGAGCAAGTCCGTGGTTTCTCGGCCATTTGAACCGCAGTACTTGACACCCAGCTCGCTTGGCATCCTCTCTTTAGTAAGTAAATGTGGCTGAAGAGCCCGCTGAATAATTTATTGTGTTTTCAGAACCTCACTAGCCAGGCCAATGAATATTTAGCGAAAATCATATTCCTGACTTTGAAAGGCAGGATAATGGCAGGGAATGAACAGCTGTGGTCAGCGAGGGCCAGATATCTCTCACAGGTGCTTAACCGCCAGGTCAGCAGGAGGTGGTCGCTCCCAGGGCTCACACAAGTGAGGAGCTACTTCTGGTAGGCATTAAGACAAGCACTAAAGTTCAGACCCCTGTGGCACACTTTGGTGGGTCTCCAGTCTGAGAGACCAAGACCCAACGTGTGCTGCAGGACATTTGCACAGCAAAGGTGGAGAGAATGGGATGTCTACCTCCGACAAGACGAGCTGCTGTATCTTACACACCTGCTTCCCTTTTTTCTTTGGCAAAGAAAAGCAAAAAGGGGTGAAATGCGAGTGGAGAGTTTACACCTGAGGAGGAAGATAATGGACGTCAATGTATCTGCAGTGCTCAGTCTGGCCTTTGGGATCTGGGAGCCTTCTCATGTCCCTACTTTCAGTGGTGATGCTTTCCTTCAGTTTCTGATATCTCTCGTTGCTTCTCGTTTTGCCTTTTATGTTGAAAAGATATTGTACTTGTGTGAGGGACTAAAATTTATATTTTGAGTAGGTGATATAAATTAGCAGAATTGGGTTGCATTGCAGTTTAATATTTTAAGGATTTGATTCATCAACTTGTAGTCAGTAGATGAATGCAGCAAAGAGCACCAGAATAATATCTTAGGGAGATATCAAAGGCTGGCCTGGAATTGCCTCTTGTTTTCCTAATACTCTCAGGCTTCCACTGTTGAAAATTATAATAATAGCTTTTGTAATCGTGTCTCATACCTTTGGAAAGGAAAGCATCAAGAGAAAGATATTAAAAAGGAAGTATTAAGGGAAAAGGGCAATCCACCCATATCTGCAATGGGAAATTGTGTCTCACTAATCTATTATAATTTTTTGAATCTGTTGGTAATGCAACAGAAAAATGTAAAGCAATGTAGCAAAAAAAAGTGTTTTAATTTTTGAAAGGTGAGTGAAGACGTTCCTTAGAAAAAGGTGTAAAAACATCACTTTTTTCTGTTCGGATAAGCAATGTGTTGTCTGGGAGCAAAAGCCAAGAAATAGGAAATAAAGAATCAGATGAATCAATTTCCAACAAAGCAAAATATTAGGAGTAGGCTACGCCAGTAGTGATCTCTTGAATAGTATTCTTTGCATCTGTCATGAGTGGGGAACATTGGCTGGAGCTCCAGAGAACAGAACAAGGGTGAACAAAATGACAGATGGAGCTCGGTGTCAACAAGTGCAAAATAATATTAATAGGAGAGGAAAACATGATTTACTCATTAACCTTACACAGTTCTGCCTGTGTCAGGTTGGGAAGGGGACTTGGATACGGTGGTGGACAGCTGTGTATAGCCGCAGTCCAAAGAATGAAACAGTTACGTAGATGGTAAAGGTATGGAAAAAAGAAGGCAGTGCTTTTATGTGGTCAGTGGCGTGACTCTGTGGGAAAGACCACATACAGGACTGGGTGCTCATGCTCTCCAGCGACAACACAGATCTGTGTCAGCTTCAGCACAGGGTGATGGGAGTTATTGGCAGCGTATAAAAATAATCAGCAGAAACCATGTTTTAAAAGGTCGAGATTATTTGCCTTTGAAACAAGGAGAAGTGGGAGTATGATAGCAATATGTAAAACGGCAGATGATCTGGAGAAGTGAGTTTGGGAACACAAGAATAAGGGAAAATCAATGGATTAGACAAAGCAAATGCAGTTAATTGGAATTAGTTCACTTCTAATTTGGATAATACAGTAGGTATCAGACTTTCAGTGCCCCAACCTGGGACACCAAGCATCTGGGCTTACCCGCTTTTTCAGTCGATGAGTTTCACTGAGAGAAAATTACAAAGTGATGGAAGGGAATCTTGTTGTCACAGAAAAAATAATTAGACCGTAAAAATCATTAACCCAGAGTAGTGTTTACCATTAATACTCTATCAAATGTTGATTGTGTGACGAAACTGCAAAGTAAATGAGCAGCCGTAACTGCTACCCCACAATATAAACAAGGTCATCATTGCTGTGAAAGAAAACACGAGATGGATGAAAATGGTCCTAAAGGTACTTTCATCTAGAAGTGATGAAACTGAGCAGGTTTTTAGATTTCAATCATTGAATAGTTTTTCCTAATTTTGCAGCACAAAAATTATTAGCAAGAATTAGTGTCTCTTAAAAAAATTAATTCACAAAGAGACATGTTCCAAAGACTCAGAAGCTGCTTGTGCACATTGAATTTGAACTCGCCTTAAAACATTTTGGCAACAGCGGCATTTTGCTTGGTATGAACATGCCTGCCAAGTACATCCACGTGAAATATTTACTTTCTGCTATCCAGTAGTCTCCATTCAACTTTCTTCATTGTTGTCATGGCAATAAGACTGGTTTTGACACTGCCATTAATGAACTCTGAGGGTGAGAAAGGTCCTTCTCCAACAAAGAGTGACACCACCACAAAGCAAATTAAATTGCTCTGACAACAGATCTATTGAGAGTGAGTTCACATGTCACTGGAGCTTTTAGGATCTTATTGATGATTTTGTGGCTGCCAAAAGTCATAAAGTACTGCTGTTGTAACAGGTTTATGTTTATAGACGGTATTTGCCTGCATTGTTTGGTCACCCTGATGCTGATATATTCTGTCATTTTACCTTGACAGCCGTATTCGCTATTACTCCTCTGTCAGTGAATTAATGAAGGTGTGTGTGTCAGTAATCATTTCTTATCTCCAAAAGGGTATAATGTATATGCCATAAACACATAACTAGGTGACAACTGATTACACTACAGTTAAGTGACAAGACCAGTTGACAGGAGTAGCAGCAGATCACAAAATAGACATAGGCCAGCACATTCTTCCGGATGATAAAAGCTGAAATAAAGGTGGCCCAAACCACATGTGGGTAGGGCCTTTTACAGTCGTTTTGCTGCCTGTTCAAAAAAACGACTTTTACAGTCGTTTTGCTGCTGACCTACCACCTGCAGAAGTTACAAAAGATATCGAGAAGACTTCTTTTAAATACAATAAATTAATGTGCTGGGTGCTTTACATCGAAAGAAGATCACCACCCTGGTGGAAGTGGCTCACTAATTCTAAATCTGTAGCACTGTCAGTTCAGGATTTCTCAGCTGCATAGAAATACATGAATTTTACTGCCCCTGGATGAAGTGGCTGAAATCAGTCTATAGCTTTATTATTTCTGGAAAACAGAGGGAATGAGGTGAGCTGTAATAGACAGGCTGTCTTACCACAGGCAATGGCGTGGTGTGGGTATAGGTGATGGGTGCTGTAGGTTTGGATGAGGGTTTCTCCTCCATTTCCAGCCTCCCTGCAAGAGGCTGCAGGCGAGACCGGCTTTCCAGGACACTATATAGTTTTTGTTGTACTGTATAGGCAGATGGATCTACCTGTTTTTACACACATGGCACTCACAGGTACTCTAATAAGACAAACAGCTGTTTTGGGTTTGTTATGGCACAGCCGTAACAAATATTTGGGCAATGCCCTTAATAACATGCTTTAACTTTTGGTCAGTCCTGAATTGGTCAGGCAGTGGGACTAGATGATCATCGTAGGTCCCTTCCAACTGAAATAATTCTATTCTATTCTATTCTATTCTATTCTATTCTATTCTATTCTATTCTATTCTATTCTATTCTATCCCAGCATGAGCTTTCTTCCGGGGGGGAGAAACAGAACAGTAGAGCTGAGCTAAAGCACACTCTTGCATCCTGGACAGTTTTGAGGCACCCTGATGGGGCAGAAGGGAGAAACCTGTGCTACTGCTGTCTAGGCTTGACCACCACTTCAGGCAGTAAAACGATGAGCGAGGTATGGGCTGAGGTGTTAGGGTAGCCAAAAGGGCTGGGGGTGTGCACGGGAGACACATGAATGGTTTGGATAGTAGTATGTGATAAACGGTGTGAACTGCTGGCTACTTAACTGGCTACCCATTGCTGGGCAGTGTAGACAAGGGGCACCCACCACAGGTCAACCCGAGAGATGTCACAAATATTGAAGTGTCCTTCACCAGTGGCCAAACTTTTCCATTTTCTTTTCAAGCACATTTCTGCTCTTCCACCATCTTTTCTCATGCAACAAAGACCCATTTGGAGTCCTCACTGTTCTTCTGATGTGAACCAGCTCACCCAGATCTGCCAAGGGTTGTCGAAGAAGGGTCAGATGTGTAGCTGTCCTACTGTTCCATGCTTCTTCAGTCATATTGTGCAGACCCTCCAACAGTTTCCATGTTCTGCCTTAAAGCAGCTTCATGATATTGTGACTGGTGCTGGAAAAAAATTAAAAACAGTTGAGCCATGGATTCAAGATTCTGTGTAATCAAGAGCAAGCCACTCCGCTTTACTGAGCTTCACTCAGCTTAGCTAAAAATCTGGATAGAAAGCAACACTGCACTAATGACTAGACACTGCACCTGAAAATTCATTTTATTAGAATATGTAGTGCAGTGTACCTTATGTGGGCTTATGGATGGATCTCAAAGGGATTTAAATACCCTTTGGTGCATTTCTATAACTCTATCTTTACAAAAAAACATGTAGATAAAGACTGCACAGTCTCTAACTAAATAATGTCATAGCAGGCATCAGGAATAAATTCTCATTATTAAAGAAATATCATGACTCATAACTAGAGTTGCTTTTCATTATTTGCTTAAGGGCTAGAGAGTACAAGAGATATATTCATAACACACTTCAAATTTGTGTGCTTATTCATTTTTTTTTTGATTGAACACACCAACCTCAGAAAAACTATGCTAATCTTTCCACTGGAACTCATCTGCCCTCAGTCTTTGTGTGTGTCTGACACTGCTGGTAACCTTGATTTCAAAAAATAAACACATTATCAACACACACGGGAGGAGGCATCTGAAAGCTCATCTTTGTCTTTATATTTGGTCTTCCAGTCAGATTGCTTTACTCATATGGAGAATGACTCGTTTTAATGTCCTTGCAGGAGCTGCTAATATGCTCTACCATGTGCTTCTTATGTAAGTAAGGCTCCATTTAATAACTTGGTTCCACCCTGAGTGCAAGTGGTGAAATTCAGCATGAAAAATGGTGAGAGAAGACAAAACACAGAATCACAGAATCACAGAATGTTAGGGGGTGGAAGGGACCTCTGTGGGTCATCTAGTCCAACCCTCCTGCCGAAGCAGGGTCACCTACAGTAGGTTGTAGAGGACCTTGTCCAGGCGGGTCTTGAATATCTCCAGAGAAG
>Ga0065711_1010851_pt1 | contig 11866 bp, 8 predicted proteins | sample Hoacrofraction12_FD_59098 | JGI IMG/M metagenome (GOLD analysis project Ga0065711, IMG submission 59098) | Hoatzin crop microbial communities from Cojedes, Venezuela - Epithelial fraction 12 v2 (version 2) | ecosystem: Host-associated > Birds > Digestive system > Esophagus > Crop | place... | reverse complement strand
TTTTTTTTTTTTTTTTTTTAGCATCTGAAAAACAAAACAAAAAAGCAGACTGAAGAACTAGGTGAACCTTTGACACTTGTGTTTGATTTTCAGCCCCTGGGCATGAACTGAAAACAAAACAAATCCTGCTGCAGAGAGGTTTGTCAAACGTGCAGACTTTCAATAACCCTTCTGTTCATAATATTTTTCTGATTCACTTTCAGCTAAGATTGCAAACGGTCTGTACCCATCACCTTCTGATGAACTTGTCTGCAAAATACTTATTATTTTCTTATAAATGTATTTGCTCCACATGAAAAAAAAATCTCTGCTAGTATAAATATGTAGCAAAGCTAATGACGGTATACCCAGATATGCAATCTAAGTATCTGGTATGATTATGGTTGACTTGTTGGTTTGTTTGAATTTTTATTTCCCAAGGACTTCGCATTACACCTGAATGCTTAGAGAACCCTCTACTGATAGCAGAAGCTAACGATGGCATTTGTCTGGACAGCTTTTCTGATTCATATTTACATCCATTCACATGTGGTGCATTTATTGGAACTGAAATTATACTGTGTTTGATTGTTGAATATTCTTCTGCAAAGCTCTTGGCTGAGGATCTTGGTTCACTGTTTGACTGGTACTGAAAACCAGGCTAGAACCTGCCGACGAGGAAGCTTGTAACTCATCTGCTGGACCCCGAAGAGGTGGGAGGCAGCCTAATGTGCCCAGGTCTTCAAGAAACCTTTGCAAGCTGGAGGTACTCCACAGGGCTCTGGGGGAGGGAGCTAGGGCAGGGTCCTCGCCTCGTGGAACTCACGGTGGGAACAGAGGGGCCTCAGCTCTTGTTTCAAAGTCTGCAAAAGCGGTACAGTGCAGACATCAAATGTGAGTGGAGTCAAAGCTGTTTGCATCTGTAATAACTGCAAAAATGAAAGGAAAGGAGTATCTCCAATCAATGTCTGGAAATAATTAGAAAAAAAACAAAAAGCAAAACAGCTCAGGAAAGACTACTGAACATTTATGGATAAAAAAATATGAACAAAGGCCTCCATCATTATGAAAGCAATCCCAAAAATAATAGTAGAAAACTTGCCTTTGACTGCACCAAGTAGTGAAAATCCTTGAGCCCAGAATGGCAGCTCCAATCCTAGCTAGCACGGGGCTCACATGGCAAAGGTTGGGCCTGGCTGCGTGGGGAAACAAACAAAAATGGTGATGGTAGAACAGATACTGTTGTAAAAGAATTAATGTGTTTCCAGAGAGAAGTCACTGTTCTGGAATAAAATCATTTCTACTCAGTAAGAGTCCCCACCTGAAGCAATTATTCCAGAACACCCTATGTGGGAAACCTAATGCGACATTTGCTATTCCAGTTATTTTCTCCAAATGAGCAAGTCTTTACTTACAAGACTAGTCCTGCTGATTTCCCAGGGACATCTCATCCATGGAAATGCTGCAGACTTGAGATCACTACCTTGCTTGTTACAAAAGCATGAAACCATTTCACTTTTGCACCCATTTTGTTCCCCGTTTCTCTTCTGGGATGGCTTTTTTAGCCTTTCATTAATACAGGGACTATAATTCTCAGCAAAGGCTATGGGATAATCCCTTTAGGTTTTATTTAACATTTGGGAAATAGCCCTGATACTTGCACAATAAATAGGGGTTTGTTTTCTCTTGGAGGACATAAGTTGGGTTTACTAGATGTAATTTATTAACTGAACGAAAACAATGTTCTATTCAAATAATTCTAAAAATATTAGTGATGTGTGTGTCACAAGGAGTAGCAGTCATGGGACATAACAGCATAGTTTTTTAAGAAGCATAGGAAGGAGACAGCTGAAGCTAACAAGGGGTTGTCTTCATTGCTCAAAGATGTGCCATTTACTTTGATATAACCAGGCCACGTGGCCCAGCCAAAAGTGAAACCACGTCAAAACTATTTGAGGTGCGTTAGCTTTACTTTGAGATAGTCCTGGCAGGATAGCCTCACCCTCCTGCCATTGGGGTCAACTTTAGTAGGTTTGTTTAAGGATAAAACAGAAGGACTGGGTTCCTCTTTGATGCCTCTCAGAGTTGCAAGCGTTCGCCCACCAAAAAAGATTCCCCTTTTGTATCTTCCCATTTTTTGGTCATGAAACCATCCTGGTCTGGGAGCACATTATGGCAATACCTGAGCAGACCTGCGCAGCTCGGCCTGAGCAACCTCAGCAGCTCCCCTCCACCTCAGAGAGCAGGTCCCAGCCCACCTCTGCCACCGTCCTCCTCCCTCCCTGCTCGGGGCCCTCCGCTCTGGTCGCTGCAGTCCAGGCAGCCCTGACACTCAGCCAAGCTGAGCTGCTCAGGCAGTCGTCATGTTCAAACTCACCGGTACCGTAGAAGGCTGCCAAGCAGGAAGCTTTTTTCCCCCGACCTCAGTTAGGTGACTGGCTTGCCTGCTGGAGCGCGTGGATGGTATGGCAGGGAGCTGGTGGAGCAGGGACCCAAGGCGGGGAAAGGCATCTCTCTGGCTGAGCTGGGCTGACCCCATTGCGTCTATTTGGAGTCCCTGCGAGGCTCAGGAGTGGTGGGTCCCAGCACCGCCTGCGCTTAGACGTGCCGTCCTCCACTCTGTGCCACTTCTCAGGACCCCTGCTCCACCTCTGTTCCTTGTGTCAGCGGTGGCATACAAATGCCTTCTGCAGCACTATGCAGAGCCAGGCACTTTCCCATCTAGAGGTGCGTTCCTCTCCTAATTCATATCTGAGTAGCTCAAGGACAGGTAAAATAGATAGATGCATGGTTTTGTGGAGAGGACACATGGTGTTAGCGGCCCTGTTGGGTCAACTAAGCATACCAAAGGTTAAGCTGGCAATTAGACATTTGCTCTGTGAAATTCATGATCAGTCATGCATTACCAGCCTTTGTAAAAGAAAAATTGCCACGCGTTATTAACACCTGACAGACCTTATAGCAAGTGTCTCTACCTGGGCAAGCTTCTGAGGACAGGTTCTTCCTGCCACCTCCATCCCAGATGAGGGGATGTAGCCCTCACTCCTTTTAGGCATTATTTGAGGTTCCTTTTGAAAATTAATAGGGCAGATAGTGTACATCTAGAGCCATCTCACAAGTAGCATGGCTGTCTCCAGCTGAGGCTAACCTGACTGCTTCCAGCATGAGCTAAGAGCAGTCACTGAGCATATGTGCATAGGACCTACGTTAATGCTAAGAGAGAAAGCATGCCTGCGTGTGTCCGTGAGTGCATGGGGAAGTAGGTGTACGCTTGTGGACATGTATGGCTGTGCATGCAAGTGTGTCTGCACACAAGTGCTCACAGGCTTGTACGTGCAAAACAGAGAGAGACAAGCAAACTCTATCTTTGAAGCAGCTGGAGTCCACATGAGTGAAAACGAACAACAGGAGCTCCAATGTGATCAAGATGGACAAACAGGGTCAGGAAAGTTCTCCCAAAGTCTCCGCTGAACACTTTGGCTCACACAGCAGCACTAAACTCACCTCTGCTTGATGGGGCTGCTAACTCTTTCCAGATGAATGTTGTTTATTTAGCTTATTGATGAAACCAGCTGCTGCAGCTAACAGGAACCTCACATTTTCCAGAAAGACAGATATGAAACTTTAAAGCTGGTGAGCATTCCCCTCCACCCCCCTTTCAAGAGGGTATAACTGCTCTTTGTGAAGAGGGCCAGCTTGCGTTACACGAGGCTGCACAGCTACAGAACCATGAGTTTGAAGAGGAAATGAAAGCAAGTTCTGCCTGAAGGAAATTTCTAGAGCCTGGGTGGCTGTTTCTTTTTTCTTAACACAAAATTACTAATTTCCTTTAGTATGAAAACTGAGACGGCATGGGAAAATACAGCCACTAAATCAACTTGATTTATGAAAACCACTCTAGAGTACTTTGCCACATCGATGAGTGATGTGATGTGCTAGACAAAAGGCTTGAATGGAGGAGAACGGGGAGTTCCTTTTCAGTGCTGCAGCACTGCCTGAATGCTGCTCTCGGTGACCATAAGGAGTTACCTGCCGACTGACTTCCCAGGGGGTTCATCACTGGAGCACCCACCGACCACCCAAGGGCCAAGGACCCGTCCCCTCACAGCGTAAAGCTGTCTTCCTATCCCTGCTTCCCGAACGGAGAAGAGTGATTTGGACAAGGCAACCCAGCAACACATCTGGAAACAGGGCTCAACTCAGGTCCCCATGTAGTGCCCTAGGNACAAACCCAGCTCTCCTCGCTGCTAGCCATGCCTGCAGCCCTCNCTTTTTTGGCGGGAGGTGACCCGGTTTCTTTCTTTAAGGAAGTTGTCAACACATCTGTGCACCTGGATCAGTCAAGCCTGATGCAAAACTGCAATGGTCCTGTTTTCACTGAAAGCAAAAGCTCCTGACCGCCTTAGCTGGCACTCAGGGGGAGACGGTGGGGCCGCGAGCGTTGCACAGCTGCCTCCTGGCATCCAAACCACAGTCTCATTGTCGGTGGGTCAAGGATTGTGTACTGCCTCCAGCAAAGTAAACTGCCAAGTGTTCCTTGATTTTACCAGGAGAACTCAGAGGCTCAGCTCGCTCAGTCTGCTGTTCCCTTCTGCTTAGGACATGCCGGTCTCATAGTATTCCCCCGGCATGTGCAAGGCAGGTCTTTGGTTCCCAACCTTTGAATGCTTTTGCTGCTCTTTGCAACACAGTTGAAAACCTCTAGAGGACAAAGGAGCGAAAGGGTGAGTGTTATTATCAGACTGCTGAGTCTGAATAAAGGCTCTGGAGCCATAAAGCTGCATAAATACTTCATGCCCTAACATCTGAAAGGAGAAGCCGGGCAGAATCTAAACCAAACTGCCAAAGAGCATAATTTTGTATTATGCCCCATCCCCAAGACAATGAGGTGCACATCCAGCCAAGATCATCAGTTAGGTGTTAGGACACTCGTCACAAAACCAAACATACAGCATAAGAGCTCCAGGATTTGTTAGGGAGCAATGTCCCTGATCCCCGCTCCCTTTGCCGGTGCTGCAGTAGCTCCAGCTGCTCCTTGTCCCCATCGCGCCCGCACAAGATGAGAGCTGTCATGTGCTGCAGTTCCTCCGAGGCTATGTGAGTCCAGAATGTATAATGACTTCATTCTGCCCACTTCTCCCTTCGTAGGACACTGTATATCACTTCCTCACCGCACTGCTGAATTTCACAAAGCTTATAGCCCTCAGTTACCTTGGAGACTCTTACCGCTTTCAGAAACTTGGCTGAAATGCCCATCAAAAGTTACTGCAGGGAGAGACAAATCAACAGGCAGGCAGGCAGGCAAGCCCATCTCCGTAAGTAAAAAAAAAAAGTCACACACGAGGACTGGCACAGTGTGTGTGGAGCACGTTCAAACGCCAGCTTGTAGGACGCTCAAAGCCGTGTGACGAGGCAGTGCCGTCGGCTTTCCTGCGCACTGCTCCGGTGCTTGGTGAGGGAGCTCCCCGTCAAGCAACCACCCCTTGCTTCTCACACTTCCAGACGGAGGCACTGGGGTTGCTGCAGCCAAACATCCAGCAGCCCGGAAGGAAATTGCCTTCTGGTTCCCTCCTAATAGGCAGCTCACCTCAGGGAGCATCTAGCTGAAAACTATGCGTTTTGAACATGCTCCGTTCTGCTAAGAAAACATTGAAGGGAGGACATCTTTCCTGCAGCTTGGAGAAATTCCAGCAGACTGATAAAACATGACGGCTGTGATATACAAAAAATCCCAGAGGAAAAGATGGCTCGCAGTGATGTCCCTGCTGACTGACACGTGGCAGTGAGCGCTGCACACTTCCTCAGGCTCCTACGCTTTAGTGTAGTTCTTCTCCAAGATTTCTTACCACACAAAGCAGAGAGACAGCAAGCAACTATTTTGCCGTGAGATACCAATTTATCTGTAATCTAATTGAAACTCTGATTGTCCTCATTTCTTTTTCTTCAGGAAGGAAGGAAGGGAGTTACGGCTGTGCTAGAAATGAGTGTGCATGAAATGATTGAATTAGTGAGCCTTTTCAAAGTTCACTTCAGCAAAAGACTCAGTGTTTGATCTTCCTTCCCCTGCCACCACTGGCAATGTTCCCACTAGTTTCAATGGAAGCAGGAAGAGAGCTTCACAGCTGACACCTCAAACAGCACTGACCTAAGTTACCAGAATGAGAAAATAGGAATGAGCCTGGATGGAAGGCAAGAATTACCCATCTAGGTTAAGGTGAGCAAAAGACACAGGTTAACACAAACACAGCAAAGCAAAGAGAAGTAAACGAATGTGCTGCACTATCCAATGCACTATCCAATGCCGTTGAAAATCAGATAAGTTTTATTCAAGTTTCACATGGGATATTTGAAAATTTTGGCACTTTGCAGACTGTCCTTCTTCCGCAGTGTGCTCGTGACCAGGCGCACATACAAAGGCAGACAAGAACACCAACAGGTATAGGTAAGATTTCTCTTCTCCCCATTTAGTGCCTCCACATGTTGCAACTTTTCCAGGTCCCGTCCTCGTCATAGAAGTCTGAAAGGCACAGAATAGCTTAAAAGCAACCTCTTGGCCATGCCAGCCAGGGGGTGCTTCTCCATCACCATTTTCTCTGTCAGACAGCTCTTACCAGAGGAGAGAGCACAAGTGATGGGGACAATGAACAGGGCTGAGTTTTCCCTTATCTTTTTACACAGAGGCTCCACCATGCCCTCTTAAAACAATCAAGTCAAACAAGCAGCACAGTAGTGTAAGAAGAAACCAGGTCTGCATGCAATTCTTGAACCCTCCTGAGAACACTAACACAAGCTATGTGTGGTTTTGGATGAGATCTCCCTCACCAAGCTCTTCTTTTCTTTCTTTCCTTTTCCTGTTTTTGAAAGTCACGAAAGAAGAGAGCTGGCAGTGGCACCCAATCTGCCCTCAGTTCCTTCTGTGTGTCCTTTCCACCCATCCAAAAAACTTCTCAAGAGAAAATAGAATGCAGATAAGTACTACCACCATCTTGTGCTTTGTGGCTGAAGTATGACTTAGAACTTGTTCATTTAGAAATAGGAGATGAATGAAGAAATGAGGGAACGAAAGACAAGCTCTTCTCCAACCCCAGAGCAGAATGCCCTCTTCAGTATCTGAAAATCACTTTTCCAGTATAGCATCCTGAGGCTTGAAAGCACAAGTTTTGCTTCTGTTACTCGATTCTGTTCTTGTTAAAATAAGGGGGAAATATTCTTGCTGGCTTCAGTGGAGGCAGGCCCTTGTCTGACTGGTGTGAATCAGCACAGTTCCTATACAGGCAGACTGATTGCCCGAGAACTGCACCTCCAAAGGACTGGGGTCCATTACAGAGGCAGCAGGTGAGAGGCACACTTATTAAAGGCCATATTGTTAATGCAAATGAAGGCAGATGGCATCTCCACTGCAGGGAACTCAAACCTCTGAAGAGCTCCCGAACATCCTGTGAGTTTTAATGACCCATTCAATGCTTTAGTGCTTTTGCCCTTCAGTCACAATTCAATAGCTTTAAACATGCAGGAAGCCTCCTGTCTATAAGGGAGGGTGTTTCTTAGGTCTTTACTAAATAATAATTTAAGTTGCCTTTCTTCTTTTTTTCTGTAGTGACAATGATTTTTGCAAGACAGAAATCCAGGAGGAAGATACTGGATTTCACCAGAGTCCACACAGGATTTAAAGCACTTACGTGACTCCTGTGTGAAAACAGGTTATTTTCAGGCAGGAACTCTATCCAAGTGTGTATTTTGATCAGTACCAATGTCATCATCTGTGGTAAAGTAGCCTCAAGATGTCCCAGCCAGGCTCAGGGTTTCATTCTCCTGAGCTTTGGGGACAGCCAGCTGGAGAGCTGTAGCAAATGAAAGGAAGGTAACGGAGAGGAAGCACGGCAAGAAGCACGGGTGATTGCACAGGAAAGTGTAGGCATGACGACCTTGTGAAAAGACTTTCTAAACAATACAGTGGTTTAAAACCAACACACAAACCCAGCAGCCACCCCAATCCCATGGTGGGTTTTTGGTATTTGTACATTGAATGCCCATACAAACTCCCCTGGGGAAGAAAGCACAAGAAGAAACACACGCAAAGCTGTGGTGTAACCTCCTTAACCAGTACAGGGCACGGCAGGCTCTGTTATCAATCTCCAGAGATCAGATTCTTCTCAGAAAATTACACTACTTCAATTCTCCTCCCTCCAGAGACAACAGCCAGCTGTGGGGTCCAGCCTCCCAAGCTGTGTGAAGCGGTTTACTGACAGGCTTACCATGGCATTGTCTCTGTTTTCAGAGATAACAGTCACTTCTTCCAAGCAGAGCAGAAGAAAAACCCAAAACAAAACAAAACAATCTTCAAGGAGAAGCATGTGATCATCCCCCCCCAAAAAACCTGTCGTATGTCACCAAGGCAGACAGATAATTCTCTTAAGGGTGAAACAGGCAGCAATTTAAGAATTACTAGGGCTCCTACTGCAAACATTCTGAAGTACACTTGAGAAACAAAGGAGGAAACAGAAACTAGGAGATGCCTTTTGGATTAGCAGCAAGTAAAATCTCACCAGCACGAAAAGCATCGTGAACAACCGGGGCAGCGCTAGCTCCATGCCGGTTCAAGGTGAGATGCTGCAGTTGACGCATGGGTCCCATGGGAGCCTGCTGGCGCTGGGCAGCTCACTGACTCCAGCAGATTCAGTACCCCCTGCCCTGTGTGGCGGCAGCTCCTTGCTTCGCTGGATGACCAAGATGTAAAAGAGTTCTGGGAAACAGCAGGGGTTTTCTGGCATTTAAGCTATTTGGGGTTGTTTTTCTAAAATATCTGGATTAGATAACAACCCNGTCTNGGCCTTGTTAGTCCTGCTCTCTGCTGCNTTGGATGACTCTGCTCTGTGTCCTGTTGGGGTGCTATCTTTCTGTGTTTNCTGATCAAATTTACAAACACTGCGTTGTTTAATAATCTTTTAAAATGGTATTTCCTCCTGCCAGTGTGGAAATGGATCTGCCTCATCTGAATGACAGACCCATACAGCCTTGAATTTTTGGGGGCCCTGTGGGCCCATTCCTTGCTGACTCAAAGGCTTTTCCTTTCAGCCTGGTGCAATCTTCTGTTAGAAGTTGTGTTTCAGGTGTCAGATTTGACAACAGTAAGTGTCACGGGGTTTCTTTAGCTTGGGCCAGTAACTCTCTGCAAGAACCTCTCTGCAGAGGAACCCAAAGGACGTCACCATTGTGTGTCACAAACCTTGCAGTCCGTCTGCAACCATGCCGGACCTCTGACCTTCAGCAGATGCCTACTCTTCACCACCCAGAAAGCGCCGGGCCGGCTCTGAGCCCCTCAGCAGACCGCATCCTGCAGGAAGGCAGCTCCCACAGGCACCACGACCACAGCTGGTCCGGGCAGGAGACCGAGTTTCTTTGTGTCTGAGACATGGCTGAGGGAAGACTCATTGGAAACACCCAGCCTCCACCGCTGCATCCACAGTGTTTCCCAGTGGATGTGCGTGAGGTTTGGCCATCAAAGCAAATAGTCCATGTCTGCTAGAAGGCAGCACGGGACCGCTGTGATGGTGATGAAGCTAGAGAAGAGCTGGATCCCCGTGAAGCAGTGTGAGGCAGAAGCACCTCCAGCATCCCAAACATGGTGTGGACTTACATCGGGGACGGAGGCAGTGCCCAGACAGGAATCATGCTGGGGACAAAGGCCTGAGGAGGCCACAGCTCTTGGTAGCCGGGATTTCCACGCTCAGCCGGTCGCTGAGCACCCACGAAACACCCGGACAGCAGAGAGGAGGCCTGGTCCATCCCTAACGCCCCAGCTGCGGTAGGAGGGAGTCACAACGGGAGGCAAGCTCCGTAACCGCTCCCTGTGTTGCCTTGCCACAGCAGGGTTATCTTCTGACAACCAGCCAGGCTAGTGACTGGCCAATCCCTGTGATTGTTTACCCCTGAAATTAATCTTTTTTTAACAAAAAAAGCCTCTTAAATGCCAAGGAGTCATGCTTGGCCAGAAGCAGGACTATGCTTAAAACATCTATCAAAGCTGACTTTTTATGCAGCGTAGTGTTCATACTGTATTCTGTGACTTTTGTGCTGACGCAGTGACAACACACTACTTGTTTAACACTCCCATGCTTCTGCCCTACATGTCCTAGGATCAGATCAGCTTGACCATTTCAAAAGGACCGTACATGTCCTGGCGCAGCACCATTTCAGTGAACACTAGTGATGTAAACATGAGGCAGCTAAGTACCCTAGTTATCACTGGAAATCAATAACAGTAGATAAAAATATGTCCAACAAATATCTGACGAGGTTTTGCAAAGGAACACAGGATGCATACACACATACACAGACACACTGTGCAAGTTCTTATACTTTGGCAACTGCTACAGTAGCCAGGGCAGCAGAGAGAACAGAAATTATAGTTTGGGAAAAAATCTATTTCTATAAAATTATGAACTCCAGGTTGAAGTTTCAGCGGTGGTTTTCCATCCACGTTCGTGCATTCAGTTGCACCATCCATCTCGGTTTAAGGAAGAGATGCTGGCTTGCGCCTAATACAGAGTCAGTAAGTGCCATCAGCTGTCCAGTCATCCTGGTCAAATCTGACAACAGTTTCACAGCTGGAGACCACGGATTCAGCAGAGACCCTGGTGGCATCAGAGAAGGCTCAGCAAGGTGGGGGAGGCCTGTGGGCCATCCAAAGCAAGGTCACTACTCCAAGCAGGTCCGAGTGCCTGTTATTTTTGCATGACTTCGACTTTCTGCTGCCTTGGCTTTCCCCGACTCCTAGGAGCTCAGAAGAGCCTTTGTGAAGCCTGCGGCGAGCAAAACACAAGCACGAAGGGTGCAGAGCAGTCAGACGGGCAAGCTCTGACCACGCAGTGCCGTGTGGTGGGAATTCTGCTTCTGCAACTGCAGACACTCAGACAAGGGAGTGCTGGTCTCGGTCCTTCACAGCTGGGACTGACAGCCTGGGGAGCGGGTGCCAGCATGGAGCTCAGCGCCACAGCACCGTGTGTGATGGGCCCCAGTGTGGTACAGTCTCTGGCTGGGGCTCAGAGTCAAATTTTGGGCCGGTGAGTGTCCCCACGTGGAGCGATGTGACAGGGGGAGCGCAGCCAGGGCTGCAGCCATATGGCACTGCTTGATTTTCTGTTCTCAATTCAGCAACGATGCATAAGCAAGTGTGTGGGCAGAAAAGGCAGCTGGACTGGGGACGAGCACAACAGCTGCTCCGAAACAGAGCAGGGACCGAACAAATGGACTCACCACCACCACTGCAGGAGCCTGGCACCGCTGACATGCAGAGAGGGAGAAGAGCCTCCGTGGGCTTTTCTAGCAGCTACAACTCCTGCTTGCAATTCCCCCACCTGTGATCCCAAGCCCAAGGCAGTAACTGGAGCAGGTGCCGTTGAGGGACGGAAACTCCTAGGAGGTGACTCATCGCTCGCCTGCCTCGGAGCAGCCGGTGCTGCCCAGCCTCTGGCACGTGGGATCTCATGTCAGGAGGCACTGTGCGGCGCTGTGTCCGTGGGCTACGGACGTAGGCTGAGTATCTCTCCTATGAGGAAAGGCTGATGGAGCTGGGCTTGTTCAGCCTGGAGAAGGCTGAGAGGGGACCTTATAAATGCTTATAAATAATCTCAAGCGTGGGTGTCAGGAGGACGGGGCCAAACTCTTTTCAGTGGTGCCCAGCAACAGGACAAGGGGCAACGGGCACAAACTGAAGCACAGGAAGTTCCGTCTGAACATGAGGAAGAACTTCTTCACTGTGACGGTGACGGAGCACTGGAACAGGCTGCCCAGGGAGGTTGTGGAGTCTCCCTCTCTGGAGATATTCAAGACCCGCCTGGACAAGGTCCTGTGCAGCCTGCTGTAGGTGACCCTGCTGTGGCCGATG
>Ga0065711_1008965_pt1 | contig 11866 bp, 7 predicted proteins | sample Hoacrofraction12_FD_59098 | JGI IMG/M metagenome (GOLD analysis project Ga0065711, IMG submission 59098) | Hoatzin crop microbial communities from Cojedes, Venezuela - Epithelial fraction 12 v2 (version 2) | ecosystem: Host-associated > Birds > Digestive system > Esophagus > Crop | place... | reverse complement strand
CACAAACTGAAGCAGAGGAAGCTCCAGCTGAACCCGAGGAAGAACTTCTTCCCTCTGAGGGTGACGGAGCCCTGGCCCAGGCTGCCCAGGGAGGTTGTGGAGTCTCCTTCTCTGGAGATATTCAAGACCCACCTGAACGCGGTGCTGTGCAGCCTGCTCTGGGTGACCCTGCTTGGGCAGGGGGTTGGGCTGGGTGACCCACAGAGGGCCCTTCCAACTCCTACCATTCTGTGATTCTGTGAAATAGCTCAGTGGTGGGAAAGCAGAGAAGGATGCAGAGGTTTTAGTGGACCACAAGCTGAATATGATTCAGCAGTTGGTGCTTTGTGAAAAAAGACTAATTTTATTCTGGCATGCATTAGCAGGAAAGTCCTGTAAGGCACGGGTGTAATTAATCGTGCCATGCTGGTAGGCATTGGTGCTCCCAGCTTTGAGCACTAAGAAAGAGGAGAGCACACTGGAGACCAAAGGAGAGCAAGAACAACAACCAGAGGTCTAAAACTCTGGACCTGGGGAGGAAGCTGAAGGAGCTGGATTTATTTAATCCAGAAATCAAAGATGAAGTCTAGGGTTTGCTCAGGACAGTCTTCCAGTGAGTGAAAGGTAAGAGGGCCGAATCTGTTCTCCTCTAACTCTGCTGTGGGCAGGATAGGAAGGCTGCTGAACTACCAGCAAAACACATTTCAGTGAGGTTTTTGCAGGAGGTTTCTTGTTAGGCAATAGGCTTCATATGGGAATTTCTGTGTGGTTTTTATAAGTACACCAGAGAACCCTCTGAACGAGGTATACATATGCTTGATAATGCATGGGGGGGACTGGATCGTTTGTTTAGGGGTGGGAAAGATTGCTCTTCCTCTGTGCTTGGAACAAGATCCAGTGATGTTGAGAAGCAGCAAATTGGAACGGGTGGGAGAGGTGTGTTCGCATACAGGGAGGCGGCTTGCAGAAATACTGATGCCATGTGCAAATCTCCCGCTGACTCCAGTAATTTTTCCGGTTTACCATGTAGCACTGGAACCGACTGTGCAGAATAAACCAAAACCTGACCATTTCTGTGGATGAGACCATTACAGTTACGATTACTAGGCAGATAATCTCAAGGGAATTTTCTAAGGATCTAAACCTTATATTTAAAAAAATAAACCAGTCCTAATGGATGAGGAGAGGGAAGGGAGAGAAGATGATATTTGCACCTCTTCCAGGGTGGGATCCCCTGCGTACTGCAGGGTATATTAAATCTGTAAGGCTAATCTGAGGGTATCTGGGTGTAGTAAATGCTACAAATGCCTGAAATTCTCTGGATTTGAGCAGTATCCCTCTTGGGGGTCAGGGAGGGAACGTTCTGCTCCAAAGAGGCCAGCTGAACTGATTATTTCAGTAAGCAGAGGGCCTGTAGCCACTTGCATCTTTTCTTGGTTGCCAGCTGTACTGTTTAATAAGAGCTTCTTTTTCAGAGAAGATTGATCACTGAAAATTTCAGGGAAATCAGCTGAATGTTTAGATTGCTTCTCTGATTCCAAAAGAACATGCATCAGGAAATTGGGCTGTGAATCTGGAAGAGTTTCCTCCGAAGTTTAAAGAGGATAAAGCCTGGCTATCTGAACTCTTTGGCTTGGGGTAGCACGGTTCTAGAAGTAAACTGTAGTTCACTGATTTCTGTTCGTAAGGTTTTCAGCAGGTCTTGGTACGGGGGCAGAAATGCAATGAGAAGACTTTTCTTGAGCTTGCTCTTGTTTTAGTGAATGCCAGCAAACTTAATGGCAGGCAGAAGTTCCCTCTTTTTGAGCCTAAAAGCTCAATAGGTGAGGGTTTTCATAGGCTGGAGTTTTGCAGCAAACGTTTTGTCTGTTTTTTCGATTTTTAAATTTCACCCCAGCCAGTTTCTCCTATTTTAGTGTTCTTGGTACTGAAGATAAATTGAGATAATTTGAAATCCTCTGAAGCAGTTTTCCAGGTATCCTTTGGCTTTGATGAAAGAGAGCTAGCATCCACGACAAAAGCATCCAGGAAAAAATTCTTAATTTCCTTCTGTGGTGCAGCAGAGAGGCTAACAGGGCCACCACCACTGCAGCTGGCACACGGTGAACAACTCCATTGAGCGGTTGCTTTCGGAGCTTACGCCTCTGAGGTCAGGACAAGGCTCTAGGCCTAAGGGAATACAGCCGAAAGGCCCATAAAGGTGTCTAGTTCTAAAGTTCCCACTGCCCATGGTGAAGCCCTGTTGCCTCCGGTTGTTGTACTGGAAAATTAACTGCGGGCAACCCCATCTTACAGGGTGAAGGAGAATATGCGGGACGTCACAGGGCGCTGCTGACAGCGGAATCGCGGTCCTGTTGGTAAAGAACTGCAAATCTTGGTCGATTGTTTGCTCCACGTTGAGGCTCACAGGTATTATTGCAAGATGCAGCTGAGAAGTGTGACCAGTGAGCTGGTCTTTGATTTGTCAGCAGATACAGTTCCACAGGGGCAGCAGAGGTAGAAGGCAGATGGATTCAGTCACTTTAACTGCCCTATTGTTCTCCTACTTATAGTGAGTTACTGGTTTTTGGACAAGGTGGGAAGAGTCTGTGGGATTTAGTTCTTTAACAAAAGCATCGTTTCTCCACAATGTTAATTACTCATTTGTGCCAAACAAGGAATGAGAAACAGAGTTTAAGGATCTAATTAACATTTGCTTCTCCTTTCAGTGGATCAGTCTTTACACTCATAAACTCTGTGACTTTCTACGCATCTGAGAACCTTCCAGCCTCCACAGAATCTGAATTTCTGGGTTAGGAAAACAAATAAATAAAGAAGCAAAGCTGGAAATAATATCCTGCTATTTTTTTTAAAAGAGGACGAATGTCGTTCTTGTGTGCACGTATCTTCTTTTTAGCCCAGCAGTGATTACTGTACATGCCAGGAGAAGTACCTGTTAACATTAAAGCTTCTTCACAGATCTTTTCTTCTGACATAGCTAGAGTGGGCACAGTTTAAAAATATATGTATTTTATCCTGATTTGGCTTATTCCCATACAGGAATAGGCAATGTAAGGTACCATTATGACAGTCTGACTGTGTCTAAGTCAGGCAGTATGATCTTTACCACCGTAGACTGGCATAATTAAAGTAGTGTTGAAAAGCTATAGGTTAATGTTATTGTTTTGGATGTAGACCAAGGAATGTTAGAATTTTTTGAAAAGCGTTGCTTCTCAGAAATAAGGACTACAGGATTTGATTCAAAGTTCTTAATTTTGGAAAGCATTTTGAGGTTTGCTAAAGGTGCCATATTTAGTCATAAAAATAACAAAATGAAAAATACAGAAGTGTATTTATAGTAAGAATAATGAAGATTTATAGGGTAACGATAGTTGCAGTGCTCCTAGCTTAGGAACTCTACGTTGAACAGAGTGATTGAATGTTTGGCTTTTAAAAAGAGAGAGGAAAAAACCAAAAAACAGATGAATAATGAAAAACAAATCCTTCCTCTGGTGAAAAGCCAAACCTGTGTTTTGAGAATTAAATGTTTTTTTGGGTTAAGCGGTGAAAAAATGGACTTGATCTTTGCAACAGCTTGGATTTATTATTGGAACCAGTTGGCTGTGCCATAGAGGAGAGGAATTTTCTGGTAATTAGAGCAAGAAACTAGGAGTCAGAAGTGGTAGGGTCTGTTTCTGGCTCGGGCACTAGCACGCTATGTAGCCTTGGGAAACATGCTGCCTCATTTGTACCTTGGCTTTCCCATCTATAAAATGGGGCTAAGGAAATAATTCAACCTCACAAATTGCGTGTGCTAATTAAAGAACATTTCCACAGCACCTCGAGGATGGATTTTCACAAGCATGTGCTTCAAATGCTTTTGAAAACTCCAGCCTTAATAATTTACAAACCTGATTGCCCAGATTCCTAAATCCACGTGTGGGCATCTAATTGAAAAGGGTCTGATTTCCAGAAGTTTGTCTGCTGATGAAAAAGAACATGATAGGGAGTGTTTTCTTGCTGGGCTATGAAAACAGAGGGCTCAAGGGACTCGCTGCCGATTCCCCAGCAGCAACGTGTGATCCCGCAGGCTGCCGTGGCTCCACGCAGCGCTCCGAGAGGCAGCTGCCGAGGCGAGGGTGGGGAATCACCCGCTTGGTCAGTACATGCGATTGATGGTCCCCGGGGGTGCAGAAACGCTCCTCACCCTGCTGGATACAGCTTCCTTAGGAAAGCAGATATGATTCTGAAAGGTCAGAATTAATTTGAGTAATAGCTGCATAGCCTCGCTGGAGTTACCACCAGTATCCCCAAGGCCCCAGGTCTGATTTGGCTTGGGTCTCCCAGCGGTTCAGTTCCTAAATCGCCATCTGTCAGCATTAGAGCTACTTGGCCGCCCCTTCCTTCGGCCGATGCCGTGGTCGGTGAGCAGAAGGAATGCCGTTTGCCTGGGCCACCATCCCTCCCTGAAGCGGAGGAAACACACGCTGACAGGACAGGAAATTCTCGTGAACCACAAGGACCTGGAGCTTGCCTCTCGCCTTCCTGTGGGCCTTACCCGAGTTCCAGCATGGGTATTTAAAGAATATTAATAGCAATAGTTACATTAACAGGTTTATGTTTTTCTTCTTCTGTCGACGAAGTTATTTCTCCAGTTGAGACTTTCTGGTTGTTTTTTGTTCAAAGTAGTCGGAGACGGACCCAAGAATGTGGCAGTACTGCGGTAGAGTGATCCGATCGAGCTAGTGGGCAGCCAAGCGGGGATTTCGCTTTATGGAAGGCTCTCAGTCAGAAGTGGACAGGCTCTTGAGTCTCCAGTGCAAAACAAATAGCTCTAAACCGGGGCAGGCTTAGCACAGTGAAGGATTTTGTTTCACAAGTATTTCTTTTCAGCAGCAGCGTGCTTCCAGAACACAGTCACTTTCTCCTTGCTATGGCTGATGGTTGGCTGTGCTTGCGCTGTTCCCCTCTCTCATCCCGTTGTGCCTTTTGTGGGGCTGTGTGATTTCCTAGCTATGGAGTTAATTCAGAAAGAGAAAAGAACAAAATCCACCCTTTTTTGGTGTTCTTTCTGTTAGGTTATTTTTGTTTCGGGTCAGTTCCCTAATCCACATTTCGGCTGCAGAAACGAGTTGTAGAGACAGTGAGAGGGTGGCAAGGGGTGGAAATACGGGAGCTGCTTAAGCCAGTGCTTCTACTGAAATGAATGCCTGTGCAACTGGAGGCTAGGCCGGACCAAGAGAAGCTCTCTTTTGCCCTGCTTTAAGTCATGAGGACCTCAAAGTGAGTCTTGGCTGCAGGAGCGAGCAAGACGTGTGTGGTTGGGTGTTTGTATCCAAGGAGACAGTTTGTGTCTTCAGTGTTTGGTCACTGGGTAGAGAGCTCTGCTATTTGTTGGGCCTAAAAGCTCTGCCATGGTCAACAAGCTCACAAACTGGCTCTAGGCTTGCGGGGAAAAAAAGGTCATGTGGAGACTGGAAAGTACTAGGTTTCAGAAGGAATAAGGCTTTGAGCAACCTGGCCTGGTGGAAGGTATCCCTGCCCATGGTGGGAGGGTTGGAACTGGATGGTCTTTAAGGTCCCTTCCAACCCAAACCATTCTACGATTCTATGACTTTTGAATATGCAGGACTTACTTTAAACAGTTGCATTCATAGAATCGTAGAATGGTTTGGGTGTCCCCAGGGGCAGGGACCCCTTACACCAAACGAGGGTGCTCAGAGCTCCATCCAACCTGGCCTTGAACACTGCCAGGGAGGGGGCAGCCACAGCTCCTCTGGGCAACCTGGGCCAGGGCCTCACCACCCTCATGGGGAAGAATTTCTTCGTTACAGCTAATCTAAACCTCCCCTCTTCCAGCTTGAAGCCATTCCCCCTTGTCCTCTCACTCCATGCCCTTGTAAAAAGTCTCTCGCAGGCCTCTTTGGGTACTGAAAGGCCACAATAAGGTCTCCCCACAGCCTTCTCTTCCCCAGGCTGAACAGCCCCAGCTCTCCCAGCCTTTCCTCCCAGCAGAGGGGTTCCAGCCCTCAGATCATTGCTGGGGCCTCCTCTGGCCCCGCTCCAACAGTTCCAGCTCTGTCCTGTGCTGAGGGCTCCAGAGCTGGACGCAGGACTCCCGGGGGGTCTCAGCAGAGCAGGGCAGAGGGGCAGAATCCCCTCCCTCGCCCTGTGCCCATGCTGCTGGGCATGCAGCCCGGGGCACGGTTGGCCTTCTGGTCTGCAAGTGCACACTGCAGGGTCATGTTGAGCTTCTCATCAGTGAACACCCCCAAGTCCTTCTTGGGACAAAAATCAGTGCATTCTTTTTCATTGTTTAAAGTGCATGTCTTTATGTAACATGACAATGTGTGCTGATGTAGGAAAGGACCTGGTCATCCGCCTAGAATGACTATTGGATGTGTCTGACTAACGGTCCAACAGGTAACAACGTTTTGGTGGTTACTGGGGAACTCATAAAGGTGTTCTCATAAAATCTCTGGGGTACAAGCATTCAGATACAGGGAAGAGAAGACCCGGTTTTTAAATGTGCCAAGCGCTCCCTGCAAACTGACAACTTCATCTTCTCCTGCTTTCTGCTGGAGTTGCTGGTGCTTGTTGCCTACCAGAAGAGATCTGTGGCTGGCGTATAGGCAAGCTGTTCTGCTGTCTTTGGAGAAAGCTGTATTTTGTCTGGCGAAGGAAGGCCAGGAGTGTTTGGAACCACTAGCACAGCTGAGCAGCGCACGGGGTGAGAAGACTGTCCACAGTGTCTGCTCTGATATTCACAAGGAGTTAAATGGGGCTTGTGGGGTGAGTAGATGGTGGGCTGGTTCTCTCTTGGAAAGACTTTTTTACAGGAAGGAGGACAGAGAACAGTAAGAGTTCAACTTTGTTTATCCCAGCTTTGTTCTGGAGTGCAATATGTATTGTAAACAACTTTCTTCATAGAAAAGTATGTGCATGAAGCCTGTTCTGGTTTATTTTCTCTGTTGTTCAGACTTAGCCCGAAGTGGTACGAGTTCCTAGTTTTCCTCAAATGTTAATGCTTTTAAAAATAAGCCCAACATGTAATTTCACTTACCGTAGGCTTTGTGTTTGTCACGCAGAACAATAGCTGCAGCAGCAGATGAGCTCTGAGCAGCCACCCTGAACACAAGCTAGCGTTGTTTCCAGCGCAGAGTCGGAGCGAGAACCCGTAACCCTGGACAATGTGAACAAACCTGGGGTTGCTGTCTCGGTCTGGACCCATCAATTCCCTTTACTGGGTGCCTGGGCTGTGAGCTCGCTTTGCTCACCCTTCCTCTCTGTTGTGTGGCGTACTGCTGCTGAGGAGGGGGAGATCAAAGTCATTCTTTTCTTATGAATCTCTCTTTTTTATTGATTTCCTAAGGCCTGGGAGAGCAACTGCAGCTCCCTCCTGGGGCCAAACTCGAACCCTAATGAGGCTTCCTTTCTCCTGGTGTCTCTGCTGACCTTCGTTTCACTCTTCACTGCTGTGTCATCTTGACAACTCTGAAGCGTGCCCTGACCTTGCAGCGCTGCTGCAGAAGTCGCTAAGAGTTACTGGGAAGTCTGTTGGTAATGAACTGGCAGCACCAAAGCCTGCAGCACGTGAGTGTTCCTTAGGGGTCAGATTTTGTGTCCATCTGTTGGTTGCTTAGCCCCAGTGAACTGTTGATATCAGCTAGGGTCCCACCCAGTGAGATAAGGCTTAGAGCTGCAAAATACTCCTGGAATATCCCTAAATGGGGCCAGCCTTTTCATATTGAGCACTGGACAAAGCATTGCTCCCTAATTGTGCATTACTGCATAAATCCTGCACGTCTTTGGTCAGTGAGTTGGAGATGTTTGGAATTCAGTGCTTCAAGTCATCCCTAGATCTCCAAATAGGTTGTTGTAGAAGCAAATGAACTAAACCTGTAATTAGAAGGGTTTAGCTGTGAATGTGAATGAATCCACTTTAAACTGGCAAGCAGATGAGAGGGAAATAGGGCTCTTGAGTTCCCTGAAGGCCCACGAACTGACCCTTTGAGTTTTTGTTATTTGTCAGAGGAAACAACATCTCAGAGTTTTGTTTTCTCCTTTGCCTTTTAGCCAATTTCTTTGCTGGTAACTGTAGCAGTGAGAGCACCAGAGAGAGAGCTTTGGAGCAGGGTAGAAACTTATGGGAGGAAGACAGGGCGATGGTCACTGCTGCTGTGTGAATCATCTCCTTCTGTCAGGCTTGGTCTTGTGTGCTCTCATTTATTTCTGTCTGAGCCTTGTCCTACTCTACTGTGTGTGAAAGGAGAACTGGATCCTGTAACGGACTGGTAAACAGGGCTGGCAGTCTAGCACCCTGATGAGCATCCTACCTGTAAGGGCTTTTAAGTGATAATAGTGTCCCCACCACTCAGCACAGCACAGATCCCATGTGATGCTTGTGTTTGAAGGTTCACCTCTTGAACAGATCCAAGATCTGGGAATTTTCCAACATCCTGCAACATCTCTGAATTTGGGTCTTTGCCCTGTTTGGTCCACGTGGAAGCTTGAACTCATTCAACTCTGAGCACATCACCTTGGCTCTATCTGAAACCAGTATTTGGGACTCTGGGGACACAACTGGACAGCAGGAGCTCAGTCTTTCCTGTTTTGTTGGCTGTATGGAAAGGAAACCTTTATCTGCGCTCCACAGCAGGCCTTGCACGGCAGGTTGGGCGCATCTGCGGAAGGAAGGGGAAATGGCATTCCTCTGACATGTCAAGGGCGGGTGGTTGCTGCCAGCAGCGGGATGCTGGGTGTATCGGGCCAATGGTCTGGGGGCTGACTGGGGACAGCAGTCCCTGTGCTTCCCAGCCTGGCTGATCGCTGAAATCTTTTGTCTGACAGCGTTGCTTTTAGCAGCTGGCTCCGGGGAGAAGGGAGGAACGGCCTCCTGCAGAGCAGGCCCTTACAAAGCAGCCTGTGTGGGACGGAAGGTCCCCTGCTCCCTGGCTCGAAACAGCATGTGGGGGTGTGTATGTGTGTGCAGGGGGGGAACGCTCCTGCCAAGCAGTGAACTTGTCCAAATAAACAAAAGGCTAAAAACAGCCTGTCCTCACCCCTCGAGAAACCCTGCAGCAGATGTGGCCAGTGACTGGAGGTCCTTGTTGGGAATCCCGCGGATAATTACTGACAGCAGGGAAACACATGGCAGCAGGCGGCAGCTCGGAGAGGGCCCTCTTTGTTCACTGAGATCACTGGAATATCTGTCTGCTCAGTGCTGATGGAAAAGCACCGGCCGGTTCGAGAGGGGAGTGAGCAGAGCTGCCTCCTGCTCTTGGCTCGGCTGCGGGCTTGCTGTGTGGCCTCAAGCAAGTTGCCTCTCTCCTCTGTGCTGCAGTTCCTCCTGTTGTGCATTGAGGTCAGGGATGGCAAGGTGCTTCCCTGGGGGTTTGTGGCCAAGCTTTTAAACTCTGCAAGGTGCTTTGTGGCTGGAATGCACTGTGTTTGGAATAGGTAAATGCTCAGTATTGGTATAATTATTTTGATATGCTTCAGAAGATGAGGAGGGGCTGAGAAGTTCAACTGAAAGGTCAGCTTGTGACAAGACAGAACTTTTTTGGCTACCAGCGAAAATGGGAAGTGAAGCAAAGAGAGAAAGAGGCTGGCTGGGTGTGTCAGAGATGACAGGGGAGCAGGCTTGGCCTCTCTCACAAGAAATGCTTTTCTATCTTGTTGCTGCATTGTGCGTTCAACTTTTTGGCTCTGTTACTCGGCAATTCATGTTTCAGGCACAGTGATAGCTGTGTGAGGTGGCTTGGGCTAGCGGAGTGGAGGACTGGAGAACGGAGTGCGGTTCCGGTATGAGTGTGACAGGAGGCAGAGGACTTGGGATCAAAGCAGTAAAAGGAGGAGTTGGGTCAGGCCACGGTGCTTTGGCTGTGCTGTGTAAGGTGCTCCCTTCGTCCTCCATTCTGCACGCTGCTGTCGAGTCTTACGGCGTGCAGATGGGAAGGAAATACATGTTCCCTTGGACTGATGGACTGACTTCCTTTTGCAGAAGTTAAATTGAGGTGGGAGGTGGGAACAACTGAGAGACTTGGCCCTAAGGGCATGCTGTTGTTTTCTCCCACTGTAAATCTGGAAACCACTTTCAGATTTCTCCATATCCAAAGCAGCCAATTGATTGTCCTATCGTAAAAATGAAAATGCAAAGCCTAGATCTGTAAAAATCTGGGAGGTAGTTCTCAGTGGGACTATGCAAATTAACCGTATCATTCCTGCTACACCTGAACACTGCGTACTGGCCTGGGAAGTGACAAGATTTTCTAGCCATGCTCTGAAATCGTGTTTTATGGGTTAGGGGCATCCCAGAGACACAGCAAAGCATTTTGCAGGCAGCTGTGAATTAGTGTGTCCATGGAAATTTCCTGCGGAGGGGACATCTACAAGGAGGGATGCATCTTGGACAGGTGCTGATGTAAAAATATCTGGATCCACATATGGGCCGCAGAAACACAACAAGGTGGCACCAGCATTTCCTCAGAACAGACTTTTCTCTTCTGCTTCATTTTTTACTCCTTCTTGAGGCTTTTCCAGGATCCCTTGTTGGAATTTATAATCCGTCTACATTATCATTTATCATTTCCTTCTGGTCTCAGACTCACTGCAACTCGCATCCCCGCTAATGAAGTAGTAGCAGATTGTTCCCATTTGATCCCATTCCTGCTAATCCTGAGAAGTTACAGTTCAGTTTAAAAAGTCATATATGTCGTTAACATGTCAAGAAGCACCTGAAGGAGAGTGTGTGAGGTCAAGGTGAAGAGACCAGATAGTTTTGTGTGACTGGAAATCAAACTGGGAATATTCAGTGGGAATAATCTCATGAAAATGACTGTACCTGTTTCACTGTAGTGTAGCTATGTTGTCTTTTGAGTCTTCCCATTTGTATCAGCATGGGTGTCCCTAATGGTCTAGAATAAAGAAAGGAGTAGGGTATAGAAAACTTGAGATTCAATTTTTTAAAAGAGTGGTTTTAAATTGAGGTTTATTCTTCACAAGATAGTTATCTAGCATTAAAAAAATCGTATCTCATGAGGCTGGAAAATAGCCTAGATCACCAGCTGCTAGTGAAAATGTAGGGATGTGGGTCAAACCTTGTCTTCAGAGCTTCTGCTGAATAGTTGTTTATCTCTCATCTCTAAAAGGAGGCTATTTACTTGCCTTTGAGATTCTTGGATGTGGCCATTTCATGATTCTGGGAAAGCCTGGCGGCTCACTTTATTTGGATAGTGCCAGTCAGAAATCCATCATTCAGAGATGTGGTGTTAGTGCAGCGGGAGCTAGGCACCTTGAGGAATGGAATGTCAAATAGCTGCTGCTTTTCTGTGAGGAAAGAAAATATGTGCTCTCAGGCACTGGAAAAGCTTCTTAAGAAACCCTGTGATACTGTAAAACTTGCCAGAAGATCTCCAGATAGATACTTATCAGTTTGTTTGAAATTAGTTCTCCTTTGGGCCGTAAGATTTTAAATACCTAAATCTTAAAGGTGGCAAGGGAAATACAGGAAAGTGACTGACTCTGCAGGAAATCCTTTTCTTCTCTGTCTCATCATGTAAGTTTTTATTGATGAGATCTGAATGACTTTCACAGAATGTTAGGGGTTGGCAGGGATATCTGTGGGTCACCCAGTCCAACCCCCTGCCCAAGCAGGGTCACCCAGAGCAGGCTGCACAGCACCGCATCCAGGCAGGGCTTGAATATCTCCAGAGAAGGAGACTCCACAGCCTCCCTGGGCAGCCTGGGCCAGGGCTCCATCACCCTCCGAGGGAAGAAGTTCTTCCTCGGGTTCAGCTGGAGCTTCCTCTGCTTCAGTTTGTGCCTGTTGCCCCTTGTCCTGTCACTGGGCACCACTGGAAAGAGTCTGGCCCCGTCCTCCTGACACCCACCCTGCAGATATTTATCA